>Ga0137308_101440_pt1 | contig 23280 bp, 16 predicted proteins | sample Inofrocosms_June_FD_97181 | JGI IMG/M metagenome (GOLD analysis project Ga0137308, IMG submission 97181) | Mouse cecal microbial communities from Vienna, Austria - N-Acetylneuraminic and N-Acetylglucosamine D2O microcosms_June | ecosystem: Host-associated > Mammals > Digestive system > Large... | reverse complement strand
ACACTGGCGACTTTCGGTGCACGGAACACCCTTGTGTACAGTAAAGTGCTGCAAAGCATGGTTACACTGTTTGACTGTACGTATAGGAAAAGTGGCTTGCGGAAACCGTCCGGTGCGGCGGCATCTGCATATAATGGCGTTTATGATATGCAGAGCCGCCAGTTCATGAACCCATTCGTGCAAAGCCGTGTCTCGTCGTATATCCGGCGGATTATCATAATTAAGCACATGGGCGATTCCATCCACGGCATGTATCAGGAAAGTCCACGCAGTCACACACGCACGTAACGCCGACCACCATACAGCCGGGGCGCCTGTCATATATCCCTAAGCGGACACTCAGGGGACGCCCTTAGCAGAGGTGAGATCCACGATTTACGGAAACTTATGCGCGAAGGCTCTCCTGAGCGCATTAGTTGTAGTTAATCGTTAGCTCGCCGGCGCGTTGTCCCCGTCCGTGTGGGATATATGACAGGCGTCCCGGCGTTCGGTGTAAGCATGGATACTATCGGTTCCGTGACTATCTGGGGTAAGAGACAAACTCCCCGATAAACCGCAATTTGGAAAGCTGCGGAATCACAGACCACCTTTCCTAAAAATATTTATCTTGATTTTTTTCTGGTTCTGTAGTATTCTAATGCATATTTTCAGAACAGAAAGGGGTGGAAGGATGTTTAACTTTTCTTGCAGATAAAACCGGAATATGCAGTAATACTATACGTGCAAAGTATTATTGCAGGCATTGCAAGAAAGTTATCCGTCTGTTCACTCTTATATAATTCTATTGCCCGCACCTTTGCGGAGCGATATTGTTATGCTATGTTGAGCTGCAAGAATTAGCTTTCTTGCGGCTCTTATTTTATTTCAAATTATGGAAAGGAGATATTTTATTATGTCGATGATTAAAGTAGAAAATCTTACATTTTCCTATCCGTCAAGCTGTGATAATATTTTTGAGGATGTGAGCTTTCAGATAGATACCAATTGGAAACTTGGCTTTGTAGGCAGGAACGGAAGGGGAAAGAGCAGCCTTCTGAAATTATTGGTTGGCGAAGAACTTAAATATACCGGCACCGTTATGATAGGCTCTGGTCTTATCATTTCCTATGTGCCGCAGAATACCTCCCATTTGCAAGGAAGATTACACAGCTTTGCGGCAGAACATCATATAGACGAAAGCTTATTTAAAGCAGTTCTGCGGAAAATGGACTTTGAACGGATACAATTTGAGAAAGATATCTCAAACTTTTCAGAAGGACAGAAAAAGAAAGTGTTGATAGCTAAAAGTCTTTGCGAACAGGCTCACCTGTATGTATGGGATGAACCGCTTAACTTTATTGATATTTATTCCCGCATCCAGATTGAACAGCTCATCAAAGAATTCTCCCCTGCCATGATTTTTGTGGAACACGATAAGGCTTTCAGAGACGGCATTTCTACAAAAATAATATCGTTATAGCAAAAGCTTGATACCAGTAACAGAAAGCCGAAGGCTGAACTGTTACAAAAATACAGCTTGTGCTGGGAAGGGAACTCCCGGCACAAGCTATTCTTTTCCTGATATTTATTTGATGCTTCCGTGATATTCCTGTAAAGACTTCACCGGCGCGCCCTCTCCTTTTTTCATGGAGTGGATTCCCGCAGCAGTTGCTTTCGCCGCCGCCATCGTGGTCATATACGGAATCTTATTCTTAATGGCCGCCTTGCGGATATAGCTGTCATCCACCGCGCCTTTTTTATCATTCGGCGTATTGATAATCAAATCTATCTGTTTATTTGTAATGGCATCCAGGATATTTGGACGTCCCTCATTAAGTTTAGAGATTTTCTGAGCTTCCATACCTGCCTCACGGATCATATCACACGTTCTGCCTGTCGCCATAATCTTAAAGCCGTTGTCATAAATTGCCCGTGCTACCTCTACCAGCTCCTGCTTATCCCTGTCATTAACGCTAAACAGTACGGTTCCCTCCATCGGCAATCTCGTCTGCGTTGCCTCCTGTGCTTTATAAAATGCTTTTCCGTAGCTGCTGGAAAGACCGAGCACCTCTCCTGTGGAGCGCATTTCCGGTCCCAGCAGAGGGTCTACCTCCTGGAACATATTGAACGGGAATACAGCTTCTTTTACGCCATAATAAGGAATCTCTTTATCATGGAGCCCTGGTACCGGAGACGCCTTGCCTGTAAGCGGCGCCGTCATGATTTCCGTTGCCAGCTTCACCATATTGATACTGCACACTTTGGATACCAAAGGCACAGTACGGGATGCACGCGGGTTCGCCTCCAGCACATAAACAACACCGTCCTCAATCGCGTACTGCATGTTCATCAAGCCTACTACGTTCATCTCTTTCGCGATTCTTCTGGTGTAATCTTTAATCGTCTCTACCTGCTCCTCTGTCAAGTGCTTCGACGGCAAGATGCACGCCGAGTCGCCGGAATGGACGCCTGCCAGCTCAATATGCTCCATGACTGCCGGAACAAATACATGCTCGCCGTCACTAATCGCATCCGCCTCACATTCTGTCGCATGATGCAGGAACCTGTCAATCAGAATCGGACGGTCAGGCGTCACACCTACCGCTGCCCGCATATAGAATGTCAGGGCTTCGTCATCATGCACCACTTCCATCCCGCGGCCGCCCAGCACGTACGATGGGCGAACCATCACCGGATAGCCTATCTTACCTGCGATTTCCAGGGCTTCTTCCACGTTTACCGCCATCCCCGCCTCAGGCATCGGTATGCCAAGCTTATCCATCATGGCGCGGAACAAATCACGATCCTCGGCCATATCTATCGTTTCCGGCGTCGTTCCTAAGATGTTCACGCCGTTTTTCTTTAACTCTGCCGCCAGATTCAAAGGCGTCTGCCCGCCAAACTGGGCAATCACGCCTACCGGCTTCTCTTTCTCGTGGATGCTGAGCACATCTTCCAGCGTCAGCGGTTCAAAATACAGTTTATCCGAAGTATCATAATCCGTAGAAACCGTTTCCGGATTACAGTTTACGATAATCGTCTCAAAGCCCAGCTTTTTCAGCGCCAGGGATGCATGGACACAGCAGTAGTCAAACTCAATTCCCTGTCCAATACGGTTCGGCCCGCCGCCCAGAATCATAATCTTCGGCTTATCTGTATTGACTGTGCTCTCATCCTTCATATGATAACTGGAGTAATAGTACGCAGAATCCTGTGTGGCGCTTACATGCACGCCCTCCCATGCCTCTGTGATTCCCGCCGCAAGTCTCGCCTCACGGATTTCCTTTTCCTGCACCTCCAGAATCTGGCTCAGATATTTATCGGAAAATCCATCCAACTTCGCCTGTTTCAGTATATCTGCCGCCGGAACTTTCCCTTTCTCTTTCAGCAGGGCTTCCTCTTCTTCCACCAGCTCTTTCATCTGCTCAATAAAATAATGTTTAATTTTTGTCAGCGCGTACAATTCCTCTACCGTCGCGCCCTTGCGCAGAGCTTCGTACATAACAAACTGTCTCTCGCTTGTAGGCACGGCAAGCATTTTTAAAAGCTGCTGCTTTGTCTTCGATGCAAAATCCTTTGCCCATCCCAGTCCGTACCTTCCATTTTCCAGGCTTCGAATGGCTTTCTGGAAAGCTTCTTTATAAGTTTTGCCGATGCTCATGACTTCGCCGACTGCGCGCATCTGCGTCCCCAGCTTGTCCTCTGCGCCTTTAAATTTCTCAAATGCCCAGCGCGCAAATTTGATAACAATATAATCGCCATCCGGCACGTATTTATCCAGCGTACCGTATTTTCCGCATGGAATCTCATCCAGCGTCAGGCCGCACGCCAGCATCGCGGACACCAGGGCAATCGGGAAGCCTGTCGCCTTTGAAGCCAGGGCGGAAGAACGGGAAGTACGGGGATTAATCTCAATAACAATAATCCTGTCACTCACCGGGTCATGCGCAAACTGCACATTCGTTCCTCCGATTACTTCAATCGCCTCTACAATCTTATACGCCTGCTCCTGCAGCCTGTCCTGAACTTCCTGGGAAATTGTCAGCATAGGCGCGGAACAGAAAGAATCTCCGGTATGTACGCCCAGCGGGTCGATATTTTCAATGAAGCAGACAGTAATCATATTATTCTTCGCATCACGTACCACCTCAAGCTCCAGCTCTTCCCAGCCAAGCACAGACTCTTCTACCAGCACCTGTCCCACCAGGCTCGCCTGAAGCCCCCTGGCACATACAGTCTTTAATTCCTCTACATTGTAAACAAGGCCGCCGCCTGCGCCGCCCATCGTATACGCCGGACGGAGCACCACCGGATATCCCAGCTTGTCGGCAATCGCCAGCGCTTCTTCCACCGAATACGCCACTTCACTCCTCGCCATCTCAATGCCAAGGCTGTTCATGGTCTTTTTAAATTCAATGCGGTCCTCGCCCCGCTCAATCGCATCCACCTGGACGCCGATCACTTTCACTCCGTATTGATCCAGAACGCCCGCCTTCGCCAGCTCAGAGCATAAATTAAGCCCCGACTGCCCGCCAAGATTAGGCAGAAGCGCGTCCGGGCGCTCCTTTTCAATAATTTGAGACAGACGCTCCACGTTCAGCGGCTCGATATAAGTCACGTCCGCCGTCTCCGGGTCTGTCATAATCGTCGCCGGATTCGAATTCACCAGCACAATCTCATATCCCAGGCTCCTGAGAGCCTTACACGCCTGGGTTCCCGAATAGTCAAACTCACACGCCTGTCCGATAATAATCGGGCCGGAACCAATAATCAGTATCTTATGAATGTCGTTTCTCTTCATGGATTTTTCCTCACATTCTTTACATTAGATGTCCTTATACAGCGCTCCGGGCAAGCCTGGCTGCTGCATAATTTTTGATAAACTATCCATATTATAATCAAATCCATGCCTTCTGTAAAGATAGACTTCCCAAAATCATTTCTTTTTCAAGTAAAAGAACCCATACCCGGGAATATTTATCCCTGACGCCCTCATCTCCTGACCGGAAAGCAGCTCTACATATTCCCCATCTGTTTCATTGATCCACGCAGTCTTATCGGCCTCGCTGAAATTAAACAGCCCCAGTATCTTTTCGCCCTCGAAATATCTTCCGATACACAGCACCGACGCATCCCAGGTATCAATCGTCCAAGTGTCAGCGTTAGATACAAAGGCTTTTTCTGTTTTCCGAATCTGCTCCAGCTGCCCCAGTCCCTGGAAGATTTTACCTTCTACCGTTCCGTCATCTTTCCTGTTTTTAGCCAGCTCCCAGTTCATTGCCCCGCGGTGAAGATAACGTGAGTCTGCCGCCTTATCCGGATTTTCTTTGTAACTGTAGTCATTCACCTGCCCAACCTCATCGCCCCCATACAGCACCGGAATACCTGACTGCATGAACATATAGGCGTGAAGCATCAAGTCCAGCCGGACGGCCTTTTCCATCGCCGCGTCATCCTGCTCAAATCCCGCCTTTTCCACACCGCACATAGAAGCCGTAGTCCCGCAGAACCTGGCGTCCCCGCTGACAGGGTCGGCATTGTAAAGCTCACCGCGGCTATTACTTTCCCCTGCATACCCCTGAAAATAGTCATTCAGATATTTCTTATGGGAGCGTTCTCCGATTCCTTCTCCCATCAAAGTCCCATAATCAAGCCCCCAGCCAATATCGTCATGACATCGGAGATAATTTAAAAACACGTATTCTTTGGGCAGCGCATTCACAATATCAAGCTGCCTTCTCAGCAGCTTCACATCCCTTGCCGCTACGGTGTGCCAGGTTGTCGCCATCGTTGTGACATTGTAGAGCATATGGCATTCCGGCTTTTCCACACTTCCAAAATAGGGAACCACCTTCTCCGGTTCCATCACGACTTCGCCCAGAAGCAGCACGCTCGGACATACAATCTCACTAATCATACGCATCATGCGGACAATCGTGTGAACCTGCGGCAGATTCCTGCACTGCGTCCCCAGCTCCTTCCAGATATAAGGGACTGCATCAATGCGGATAATATCAATTCCCCTGTTCGCCAGATAAAGGAAATTGTACATCATTTCATTGAATACTCTGGGGTTTCTATAATTCAAATCCCACTGATAAGGATAAAACGTAGTCATCACAAAATGCCCGGCGTCGGGAAGCCATGTGAAATTACCCGGAGCAGTCGTCGGAAATACCTGCGGCACCGTTTGCTCATATTTATTCGGTTCCTCCCAATTATCAAAGAAGAAATAACGGCTCATATACTCCCCGTCTCCCTGGCGTGCCTTCTTTGCCCATTCATGCTCCTCCGACGTATGGTTCATCACAAAGTCCATACAGACATGGATACCCCTTTTATGGCAGGCAGAAGCCAGGCTTCCCAAATCCTCCATGGAGCCAAGCTCTTTCTGCACCTTCCGAAAATCCGCCACGGCATATCCTCCGTCCGATCGCCCTTTCGGCGTTTCGAGAAACGGCATCAGATGAATATAATTCACATTGCACTCCTCAATATAATCCAGCCGCGACTCCACGCCTTTCATATTTCCCGCAAAGTTGTCAATATAGAACATCATGCCCAGCATGTCATTTTGCTTATACCAGTCCGCATCTGCCGCCCGTGCCAAATCCAATGCTTTGAGTTCCTCATCCCTCTCCATATAGAAACGTCTCAGATTATCGCACAGCTCTGCAAACATTGATGAATTTCCGTATAATTCCATATATAACCAGCGGAGTTCGTCATGATGCCTCTCCATCCGCTTCCAAAAAATCTTATCCGGTTTCCGAGGCGCCGCCGCACCTGCTCCACTCTTGCCTTTTTTTTCACCAGCTGCCTGCATCTTTCTCATCCTTTCCCTTGTTCTAAAGCGCCTGTTACGCTCCAATCCTCCACAATTATTTGTAAACTTCCATAAAAACTGCCTTTGGCAATGAGATTTTTACACTCCCCGCTGTCCCGCCAGCATCTCAACTTCCTCTTTCGCGGGCATCACCCGCAGCGCTCCCTTTCTGGTGGTGATGAGGGACGCGGCCGCATTTGCGAAACGAAGCATTTCTTTCAGCTCCGCTTCCTTAAATTCTTTCCATCCGTGCTCCAACACATAATTCAGAATGCACGCATGGAACGTATCTCCCGCCCCGGTCGTTTCTATGGTATTTTCCTGTACATATGCCGGTTCTTCCACGCAAATACCCTTTTGGTACGCTCTGCTGCCTGCCCTTCCCATAGACAGTAAAATCAATGGCGTATGAAACTTCTCTTGTATAACGTGGATTCCTTCATCAAAATCCTCTTTTCCCGTTAGCCACTGGATCTCATTATCTGATATCTTTAGTATCTGACAGTGCTGTAGTCCATAAAAAATCTGCTCCCTCGCATCTTCCAGACTCTCCCACAGCGGCTCCCGCAGATTTGGGTCAAAGGACAGAATCGCGCCGCTCTCCTTTGCAGCTGAAATCGCTTTCCGCGTCGCTTCCCTGCATCCTTCATGGGTCATAGAAAGGGTACCAAAGTGGAAAATCCTGCAATTCCCCAGCATTTCCGCATCCAAATCCGATTCCGCCAGCATCATATCCGCACCCGGATTCCGATAAAACGAAAATTCTCTGTCGCCGTCCTCCCTAGTGTGTACAAACGCCAGCGTAGTGTGTACTTCCTCATCCCGTTTCAGTCCCCGTGTGTCAATCCCCGCTTCCTGCAAGGCATTCTCCAACTGGCTGCCAAATATGTCATTTCCCACTTTTCCGATAAATCCCGTCCTTTTTCCCAGCCGGTTGAGCATTGCCAGCACATTGCAGGGCGCTCCGCCGGGATTCGCTTCCAGCACCGGGTTTCCCTGTCCGCTCACGCCATGTTCCGTAAAATCAATCAACAGCTCCCCCAGTGCAAGCACATCATATTTCTCCATATCACACCCATCCTTTCCCAATAGAACTCTATTTCCTTCTATATGTTATCGATTTCATTTATCACTATTATATTTCCTGCCTTTTATTTTGTAAATTGACACTTTACCCAATTCTATTTCTCTGCTTTTGTGCAAAATACTGAAATCGATTTTATATCAGGTATCAAATAAAGCGTGTTTCAAACACGCTCTGCCGAAACATCTAAACGGCCGATGCAAACTCCACCGACGCATAGGGCCGCTTTTCCTCATCGCACAACGCCACTGTACATACACCATCCTGGTGACACGCCATTGGGACAATCACATCATGAAGCATTGCCGCCTTTTTATATTCCGCACGCATCTGGCGGATCTGAAACCCTTCCGGCAGGAATTCCTCTGCCATCTGCACATACTGGCCATTGTTTACATGATGGTTCGTATCAATCTGATGGCGCAGCACTGAAAATTCCCCCTGCTCCTCCATCCCCTCCGGCAATATAATCTTTCGGGACGCCCGGCATAATTCCAGCTTTTCTTCCGTCCCATATTTCCGCAGCTGTTCCTCGTCCGGCTTTACCGGACGCCCTGTCTCTGTATCTATGAAAATCCACAAAGAATTAGCGCTGACAATTCTATTTCCCTTTTCATCCAGAAGCGTAAAATTCCTGTCCCCATAAAACGCCTTAAACCCACATGCCCAAGTCTGTACAGTAATCCTCTCGCCAAATTTCGGAAAACGTTCAATCATAATCTGCCACGCCGAAAGCATCCACGCTCTATGGCTCTCTTTTAGATACTCAATTCCAAGTCCCAGCTCTTCCGACTGAAACGTACTGCAATCCTGAAAATAATTAATCACTCCATTTAAAGTCAAATTCTGCTTCACATCCGCCTCACTGTACCTCACCCTGCTGTCAAATTGGTAAACCATGCGCTCCTCCTTGTCAATATACAATTTTATGATAACAAAAAAAGCTGCTTTTCTCAAAGCAGCTGATAAGCTGGGCTACAAGGATTCGAACCTTGAAATGACGGAGTCAGAGTCCGTTGCCTTACCATTTGGCGATAGCCCATTATTTACTTTTCGCTCACGACATGATAGATTATACAACATCTTTTTCAAAAAAGCAAGTACTTTTTTAACTTTTTATGAGCTTAGCAGTGTTCCGCTTCTCGCCTCGCAACTGCCTCATTTTCTCTTTTCAGAGAAAGCGGGTGATGGGAATCGAACCCACATATCCAGCTTGGAAGGCTGGTGTTCTACCACTGAACTACACCCGCATCTGTCTTGCGAACTTCTTTACTATATCACTTTTTCCAACAAAATGCAAGCACTTTTTTCAAAAACTTTTGAACTGAAAAATCTTTTAATAAAATCCTTATCGTTTTCTGTTGTGCATATATTTCCCATATGCTATTATTTGAAAACATTGACGCCGGAGGAAGTATCACTCCCCCCGCAGGCTCTGATACTGGTATTGAAAATTTTGCATATGGCTTAAAGAGCATCGATAATACTATTGTTTCCACTAAATGGAGTAAAGTCAAAGGTGCGACGGGTTACACCGTTTACTACAAAACCAAAGCAAAAGGCTCCTGGAAAAAACTGAAAAATGTAAAAGGCACCAGCTATACAAAAACCAAATTAAAGTCCAGAGCAACATACTTTTTTACCGTAAAAGCATATAAGAAATATAAAGGTGTGACTTACACCGGCAGCTTCAGTTCCAAAAAAGTTAAAATTAAATAGAAATCATCCATAAAGATACCGCTCCAAAAGTCTGGGGCGGTATCTTGTTCCTTTTCTTATTCTGTTGTCCAGGCATATCTTAATCCACTTCCAGTTTTGCTGTCTCCAAGCCCAGGGCCACCCGCGTCCCCTCTCCTTCCACAGATGTAATCGTAATCTTATGGTTCAGCTTATCCGTGATTGTCTTGCACAGGTACAGGCCAAGCCCTGTGGATTTCTTATCTCTGCGTCCATTGTATCCGGTAAATCCCTTTTCAAAGATACGCGGCAAATCCTCCTGCGAAATTCCAATTCCGGTATCCTCGATGACCAGGGTTTTGGGACGGCTTCTGTCCATATAAACAGAAACTCTTCCCCTTGACGCAGTATATTTAACCGCGTTTGATAAAAGCTGCTCTATGACGAAAAGCAGCCATTTTTCATCTGTGACCACTATACAGTCCAGCTCTTGATAATTTAGCCGGAGATGTTTTCGGATAAAACTTTTTGAATATTTGCGCACTGCCTGCCTAACAATCCCATCCAGTGAATACTGCCGGAATTTTAAATCTGCGGCCATACCGCCCACCCGCAGATACTGCAGCACCATCCCCACATACTCCTCGGTCTTGAAAAGCTGTTCCTCCAGTTCTCCTTTATCAGGTATTTCTTCTGACTGCAGAAGCAGGTGCATCGCGGCAATGGGTGTTTTTATTTGATGTACCCACATCGTATAGTAGTCCATCATCTCACTGTAACGGTTATCATATTCCGATTCCAGGCGGCATTTATAGCGGAATACTTCTTCCAAAAGCTCCTGATACTGCTCTTCCAGCGGATTCTCTGCTGTTGGAATCCTCTCTCTCGAAACCGCAATATGTTTCTTTGCCTGTTCCAGCTCTTTTAAGCGCCGTACAAATTCCCTGAAATCTATTGCTATATAGATACCGCCAAGTACGGTAAATAGCAGCATTCCATAGCCCACTGCCTCCAAAGGCAATCTGGAGAGAAAAAATACCGCCAGAAAAATTCCTATCCACAATGCCATCAGCACAATCACTTTTCTATTTGTTTTTAAATAAGCCGCCGCGTTTTTCATATATTTATTCTATAATATAGCCTATCCCTTTCTTCGTAGTGATAAAGTCTGCAATTCCTGTTTCTTCCAGTTTTTTTCTTAGTCTGGCTACATTTACAGTCAGCGTATTGTCATCCACATAGCTGTCTGACTCCCATAGCTTAATCATGAGCTTATCCCGGCTCACCACATGCCCTTTCTGTTCCATCAAAACCTGCAGGATTTTGAATTCATTTTTCGTAAGCTCTACTTTCATTCCTTCATAAACCACTGTCACATCAGAAGCATTTAGAATCACGCCCCGATGCTCGCAGAGATTTGTCTGTCCCGCAAAATCATAAGAACGACGGAGCATCGCCTGTACCTTCGCCATCAGTACATTTAAGTCAAAAGGCTTCGCCACAAAATCATCTCCGCCCATGTTGACTGCCATCACAATATTCATATTGTCTGCCGCCGATGAAATAAAGATAATCGGCACCTGAGAAATCTGCCGTATCTGGCTGCACCAATGATAGCCATTAAAAAACGGCAGAGAAATATCCATCAATACCAGTTGTGGAGAAAATGCTGCAAAATCCGCCAGTACATTCTTAAAATTCTCCGCGCATATTACCTCATACCCCCACCCCTCCATATGCTTTTTAACTGCATATGCAATCGTCATATCATCTTCTACGATTAAGATTCGATACATTCCTGCCTCCTATGGGTTACAGCTCCCGCATGGCTCATACCCATCTGAAATCAATGTTTCTCTGTCCCCCATGTAATCCTGTCTATTATTTTCTTTCATCCTCTTCGCACCGGAACAGGATGGACGATGGAATTTATGGCTTTTCACATTCAGCACATATTCCCCATCTTCATTAGAAGAGAGACGCCCTGCGTCCTGCTCCCTCTTGCCATGATCTGCCTGCACTGCCATACCTGCCTCGTCTCCATAGCTGTCCCCTGTAGCATAATCAATTACCACTCCGGGCTGGACATTGTACGCAAAGATATGAAAGCAAATTCCTTCTCCCTCATCCTCCACTGATTTCGCTTCCATCTGTACCCCGTCCGCTACCAGGTTATCTCCGCTGAATATCGGGGTCACGCGGTAAAGTACATGGTTTCCTGTCTCTTTAATATAATCCGCCACCATATTTTCAAAAGGAAGCATCCCTTCTACATTCATATACCTGGTTCCTGTGATGAGATTCCTATCATTTGCATTCTCAGCCGTTAGCTGGAACCCTATCAAATGACAGCGGTTATACAGGGATTTCCCATCCACCCAGTCATATTTGATTGAATGCCAGCCTGTAGGTTTTACCTGGCTAATGTCCCCCCGTTTCTCTGTGGGCATCAAATCCTGTCCAATATTTGCCTCTGCAGCGCCGCATCTCCCTAAAGAATCCAATACGCTGTACTTTTCATAAGATTCTGTAGTAAAATCCCCATCTGAAAATTCCGGCTCATTGTCATTCAGCACCACATACGGATCCCCTGAAAATTCCGGTATATCTGAGAGAGACACACATTCTGCCGCACTTCCGCCTCCTATCCCCGAGAATTCCGCCAGCCCTTTCTCTTTAAATCCGCAGCCCTGCAGCAAAAGTGCCGCAAGGAATACTATACCTATCTTTTTGATGTTTCGTGTCTTCATCTTACATACACCTCTCTCGTAATTTTTTCATGGGAATTTCCCACAAACTCTTCCTCCTCTGTTTTTTTCCAATCCTCTAGTGCAATATCCAGCCGTAAGTCCGCCGGATACACACGGTTCCAGCGGAACACAATGAGTTTTTCTATTTTCTCTTCCACGGTACGCAGCCCGTGATTTTCCACAAAACAGTATTCCCCGTCTCCTGCACACTTCAAAAATTCTTGCCGAACATGAATCTGTTCCGCCTCCCTTTCCACAAAAAGCAGCTCAGAAAAAGGATGTATCCACAGACATCCTCCTTCTGTCATATCCAGTATCCTCTCCACCACACAGCAATCTCGGGATTGCCTTCTCTTATTAAACACCATTCCATTTTTATCATCCAGGCAGACAATTGCAATCATCCCCTTTTCTCCCTTCTAAAAAGACGGCCATTCGAAGCCGGGTTCACCATTCTACCCATGTCAATCGAATATGCCGTCTTTTCTCTATTCTTTAGCTATTCAGCTATTTCTTTACCTTTATGTTCTTTCCTGCGCCCCTGGCTGTCAAAAGTTTTTTATAGGCTTTCAGTTTCCCTTTCGGAACTTTCACCACTGCCTTTCCATGAACGCCTTTGAACGCCTTTTTCCCCACGCTTTTCTTTGTCAGCTTCCGGGACTTTATCGTAATGTTTTTAAGTCTCCGGCATCCGGTAAATGCCTGGCTCCCGATTTTATTGACCCCCGAAGGAATCGTCACCTTTTTTAGCTCTGTACATTTATAAAATGCCCGTGCTGCCACAGAAGTTACCTGATAAGATTTTCCCTCTATTTTTACTGTAGCCGGAATCGCTGCAGCCGATACATCTGTATTCAAAGGCTTCACATATTCAACACTGCTTGCCGTCAGAACTTTATATTTCCCGTCTGAAGCGCTGTCTGTTATAATCTGCCCCGCAGAAGGCGCTGCTTTCGTTGTAGCAGGAGTTTTTACCTGCTGTGCCTTTGTAGTTGTTCCTGTTATCGCTGCCTCACAGCTTAACGACATATTATTTGAAGTGGTTCCGGTAACTGTTATCGTCCCGGCTTTATGACAAATCACATTTACATACAAGCTCGCCGTTATGTTGTCCCTTGTCCGAATTGAACATCCCGACACTTCTCCTACGGACTCGTCACTGCTCTCCCACGTAATACGTCCAACCACTTCTTCCAAAATTTGCTTAGATGTCGGCCCTTGCGGATCTAACCCCAGGCTGCATATAAATGTTATTGTCTGCCCTTCCATTCCTTTAATCGGCGGCTTGGACAACAATGTAAACTTGATAGGCTCTATCTGGCTGGGCTTCTGCGTCTCGCTCTCCGTTTCACTTTCTGTCTCTGTTTCTGTTTCCGTCTCTGTCTCACTTTCTGTTTCTGTTCCCGTTGTGTCAGTAGCAGGCGGTTTATTCGTGCCGCCCTGCCCTGCCAGCTTTTCGGAAACTACCGTGCCTGCCATAGAATAAGCGCCTGAAGCTCCGGTATTCAGATAGAGCGCCGCGCGTACCCCCACATTATTAGAAGCCACATGATCTCCATATCTGCCGCCATAACTGCCATCATATTTTACTTCCAGGACTTTTGCTCCTATATCTCCCGGAGTACGGAGCCACCACCAGCAGTTCCCCGCCTGGCTTCTCACATACACGCCCATAGCTTTCGCATAAGTGCTGGCTTTTGCAATTCTCGCCTCATCTGCAACCGTCCTGTCCTTTACAAACCCATAGGACGCTGCCCATGCTGTGCTCCACATTTCCTGTTCCGAAAGCAGGAATACATAATCCTCTGTATCATTCCCACCGCTTATCTCGGTTTTGTCATTACCCGGATTTTTTAGTTTAGACTTTACAATCGCCCCTTTTTCTGAAGCGCTGAACGCCCTGTCTATAAAACCTTTTCCCGCATAGTCTGCACCCTGCAGGTTCTCCTTAGCGCTGTACCCATTCAGCCAGCTCCTCATAGTGCTCCGCTCCCAGGTAATAGGAACCGGATTCTCATGATATCTCCTGTCGTCTAAAACTTTATCCGAGAGGAGCAGCGCCTTGTTTCCTGATACCTCAAGGATACGCCACTTAATCGGCTCATACTTAAAATAGTGCCAGACTTTATCTCCATCCCAGTCAAACTGATATCTGTCAGTGCTGGATACATACGTGGCATCTTCTTTTCTCACCCTTCGGTATTTCGCGCCGCCTACTGTCGCTTCATTATCTGCATTCCAGGAAGCCCCTTCCAGCGCACTGTAATCGCCGTCTGAAATAATATAATCATCTTCGTTCAACATGCTTTCCGGATACTTTTCACTCATTTCCTGAGTAATTACTTCTGCCTGGGGATAACTCCCAAACTCCACACAGTTCCAAGTCACTTTCTGCCCGGCTGCCATACTTGAATCTTTCTGTATCTGCGGATTCGCCAGGGTTGCACTTCCATCAGCCCCTGATACACCAAAAGCTTCTGTAGGAAGCAGCAGCGCCATCATTCCCACTGCCAAAACCACTGACAACAGGCGTTTCCGCATATTTGATACTTTTTTTTGCTTCTTTCCCATGCTCATCCCTCGCTTTCTTTTCTGATTTTCATAGCTATTATACCTCGTAACCTCTGATTTGTACACCCATTTCCTACAAAAAATCCAGGAACACTTGCCACAATCTTCAACTCATATTATACTTTAAATGAGAGAAAAGGCAGCAGCCTTTTTTCCAATCTGTTAAACAAAGAAGAGAGGAAAATTAAAATGGCACAGAACCCAATTGTAACAATTACCCTGGAGAACGGCGATGTCATGAAGGCAGAACTGTATCCTGAACTTGCACCAAACACTGTAAACAACTTTATCAGCCTGATAAAATCCGGCTTCTACAACGGCCTGATTTTTCACAGAGTCATCAACGGTTTTATGATTCAGGGCGGCTGTCCTGACGGAACGGGCACAGGCGGTCCCGGTTATACTATCAAAGGCGAATTCTCCCAGAATGGCTTTGAAAACCCTCTCCGCCACACGCCGGGCGTACTCTCTATGGCGCGGGCTATGATGCCTGATTCCGCCGGCTCCCAGTTCTTTATCATGCATAAGAACTCGCCGCACCTAAACGGCGCATATGCCGCTTTCGGTAAAATCACGGAAGGTATCGATGTTGTAAACAAAATTGCCGAAGTTGATACCGACTTTGGCGACCGCCCTCTGGAACCGCAGGCAATCAAGTCTATGTCCGTAGAAACCTTTGGCGTGGAATACCCTGAACCGGAAAAGTGTTGATTCTACATTGTGTATTAGAAAGCAGAGGCTGCTCCACACTGGAACAGCCTCTGCTTTTTATTGCTCTTATTTTACTTTTCCTTTTTTACTCATGCCTGCTTTTTTCAGCTTTTTAAACAATGCTGCTTTCTGCTTTTTATTCAGTTTTTTCACGCTTACCACCATCTTGGCAGATGTTTTCTTAAACGCACCGGACTTGATGTTCTTCAAAGCGTTTCCTTTTAACTGAACCGATTTCAGATTTTTACATCCCATGAACGCTTGTTTCCCAATCGTTGTAACATATTTGCCCAGAACCACTTTTTTCAGTTTTGTGTTGCCTTTCATCACATTCGGGCCAATCTCTGTTACTTTATAGGTTACGCCTTTTAGCTTAACCGTTGCCGGAACATTCATGCTCTTTGCTTTCTTACTCTTTACTTCTATCAGCTTAGCTGTCTTGCTCTTCGCATTAACTACCTGATAACGGCCGGAAGATATAAGGATTTTATCACCGTTCTTTGGCGGCGTATTATTGCCGGGATCCGGTGTTGGCGGCTTTGGCGCCGGCGGATTATTATCTACCGGTGGGTTTGGTGTCGGCGGATTATTATCCACTGGCGGTTTTGGCTTATTATCACCAGGACCCGGTGCCGGTTTTTCCGGTTCTTTCTTGACCAAAGCCTCTGCCGCCGCTTTCAAAGCTTTCAAAGCTTTCTCTACCTGCCTCTTTGACGCATTTGGATTCTTAGAAGCTGCCTGTGCTGCTTTTAGTGCTTTCTCAAATACCGCATAAGACTCCGGCGTATAATCAGACTCCTTCTTTGCCTCTCCATTTGCAATTTCCGTATTCAGCTCCTGCTTCTGCTCCTCTGTAGGAGGGATATAGAGCAGCTTAACTTTATAAACGTTTGTCGCTTTCTGATCCTCAGATGTGACGACCACCCTTACGATATCTTCTTCATCGATTGGAAGGATATTCACGGATGCATTATCCCTTGCCGTTGCTGCAATCTCAGAAGCATCCTCACCCAAATCGTAAATGCCGTCCTTTACTTCTCCAGGAACAAAGCCATCCACATTCTTTCCATCTGCCGTCAATGTATCAAGAACTGCCGTTCCATTTGTTGTATAACCGGAATCCGTCGTCCAGATTTCCAATTCTGTCAGGCCTACATACCCCGTTCCAACCTGCTTCATCGTAAATTTCAATGCTTTGACTTTCTGCGCTTCTTTCAGCACTAAACTATTTTCCTGATTTGCCACATAATCCGCATGAGTGAATTCAACCTCCTCAAAGTTCTCGCCATCTGCAGAAACCGCGATCGTTACCTGCTCTGGCGCAGTAACATTCGAATCTCCAAAGAACCACGCTTTCAGTTCTGAAATCTCATGCACGTCATTCCAGGTAAATGTAATGGTTGGTGAAGAATTCAACAAATGGTCGTTCCAGTTTGTCCAACGCTCATCCCCACTGTTCAGTACATCTTTTACTCCATTAACAATAGACAAAAGGTTATCTGCCGGTTCACCGCAGCTCTCTTTCAAAGTCGCATACTCTGGCGCCACATTTCTCGGTTCCACCGTAATAGTCTCTGCCACACGTACAGTAGCCTTCACAGGCATTGTCTCTCCGTCTTCCACGGCAGCCGTGCCATTTACTGTAACGATATCCCCAACCTTCTGTAATTGTTCCGCCGTAAGCGCTTCCCAGGTAACGGGATATGCGCCATACGTTCTTCCGTCCGGCAGAAAACCTGTCGTCGTTTCTGGAAGCATCGGAACCATCCCCGCCATCGTTGCGCGTGAATAATTCTTCACGGCTACAATAATCGGTTTCACCTGCACATATGCTGTAACCGGAATTTCTTCTGTGCTGATTTTAAGCATCCCTTCTATCGCATGGCTTCCCGGTGTATTGTACACTTCTTCTGTGATCTCTTCCCATGTAACGGTGCCCTGAATTGCACTGCCGTCGCTCATTTTTCCATTAACTGCTGTCTGCAGCTGCGGCATTTCACCCATGACAACCGTGTATTCTGTTGTTAGGTCATAGTCTTTCAGGAACACTTCTCCCTGATTGCTGCCAACCGTATCTACAAAGACGCTGGCGCTGTTCAGCCCTGAAGACACTGCTCCTACTTTGAATCCGCCCGACTCTTCTGTACTGCGGACGATAACCAGAGCTTTCCCGCTAAATGCGTCAATATTCGCAGTTTTCTCACTGGTAAGCACAGATTCCTGCTGGAACTTATCAATTGTAGACGGATTTCCATTATCCACGCCTACAATTGTTCCATTTCCTGTCAGCGTAAAACGGATATTATTTCTTGCTGCGCTCACAAAACGACCATCTGCATCCACAATATCTACAGAAATATAGCTGAGACTGCTTCCGTCCGCCTGAATTTCTTCCTTTTCTGTCTCAATTTTCAGTGCTGTTCCCTGATCGCTATTGCTTGTTACGCTGTCCAGACCGATTGTATCTTCAATCACCTTACCAGCTGCATCATAAGCAACTGCGCGCAAAGTTCCCTTTTCATACTGTACCTTGAACTGTGCCGCCATCGCTTTCCATTGTTGATTCTCATTGACTGCCGCACACAGTCTGTCGTTATTAGACTCGCTGGTGTAAGTTGCCCACTCATATCCAGCGCTTGTTGTTATCGGATTTCTGGTTGATGTGCCAATCAACACATCATTTAAATACAGTTCAACTTTTGCCGCATTTGAGTAAATGTATACCGGAACTCTGTCATTGCTGATTACCAAATCCTCTGCATTCCAGCTCTGAGGAACTACATGAAGCGTAGTCGCATCCTCCCGCCACTGGCTGGTGTAATAGTAGAAAGAATCTTTCGGGAATCCTGCCGTATCTATTACGCCAAAATAAGAAGAGTTCGGCACTGCTTTCTTGTCGCCGCTGCTGCTTCCTGCACCCGTTCCATTCCACGGTGTCGGCTCGCCGATATAGTCAAACCCGGTCCAAATAAATTCACCGGATACAAAATCATCCTTAATCGTATACCACCAGGACTCGCGCGCGGAATTTCCCCAGCTTACCCAGTCTGTATCATATGCCGTACACTGATAATCCCCGTTTCTTCCATAGTGGCTGGTTGTATCATAAATACCGCGGCTGTTGCTTGGAGACGCTGTCTCAGTCGCAACGATTTTCCATTCCGGATGAGTATTGTGTACATTCGCGATTGCCCCCATAGAATAATTCATACCTGCCAGACCGCCTGAATTAGCAAGTTCCGCTGTAATATGGTTACGGAAATCTCCTGTATTCACATTCGCGTTTCCGCCCGGGTTGTTATCCCCTGAGGTAATCGGTCTCGTAGAATCAATCGCCTTGATATAGCTAATCATGTTTCTCGCATATTCCACATACCTGCTGGAATCTGTAACACCAAAGTTCAGCTCATTACCGATATCCCACATCACAACAGACGGGTCGTTCTTATCACGCTGAACATTGGACTCCAATACAAATTTATACCAGGTATCGTCTGCCGCCGCGCCTAAAATCTTATTATCGCTGCCAATCGTCCTGTTAAAATGGGTGCTAAAATCCTGGTTGTTCCCATTTTTCCCATATGCCCAGCCGTCAAATGTTTCATCCATAACCAGTATTCCCAGTTCATTACAAGCGTCCAGCAACGCGTCAGCCGGTGTGTTATGTGCAGTCCGGATGGCATTACATCCCATTTCTTTCAGCTTTTCCACTTGCCTGTAGATAGCGTCACGGTATGCCGCTGCGCCGAGCGCTCCCTGGTCATGGTGCATACACACGCCTTTGAACTTTACATTCTCACCGTTCAGGCTAAAACCTGTATTTGCGTCAAAATCAAAATAGCGGAAGCCAAATGTCGTCATATAAGTATCTTTCACCTGGCTATTTACCAAAATCTCTGTCTTTACATAATACAGGTTCGGAGTTTCACAGCTCCAGAGCGCCGGTTTATTTACAGAAGCCTGCTGTTCCACAGAAGCTTCCGCGCCTGCCCCCACCGTTACATCTTTGCTGACCGGAGCGGACACTTCTTTACTCTCCGCATCCAGAACAGTTGTACGTACTGCTGCATTTACAGAAGCGTCTCCATCGTTTTGCACCTTAGTTACCACGTTTACGGTAACATCGCCATTCTTCTGTGTCTCCAGGTCCGGAGTCGTTACATACGTTCCATTTTTCGCCACATGTACGTTATCCGTAACTACTAATTTTACGTCGCGGTAAATACCTGCGCCGGAATACCAGCGGCTGGACGGAAACGTACACTCTGCTTTTACTGCAATCACATTTTTTGTACTGCCGTCACAGGTTACATAGTCAGAAATGTCAAATGAAAAATCATTGTAACCATAATGATTCTCCCCAAGCTTCTGCCCGTTTACATAGACATATGCATGATTGTAAACGCCGTCAAAATTTAAAACCAGTGTTTTTCCTGCATACTCAGCCGGAAACGTCACGCTCTTACGGTACCAGCCTGTGCCCCCCGGATAAAAAGCAGACTCTGCCTCATATGAATTCGACTGTTCCCGCGTAATGTTAAAATCATGCGGCAGCAGCGTCTCCTCCCACAAGGAATCATCAAAATTTGTCTGTTCCATTCCCTCTTCTGTCTCTTCTTCCAGAAAATGAAACTTCCATCCCCTGTTAAAGTTTTCCTCTCTTGCATCTGCCGAAACCTCAGCCGCTGCTGCCATTATATCCGGCGCTGCCGAAACCGGAACATTAAAACTGCCAAATACAACTGCAGATGCAAGCAGTATTGACAGCCACCGCCTTTTTTGTTTAGGTCTCATTCATTTTACCTCCCTTAATTTTGTATTTTCGGTATTTTGGTCAAAACAGCAGACTGGGCTTTATCCCATTCCGCTAACTCCCACAAAATCTATCCCTGAAAAATAAATTTTTTCGTGGATTTTAACCAGTATATTTCTATTATAACTAAATATCCTGTTTTGTCAAACAAAACAAAATTTCTTTACTTATGGGGATATCTTAAAAAGCCCGGAACGCAATGTCCTGGACTTTTTATTCCTACCTTATTCTTTTCATCTTCTTCGCAGCGTAGGTGTAACGATATTGCACACCCGCTTGATAGACAATACAGCCTTTGTCTGTGATATCTCCGATCAATACCTCTCCAAATTCAGACGGATTGATGAATTCTGCAATCTTCTTTCGACCCATTCCATCTTTATTGCATCGATATAACACAGCCTTTTTCATACTTCCTTTATCATAAGCTGCATAGTACAGCTTTTTCCCTACAAACACTTCACTTCGTCCATAAGAAGTCAGTTTTCTTACTTTCGAAAGTCCTTGAGCCGTAATCTTATAAATGGTCACCGGATAAGGTCCCACATCTGTGCGATATGCATTCTGCGCCACCACAAATTTCCCCAGCCTGCCAGTTATACAACAATTTGACATTACTTTCTTTACCTTACCTGTCTTAATATTGTAACTGTATGTCCAATACTTCCTCATATCCCGAAGCCGTCTCTGCTTTTACCGACCATTCCCCGGCTAACAGCACTGCCCCTGGAGCCAGACATAATACCAGTACTATCAGACGCAATCCTTTCCTTAACCTTTCCATATCTCCCTTATCTCCCTTCTGTCAAATAACTATAAACAAAACCGAATTTTCATCCCATATTTTCTTCCCACCATGTTTCATTTTTTAAATAACGTTCCATAATATCAAATCGCCTAAATGCTGCCGACATCGTTCGCCCATCTATCTCCGACAGATTAGCATTGTTAAAGTAATCTTTTAGAATATCCGCCATTGTCTGTTCTGCCTTACTATACATCAGTTCCTTGTTTTGTTCAAAATAATTTTTTATTTCATAAAAATTAACATGGGTAATTTTTTCTAAAGTAATACCAAACCTTTTTAAAATCTGCTTACCTATCATATATGATATAAAATATTGACTATACAGTCGATGCTCCTTAATTCCATCCAGTTCACTCTCTTTCTTTCTATTATTATCACAGTAACGAAATATCAGTACCGCAACCACCATCTGAGCGGCATTCAAACCATCAAAAATTAATGAATAATATTTATCAAAAAATTCATTACGCCTATACTTTGCCAGATGCGGACTCTCCCGCCATACTGCGAAAACAGCCTCAGCCGCAACTGTCGACGGTATGACATTTATATTTAATGTATTATCCCTCTTTCGTTTATAGACATACCCCAAATCATGCGCGCCGATTTCTAAAATCCGTTGACATTCATCGTTTGATTTTAAATCTCTAAAGTCCACTGGATTTTGGCTATTCGTCGCATATATAATATCCTGGATGATACCCGGATTTTCGGTATCTTCAACTTCATAAAGACGTACTAACAAATACGTCTGCGAAAAATCCAAATTTGGATTTTCTTTTACAATTTGATGTATCGTTTTACATGTTTGTCCACCATTTATAATTTGCAAGTCATCCATTTTAACCATCCAATTCTGTTCCTGCAATGCATTAAAACTAAACTTTTTACAAATCATTGTCGCCCCATTATTGAAAAAGAAAAAATTTTGACGTTTATCTGTATCCAACAGAGTTTCTGTGATTCCATCATTAACTACATTTTTTCCCAAATAGCGACGGATATTTTTCTCCAACAAACTATCCCCAAACTTCTCTATCAATTTATAAACTTCCATTACAGAAACACGTCCAAGGAGTACTCTCTTATAATTAAAATTCTCCTGAATAGCCTTTCCGCTCAAAGAGATTTGTGTATTAATGACTTGCTCCTTATTAATATACCGCATAATATCCACATGTGAAAAATGCTCAAATCGAACTTGACTCTGACCTGCAAAAGCATTATTAATATGATTCTGACCATCTTGATTCCAAGTCAAACCATTATTAAGCATCACAAAGGTTACATATGGAATTGCACCATCTAATATAAAAGATCGAATCTCTTCTACTTTTTTTCGACTCTGCACATTTAATTCAATCCGCGTAGATGGATCAAACACACATTTTATGGTATTCACAGCTTTTTCAACTGCATTAGCCGGAAAATTGCTATCACTATCCAGTTTTCTTGAATACTTTGACTGAAACAATACCACATTTAATTGTGAATCCTGTGCCTCCACAATATATGCCGCATCAAATCCCCCATCATTTCCCCCATCCGTCAAATACTGTACTGCCTCCATCATATCAATATCTAAATATGCTGCAACTCCTAATAACAAAAATGCTTTGGAACGATTTCTCTCATTATCGTTATCAGTAAAAATTTCCTGATTATCCTCTAATATCTTATTTATTCTTTGATCAATGATTTGTTTCGCTATATCCATTATATACACCCACCTTTAAAATCCTTTATATAAATAAACAACCATTTAATTATATACCACACTTTGCAAGTATATTTTCAAGCAAACTGCTAACTACCATTACTGCCAGATAGCTGCATGCAGAATATGCGCAAAAACCTGTAAACAGTCACGTCTACAGGTTTTTCATTAAGCTATTTTCTCAACTCCCCGAGTAGGGCTCGAACCTACAACAACTCGGTTAACAGCCGAGTGCTCTACCATTGAGCTATCGAGGATTATTCTGTTTCCAAGGGTATGCACCCTCAAAACCACATACAGTATAACATATTCTTTAAGACATTTCAACCGGAAAACCATCTGCA
>Ga0137308_101439_pt1 | contig 23289 bp, 18 predicted proteins | sample Inofrocosms_June_FD_97181 | JGI IMG/M metagenome (GOLD analysis project Ga0137308, IMG submission 97181) | Mouse cecal microbial communities from Vienna, Austria - N-Acetylneuraminic and N-Acetylglucosamine D2O microcosms_June | ecosystem: Host-associated > Mammals > Digestive system > Large... | reverse complement strand
CGAGGAAAGCAGTGATTGCAATAGGCTATTTCATAGATTTGGGAGCCACACCGTATACCTCATGGAACGCTCTGTAAAAGGTTCGCAGGCTGCTGAAGCCGCTGGCAAAGCATATGTCCGTGGCGGTCATTTCCGAGTGCGTCAAAAGGCCCATAGCATGTTCGGAACGGAGCCGCTTGAGGTAATCGCTGAAAGAACAGCCGAATTTATCTTTAAAAATATGGGAAATGTGATATTTACTGTAACCCAGCGATGCGGCCAGCTGTGTCAGGTTGAGATCTTCCGTAAAATGCAGATTCAGGTAGTCGGAAATCATTTGGCAGATATCATCGGAAATCTTCTGCTGCTTTGCCAGAGACAGCCGGGATAATATCATAGACACAATGACATACAGATATCCCTTGGAAATGCGGATATCCGCATCTCCTTGGACATTGTCCAAGAGACCGGACACAAGGAAGGAAAATTGTTCGGAATTTTGTATGCTGTCAATAAAGGGACATTTCGGTTTTTGGAAAGTGAACTCATAATGAAAATCCGGCAGAAAGTCATGGCTGAAGATCATCATGACGGCGGTGGACGCTTGGGGAGTGTAAGTCTCGTGAGCTACATTGGGAAAAACAATGGATGCCATTCCTTTTTCCAAACGCTTTTTCTGACCGGAAATGGTAACTTCAATGGCGCCGTCAAGGACATAGAAAATTTCTACCTGCCGGTGGATGTGAGAGAGGTAGTTGTTGTTTTTTGTCGTTTTAACGGAGAGATATTCCGCTCTGTCTTGATAAATCATAAAAAGACTCCTTTGGAAATGGACGCATTGCGCTCTGCGGCGCTGCAAGCTTGGTGCCCGTTGCTTACAGCGGGGGTGTTGACTGACAAGCCATGGACTTACATGGATTTAGGTACAATGCATCACGAAGTGACAGAAAGTCTGCGTAAGCCGGCTTTGATTCTGCATCAGCAGAATCAGTATACCATACCCCCTTTCAAACCGCAATATTTGGCACAGGAAAGTGAGGACATGGCATTGAAGAATTCCCGCACAATCAGTTACAATAAGAAAAGAGTTTTGTAAGTACAGAACAAAGTTCGGCATAAAATTTACGCGGCCGGAAGCGGCTGCTGTCACAGAAAGGCAGGTAATGGTATGGTGTCAGGTAATATTTGGAATGCAGATTTAGGCAACGGGAACTATCGTAATCCCATTCTTTATGCGGATTATTCGGATCCCGATGCGATTCGTGTGGGGGACGATTATTTTATGACTGCCTCCAGCTTTTCCAATGTTCCGGGGCTTCCCCTTCTTCATTCAAAGGATCTGGTAAACTGGAAGGTAGTGAATTATGTTATAGACAAAATCCCCGACGATCGTTATAAGGCAGCGATACATGGCTGCGGCGTATGGGCGCCTTCTATCCGGTATCATGAAGGGACATATTATGTTTGTTTCCCCATGCCGGATGAGGGAATTTATATGAGCACTGCAAAAGATCCCTTCGGGAAATGGTCGGAGCCTGTAAATATCAGGCCCGGTGCGGGCTGGATCGATCCTTGTCCGTTTTGGGACGATGACGGAAAGGCATACCTTGTGGCCGGAGTGGCGAAGAGCCGCATCGGATACAAAAGCGTCCTCCACATGGTGGAAATGCAGCCTGACGGCATGGGATTGATCGGTGAGGAAGTCAAAATATTTGACGGGAATGAAAATGATCAAGTGACTATAGAAGGCCCCAAAATGTATAAGAGAAACGGCTGGTATTATGTCTTTGCTCCCGCAGGGGGCGTAAAGACGGGCTGGCAGACGGTGCTGCGTTCCAGAAATGTCTTCGGCCCTTATGAATATAAGGTGGTAATGCGGCAGGGGGACAGCATTGTAAACGGCCCTCACCAAGGTGCGTGGGTGGATACCGTCACTGGCGAGGATTGGTTTCTTCACTTTCAGGATGTCTATGCGGCGGGACGTATTACCCATCTTCAGCCTATGAGCTGGAAGGAGGACTGGCCTGTTATCGGGGTTGCCAAAGAGGGAAATGATTACGGTGAGCCTGTTATGGAATACCGCAAGCCGACGGTGGGCGCCGGCAGTAACGAAATATGCGAACCCGAGACATCCGATGGATTTACCGGAAATAAATTGGGATTACAATGGCAATGGAATGCAAATCCCGAAAAGAATTGGTATGAGCTGACCGGAAACAGTTTGAAATTAAATGCGGTTTTTAAGGAAACCGTTTATGGAGATATGCCTAATCTGCTTCTGCAGAAATGGCCTGCTCCGGAATTTAGCTGTGTGACAAAGCTGGATCTTTCGAATCTGGAGGATCGGGAGGAGGCAGGCGTCATTTCCATGGGCACAAGCTATGGCCTGCTCACCTTCAGGAGGGAGGGGGACAGCCTTGTTCCGTATTACGTTGACGGAGTGCAGAAGTACGGGAAAATCCTTCCGGATACCACAGAGGAAACGGAAAAGCTTCTTCCGGCAGTCTCCTTTGACAAGGCAAAGGAACTCTACATAAAGTATACCGTAAAGCAGAACGGTACAAGAGATTTAAATGCAAACGAAAAGGGATTTCCCTTGGAGCTTGTGACTTTGGAGTATGGCACGGACGGCAGCAGTTATCAGAAGGCCGGTGAGATGACCGCTATGCCCGGACGCTGGGTGGGTGTTAAAAACGGTGTGTTCTGCGCTTCCCCGGAAAAAGAAAGCAGAGGATATGCAATTGTAGAATCTGTTACCTATGAAAAGTGTGAAGGAAATCACTAAGCTCGAAAAGACCTCGCTAAGTGATTTCACGCTCTGCGGAGCAGAGCTTCTTCACAAACTGCTAAAGCAGTTGGAAGAATCGCTGGCGCGATTCTTCCAGACTTGCACCGATTCATTGATTGTTTGTGCCCGCCGAAGCGGGCGTATGGAGGTTAGTGTGAGAAGAAGTTCTAATTGCTTTAGCAATTTTTGCTCACAGCAGAGGCTGTTTCGCAAAGAACTTCTAAGTCTCACACCGAGAAATGCCCGAAAACACAGCATTTCTCATCGGAGCTTTAGCTCCATGGGATTGTGGGTCGCAGCAAAGCTGCGACATGGAGGTTAGTATGGAAAAAATTTATGAAAATCCGATTCAGAGGGGCTTTTTTCCCGATCCTTCGGTAATACGTGTGGGTGAAGATTATTATATGGTAAATTCCACATTCCAGTATTTTCCCGCCATTCCTGTGAGTCACTCCAAAGATATGGTACATTGGCAGATCATAGGACATGCCGTGACGGATCCGGATTATTTGGATCTGCAGAACATTAAGGATTCCCACGGCATATGGGCGCCGGACATTTCTTACCACAACGGGAAATTTATTATTATGGCCACGCTCCGGCTGAACGGAGACGGAACCAGAGGAAACGATGTGCTGCGCAGGCAGCTTGTAGTTACATCGGATAAGCCGGAAGGGCCTTACAGCAAACCCAGCTGGCTGGAGGTAGACAGTATTGATCCTTCTCATTTTGTGGATGACGACGGGAAACATTATATGGTAATCAGCCCCGGCATTAATTTGGTGCCTCTCAGTGACGATTGTACCAAGGTAATCGGTGACAAAATTCCTGTGTGGCCGGGAACGGGCGAGAGATGCTGCGAAGGACCTCATTTGATGAAACATGGGGATTACTATTATGCCATAGTGGCAGAGGGCGGCACCGGATACGGACACGGTATCAATGTGGGCCGTTCGAAGGAGCTGACGGGGAATTACGAGTCCTCTCCTTACAATCCGGTAATGCGCCAATTTGATCCTGATGCACTGATTCAGCGCACGGGCCACGGCAAGCTGGTACAGACCCAGAACGGTGACTGGTGGGTATATTACCTCATGGGAAGAGCCAATCAAGGGCACTACACCACCATCGGAAGAGAGACGGGAATGGATCCCGTCACATGGCTTGATGACGGCTGGTTTATCGTCAATGACAGAAAGGGCCCCAGCTCGCGGCAGGACGTTCCCCGGCTTCCGGAATATAAGTTTGAAAAGTGGACCAGAGATGATTTTGACGATGAGAAGCTGAACTTAAACTGGGAGTTTGTCAGAAATCCGGCAAGGGGAAGTTACTCTCTGACGGAAAGGCCGGGATATTTCCGCATCTGGACAGGTGACGGACAGCTCTGGGAAATACGGGCGAAAAATACCTTGGTGAGACGGGAGCAGGAGCTGAGCTATACCGCTTCCACAAAACTGGACTTTTATCCTTCCAGAGACGGGGAACAGGCGGGGCTGACCTGCTACTACAGCACGGCCACTTATGCACGGTTTTCCATCTGCTATGAGGGGGGCAGAAAACTTCAGCTGGTAATCAACCGGAACCACGGGGAGGAACTGATAGCTTCCGTGGACAATATTAAAGAGCAGAGCGTGTACCTGAAGGTGGAAGTGGATAAGCTTACCAGAAGCTTCTATTACAGCTACGACGGGACGGATTGGAAGCAGGCAGGCGTGCTCGAGAACTGCATCTATCTCTGCGACGAGGGAGTGCCCGACGACCGGAAACGTCATACAGGCACTTTGGTGGGAATCTACGCCAACAACGGCGGATGCGGCACACGCATTCCTGCGGATTTTGATTATTTTGAATATAACGATTAAAGTGTTTTAACGAATGAAAATGCGGCGCTGAAAACAGTGCCGCATTTTTCTTTTTGTATCAGAAAGGATATAAAATCTTAATTTGTGTATGCAAGAAGTATGCAAATTATTCATAAAAAATTAAAACACATTTAGGATAAAATAGACTAAAATGAGCATAGAACCATTTTGTATGGGTGCAAGAAAGGTCATACGAAAAAATCAACGGTATTTTTAATAATTTATTGATTTATGTGAAATAAGCATGGACTTATTCAATATATTAGTATACAGATAGATAAGACAGGTGCCTGATTTCTTCCGAAAAGCATGAGCCGGACAGAGACTTATGCGGGCATTGTACATGCATAAAGTATGAATGATGGGAGATGTAAATATTCGGCACCGGGGAGAGGGTAATGAATCGTTTATATTTAACTTTAGTCCTCACACTGGCATATATGGAGGCCGTTTATCATGTGGGGATTGCGGGACTGCAGGGGATGAATCCGCTGCTGACAATTCCGCTGATCTTAGTGCTGGCAGGAATCGAGTTTTTGCCGGTTTCCACAGGAAGACATACCGTGAACAGGGAATTACTGTGGATTGTCCAAGGGATTAATTTTCTCTTTTTTGCGAGCCAGTTGATCTATATGCGCATTTTTACCCAGCCTCTTATGCTGGCGGCTGTTGTAAATGCCGGCGGGGATGCCATGAAAAACTATTGGCGGGAGCTGTTATATGCAATCGGAGAAAATGTACTTTATCTGCTGTTTTTGGCAATGCCCCTTGTGGGTACGGGGGTGGTGCTGTATAAGAAGAGAAATTTCTACCGCTCACAAAAGAAAAAGACCGTATTTAGAGCACATGTGAAAATCCGTGTATTAAGCACAGCATCTATCGGTTCGGGAATGTTACTGCTGTCTGTAGTATTATTTGCGGGCTATCAGGGCGGGTTTGCTTATTATCAGGATTATCAAAGCTTTTATGATCCGGGCTATGTGGCGGAACGCTTCGGTATTTTGGCATCCGCCCAAAGGGACTGCATGGGAGATTTCCTTCCGGAGGCAGAAATATATACTGACTTGGCAGTGGAATTGAATCCTATTCCTGTCATAAAGGAAACCGGAGAGACGGGAACACAGATATCCTGCGGGAGTGGTGAAGTAATACAGGCCGCCGGAAAAGGGATGCCGGAAGTTCCGGAGATACTGGATACATCGCCCCAAACGCTGGATATAGATTTTGAACTTTTGAACGGATTGACGGAGGATGAGGGCGTAAGAGGGCTCATATCTATTTTGGAGGGGAGGACTCCCACAAATAGAAACGAATATACGGGAATGTTCCAAGGGTATAACTTAATCTACCTGACCGCGGAGGGGTTTTCGCCTTATGCGGTTTCGCAGGAATTGACGCCGACTTTGTATCAATTGATTCATTCGGGTTTTGTGGCCTCAAATTATTATGTGCCCTTGTGGCAGACAAGTACCAGCGACGGCGAGTACGTGAATCTGACGGGACAGATTCCGTACAGACAATTCAGCATGAGGAAATCATCACAAAATAAACAGCCTTATTCTCTGCCGGCATATTTCGCTGCGGAAGGCGTGAAAAGCTTTGCCTACCATAATAATACTTTGGACTACTATGACAGGCATTTGAGCCATCCCAATTTGGGATATGACTTTAAAGCGATTAAATTAGGGGAATTGTCGGGTCAGGAATGGGAAAGCCAGATTTTTCAGATGGAAAACGCGGATCGCTGGCCGGCTTCCGATTTGGACATGATAAAAGCTACTTTACCGGAGTATATCGGGGAGGACAGGTTCCATGTGTATTATATGACGGTATCCGGACATATGAATTACAATTTTACCGGAAATGCCATGTCTGCTAAAAATAAAGACGCGGTAATGGAGCTTCCCTTCAGCGAGGAAGGCAAGGCGTACATTGCCTGCAATATAGAACTGGATAAGGCATTGGAATATTTGATTGCCCAATTGGATCAGGCGGGTAAGCTGGACAATACGGTGATTGTCCTGAGTGCGGATCATTATCCTTACGGGATGGACTTGGGGCATTACGAAGAACTGGCGGGAGCGGAACTTAAAGATTCACTGGAAATATACAGAAATTCTTTAATTCTTTGGAATTCCCAAATGGAAGAGCCGGTAGTCATAGAGAAACCTTGCGGGGCTATGGATCTGCTGCCCACACTTTATAATCTGTTCGGATTTCCCTATGACTCAAGGCTTTTTGCGGGGACGGATATGCTGTCGGACAGTGAGGGGCTGGTGATATTTGCCGACAGAAGCTTTATTGCGGAGGATATGTCCTATAATAAAGTAACGGGCGAGGCAGTCGGCAGTGCGGGAGAGGCCGTGGATGAAGAGAGTGTTAAGCTGATGAAACAGAAGGTAAAACAGCTGTATGAGTATTCCAACGGGATATTGGATTTGAATTTCTTTTATTATGTGGAGCAGGCTGTGAAATAAAGCACTTTTGGAGCAGTGTGCCGGCATCCGCTGCCTTCCGGTTATGCATGACGGCCGAAGCGGTTGAGGGGCTGTAAGAGTATATATGGAAGACGGAGCTAAAGGGTAGATTTTATGTCGAAAATATTAATTGTAGAAGACGATTCAGCATTAAGCATGGGTTTGTGCTTTGAATTGGATGCCGGAGGGTATTTGACGGTTCCGGCTTACAACTGCCAAAAGGCACGACAACTTATAGAATACGAAAATTATGATTTGGTGATATTAGACGTAAATCTTCCGGACGGGAACGGATTTGACCTTTGCAGGGAGATAAAGGCGGTCAGGCCCAAGCTGCCGGTCATATTTCTGACAGCCAACGATCTGGAACAGGACGAGCTCAACGGTTTTGAGCTTGGAGCCGATGACTATATCACCAAGCCATTCAGTATTCAAATCTTGAAGCGCCGGGTGGAGGTAGCTTTGCGTCGTACCTTGGAAATGGGTGCGGAGAAGAAAGACTGTTATGACGACGGATTCCTGCACGTGGACTTTGCGGCACTGATTGCCTGGCGCGGCGGCGAAAAGCTTGTAATCACCCCGAATGAATATAAGCTTCTGCGGATTCTCACAGCCAATGCCGGAGATCTGGTAACAAGGCAGCTTTTGCTGGAAAAACTCTGGGACTGTGACGGAAATTATGTGGATGACCATACTTTGACCGTGACCATGAACCGTTTGCGCGCAAAGGTGGAAGAGGAAGGACATTACTATATCCGCACGGTGCGGGGGATGGGGTATATATGGAAATCGGAAAATGCAAACAAATAAAACACATCTTAATCCTTTCCGCCGCCGCCCTTATACTGACGGGAGTATTGTGGGAATATATTCCTTCCGCAGGAATCCGGGTGATACTGCCGGTGTCAGGCGCTCTGATTCTGCTGCTGGTATTGCTGTGGGATAGAATAATCCGGCGGCAGCAGGCTGACTTTGCCAACGATATCTGTGAGACGGTGGATGATTTGATGGCCGGACGTGTGCCGGAAAAATACCGGCCCTACGAGGATTCCTCTTTATCCAAGGTTCAGGGAAAGCTGCTGCAGTATTACGACAGACTGCGGGAAGGGCAATGGCAGAGTGAGCAGGATAAACAGACGATTCAGGAGCTGGTCAGCGATATTTCCCATCAGGTGAAGACTCCCGTTGCAAATTTGCGGATGTTTACAGGCATCTTAAAGCAGCATCGGCTTACCGAGGAAAAGCAGGCGGAATTTTTGGAGACTATTTCGTTACAGGTTGACAAACTGGATTTTCTGATGCAGTCCCTGATTAAAATGTCCCGTTTGGAGACGGGAACCTTCACCCTTCACATGAAGCAAAACAGCTTGTACAATACCATTGCGCAGGCGGTTAACGGTATCTGGGCCAAGGCGGAAGAAAAAAGTATTTCTATTGAAGTATGCTGTGACATTGATACAACCGTAAGGCATGATCCCAAATGGACGGCGGAGGCATTGGGAAATCTATTGGATAACGGGATAAAATATACGCCCAAGGGAGGCTCCATACAGATAAGTGTCCGCCCATGGCAGTTTTACACCCGCATAGACGTTTCCGACACGGGCATGGGAATTGCTCCGGAACATTATAATGATGTGTTTAAACGTTTTTACCGGGCGGAGGAGGCGGCAGGAGAGGAAGGGGTCGGTTTGGGGCTGTACCTTACCCGGAGCATCATCACCAGACAAAAGGGCTATATCAGTGTGAAGTCGGAAGCGGGGAAGGGAACCGTCTTCTCCGTGTTTCTGTTGGCGGAGTAAAGTGAAAAGAGTATCGGGCCGTTGGAGCTTTCATTGATTTTGTAACAGTTCAGACAGGGTACTGAACCGTTACGAAAATGCACACAAAACGCGGAAAGAATGCGTTTTGGCGCCCGCATATCTCGCAAAATCGCATAGGGACGCGATTTTGACTTCGCGGGAGGGGCTGGCTGAACTGTTACTTGATTTTTCCAAGAATGCAGAGGATCCAAAATGGATATTGTTATAATTGAGAGTTTAAAAAAGTATTTTGAGGAAGGCTCCGGGCAGGTCAAAGCGCTGGACGGCATTGACCTCACTGTGGAGAAAGGCAGGATCACGGCAATTATCGGTGCCTCCGGAATGGGAAAGACAACACTTTTTAACATCATCGGAGGGTTGTACAGACCTACCGACGGCAAGATTATTGTGGACGGAGTGAATCTGGCGGATTTGACGGAGGATCAGCTGACTGTATACCGCCGCCGCAAGGTGGGGTTTATTTTTCAGGACTATCGCTTGCTACCGGAGTTAACCATAGGGGAAAACATTCTGCTTCCCCTGTGGCTGGATGATTCCCGTCCGGACAAAGAATTTTTCAAAGAACTGACATCGGCTGTAGGACTGGCTCATGAACTGGAGAAATATCCCGCTATGCTTTCCGACGGGGGACGGCAGTGCGTGGCTATTGCCAGAGCCTTGATCACAAAGCCGTCCATAGTTCTGGCAGACGAACCCACGGGAAATTTGGATGCAAAGTCTGCCCGGAATATAGCGGGACTTCTGAAAATGACGGTGGAAAGATTTCGGCAGACACTGATTTTAATTACACACAATTTAGAGCTTGCCCAGCTTGCCGACCGTGTCGTGCGTCTACGGGACGGACGGGTGGTCTGAACGGTGAAGTCCGAACATTAAAATGCCGCAAGCACTTCCCGGTCTTTCTTGACAAAGGCAACAAATTCATTTATCTCCGCAGTTATTGTATAGAATTGATTTCCTTTATATAAGGTTTTATTTTTGGTCAGTATCCATTCTCCTTCCGGCAGATATACCTCCTTTGCCGTCATGCCTTGCTCCGTGATCGGTGCAAAGATAATATCATCGCCAAACATATATTGGCCGTCAAGTGTATAACACTTCGGATCCTCGGGATAATCAAAGAACATAGGACGCATGACGGGATACCCTTTTTCGGATGCGATGGTCATATGCTTTTTAATATATTTCTTTAGCCGTTCCCGTAACAGGATTAAATCTTTTAGAATTTCGAAATTGCGTTCTCCGAAACTCCATATTTCATTGTCCCCGCCGGTGGGCTCAATAATATCGCGGGATCTGTCGTGGCCGTTTCGGCTTCCGTGGAGGCGTAATACAGGGCAGAATACTCCGTATTGAAACCAACGGACAATAAGTTCACGGAAAGAATCGGATTCGATATCGCCGCCGTAAAAGCCGCCGATATCCGTCGTCCACCAAGGAATGGAGCACATACTCATGTTAAGGCCGGATTTCACCTGCATTCTGAGGCTTTCAAAGGTTGAGGGAATATCGCCGGACCACACCAGCGCGCCGAATCTCTGGGCACCGGTATACGCACATCGGGACAATGTTACAATATCTTCCCTTCCCATAGCCTTCATCCCGTCATACACCAGCTTAGCATAATAATACGGGTACAAAAGCCCGACTTCATCACCGCCGCCTAAATGAAGAATCAGCTGATCAAATCGTTCCGGATGAATTTCCGGCTCGGCCTCGTCAAACCAAAGTGCGTCAACGCCCTGATCGATGTAATTGTCTTTCAGCTTTTTCCATACAAATTCACGTGTCAGAGGATTGGTGGGATCAATTTCTGCCTGAGGGCCGTAGAAATCAAATACCCTGTCGGAGCCTGATTTTGTCCGTATCAGCATATTATTATCGCGCATTTCTCTGTAATTTTCACTTTTTTCGTTTATGGTAGGCCACATGGAAACCATCAGCTTGATTCCCATATCGTGGAGCTTATCTGCCATTTCCCTTGGATTAGGCCAATATTTTGGATCAAATTTATAATCACCTTGCTCCGTCCAGTGAAAATAGTCTATCACGATAACCGACAGAGGAATACCGTGCTCATAATATTTTGATGCCGTTTCAAGCACTTGCTCCTGTGTTTCGTAACGAAGCCTGCTTTGCCAGAATCCCAGCGCCCAATCGGGCAGCTGGGGCGCATGGCCGGTTAAATCCGCAAGAGTTTCACATGCCTGTCTGGGAGAGCCGCCGATGATGACATAATCAATCTGGCGTGTGGAGTCGCTGGTCCACCGGGTACGGTTGCCGGCAAGCTCACAGGTGCCCGTTGACGGCAGATTCCAGAGAAAGCCATAGCCAAGGGAGGAATATATATAGGGGATGGTGCATTTCGCGTTTACATGGCGGAGGTCAATGGTGCAGCCCTTTAAATCAAAGCAATCCGTCGCCTCGTGCCCTAAACCGTAAAAATGTTCGCCTTGATTCGCTTCAAAGGTTACTCTTGCGCGCCATAATTGGCCGCAGTTATTGATATAATTGCGTATACCTGAATCAAAGGTCAATTCGCTTTTTTCCCGTAATATTTTTTGGCCCCGGTAAAAGTATTCGACTCTTCCGTTACCGTATATGTCCGCACGCAAAGCCCCGTTTTGAATGGACGCCTGATTTTCGCTTATAGTTATTTCCGCTGTTGTATTTTGCGGCATCAAAGTGAAATCCTGTTCCGAAATGGTGCAATTAGGGGATGCCTGAAAACGCAGGCTGTCCTTCCCGCAGGCCGATAAACGTACAATTTCTCCTTCTCTGGTAAAATACAGCATATTATCTTTTTCATACATTTTCATAAATATTCACCTCACCTAATGTTTTTCTATTGAAATTATATCATTATACACAGATAATGCAAAGAGAGAATAGCTCGGGTTTATCACGCAGAAACAGCGTGGCTGCTGTTCACACTTACGCCGCTGCGAGTGAACAGTAATGTAACAAGTTACAAAAACGTACCTTTATTGTACCTGTATTGTAACAGAAAGGGGATATAATTATTGATAATAGGAAGAGGCTCGATTGACAACGGCAAAATGATTTCGCCAATACGGACGGACGAAAATCTGGGCGGAAGTATTCGGAGACGATTCCAATGAATTCAGGAGGCAGTACTTATGAAGGATATTCTAAAAACACTGATTCGCCGTAGTTTTGCCGCCAGCCGGCTGCGAAACGTGATTGCCGTGCTGGCCATTGCACTGACAGCCGTTCTCTTTACATCGGTTACTACTATGGTGGCGGGGACTTTGCAGTCGGTGACACTCACGCTGCAGATACAGAAGATGAGTAAGTCGGACGGTGAGTTCCGCTATATGTCGAAAGAGCAGTATGAGGCCATGAGACAGGCCGATTTTATCAGGGAAGCCGGGCTTCGTATGCCGGTGGGGTATCTAAGCAACAGTGTCCGTCATAATATTGAGTTCGATGTGGAGGACGAGATACAGGCGGAACTGACCTTTTGTATGCCCGGTTACGGGAGCGTTCCGCAGGCGGCAAACGAGATTGTGGCATCCGACAGGGCACTGCGTGATCTGGGGGTGGAGCCGGAAGCGGGAACCGAAGTTATAATTGAATTCACTGCCCACGGCCGGAAGTATTCTTTGCCCATGGTGGTATCCGGCTGGTATGAGGCGCTTAACGATCAGTTGAGTGTCATGTGGACATCGAAGGCGTTTTGCGATGCCTATCCCGAGATTTTTGAAGATACGTATCGGCAGGACGGGGAAATGGCGGGAACTTATTTTTTCGACTTTGCGGCGGCGGATACGGTTGCCGGAGCCGGAGCGCTGCGGGAAAAAATGTTTGATTTGGTTCGCAGTCAGGGAGGCGATCCGGAGGATATGTCGGCGCCGAACTATCTGCCGGTTTCCGTAAACGCTGTGACAAATCCCGTGCCGGATCCGAGAATGACGGCTATGGCCGGTTTTCTTTTGGCTTTGTTTTTCTTCTGCGGTTATCTTCTGATTTATAATGTTTTTGACATTGCCGTTATGCAGGAGATCCGCCGATACGGATTGTATCGAACCATAGGAATGAGCCGGAAACAGGTGCGGAAGCTGATCAACGGGCAGGCGATGAGGCTGTCCGGTTTGGGAATACCCTTTGGAATGCTTGTCGGCTTTTACATTGGCAAGGCTGCGCTGCCTGCCATTATGAATAATTTATCCAACAGCTATACAAATATTGCGGTAGAGGTATCTCTTTCTCCGGCAATATTTATAGGTGCGGCGGCACTGACGGCGCTGACCGTATTTCTAAGTACCCGCAAGCCGGTCAGGGTGGCAGCGAATATTCCTCCTATTGAGGCGTTCCATTATGCGGATAGGGCTGTGAGCAGCCGAAAATCCAAGAAAAGCGCTCTTGGGGCAGATATTCCAAGGCTGGCATGGTCGAATCTGGGGCGGAACAGACGGCGAACCGCTTTTATCATGGTGTCTCTGACGCTGTGTATAGTATTGCTTAATTGCAGCGGAACGATAGCAGACAGTATCGACATTCAAAAACAGGTGGCTATGACAACAAGGACGGATTTTTCCGTTGTCAATGTAGTCAGCACCAGTGTAAGGAAAGGCTTTCTGTTTCGGAGCCATGAGATAAAGGAGCAGACCATTGCGGATATTTCCGCTCGTCCGGGGATCTATGATGAAACATTGATTTATAAGAATACCGCAGAGGACGCGGACATTACTTTTGGGTTTGACCATGTATTTTCCGAGAATGTCTTTTTTAACGAGGAAAGCGGGCTGCAATTTCTGTTTGATGACAATGGAATCGCGTTCGGGCTGGGCGAGGACGGGCGTCCGATCTGCAATGTTTACGGCATGGAAGAAGTCGGTTTTGCCCGAATGGATCTTCGGGAAGGAGAGGTGGATGCACATACTCTCTACGCACGAATGGTAAATGGAGAGGGGGTTCTTGTAGGGGTAGATATTAAGCGGACCGATCAGTCCCTCAATAAGGTATTCGACCTTGTAGAGATAGGGGATATAATCACCGTATATAAGGAAGGAATTCCGGTGATGGAGCTGCCTGTTTTAGCCAAAGCGGGGATAATATCCGATGACAAAGAGGTAGGCTTTACCGCTAACGGGCCTGCGGAGGTTGGAGGCGACGGTTTATTTTTATACCTGCCATCCCCTGTATTTGAGGATCTGTATGATTACCCTGTGGTGTATAAATATTCATTTAATGTGAAGGAGGAAATGCAGGCGGAAATGACATCCTTTTTGGAGGACTATATGAAAAATACGGATACTTCCATGAATTATCTCTCTGCGGAGTCTGCCAGAGAAGATGCCATGGCAACACGGTCCACAGTCAATTATGTGGGAGGGCTGGTAGGGGGCATATTCGGTATTTGCGGAGTGCTGAATCTGATTAATACCATTATTACCACCATATTAACCCGGCGGAAGGAATTTGCTACCATGCGGAGTATCGGCATGACGGAGCGTCAACTCACAAAAATGATGATTTTTGAAGGGGTATACTATGCGGCCGGGGCATGTGTTTTGGGTCTGGGACTGTCTGCGCTGCTGAGTATGACGGTTATAAAAAGCATCCTCGATTCTCCCTCTTGGTGGTTTTGCCGCTTTCACTTTACATTACTTCCTGCCTTATCCTCGTGTGTCGTGCTGCTTGCGGTATCTGCTGTCATTCCTGTTTTGGCGTTGAAGCTGTTTTATAAAGGGAGTATTGTCGAAGAACTGCATAGGGAATAAAGGTTGCTCGTCATAATGATTTTCCGATAATAATGCAGGATTATATAGAATACAGAAAACAGGAGGATGGATACCATATGGAAAGCATTTTAAAAGTAGCAGGGTTGAAAAAGTATTACGGAAAAGGAGATACCATTGTAAAGGCTCTGGACGATGTCACTCTGGAGATTGAGAGAGGGAAATTTACCGCTATTATTGGAACTTCCGGCAGCGGAAAGACTACGCTGTTAAATATGCTGGGGGGACTGGATACACCTACGGCGGGCAGCATTCAAATCGGGAACACGGATCTGACAAAGCTAAACAGCGAGCAGGCTACCGTTTTTCGTCGAAAGCAAATCGGATTTGTCTTTCAAAATTATAATTTGGTGCCGGTGCTTACCGTATGGGAAAATATTGTTTTCCCCATTTCATTGGACGGACGAAAGCCCGACAAATCGTTCATCATGCAGGTGGTAAAGCTGCTTGGACTGGAGGGCAAGCTGGACAGTCTGCCGAATCATCTTTCCGGCGGGCAGCAGCAGCGTGTTGCCATTGCAAGAGCACTGGCCTCTAAGCCGTCCATTATATTAGCAGATGAGCCTACCGGAAACTTAGATTCCAAAACCAGCGATGATGTGATCGGATTGCTGAAAAGAACCAGCCATGAGTTCTGCCAGACGATTGTAATGATAACCCACAATCTGGAGATTGCCCGGATGGCGGACAAGGTTGTGCGGATTGAAGACGGGCATATTGTGGCATAAAAAATTTTAAACAGAAAGACACCAGCCATTTTACATTTTTCCAATGGCTGGTGTTTTATAGATTAAGCGAAACCGGGAACATATTAAAGAATAGCGTTAATTGTGATGAGAATGGCATTCCCCGTGGTGCCGGGAGCCGTCCTGATCCTGAGTGTCCTCTTGATTTTGCGTTACGCCATGGTGCTGGCAGTTTTCGACTCTGTTGTGAAGTTCACTAATGGTCATATTGTGGCAGTCCTCTATGGTAACGCTGTCATCATACTGCAATAATTCCTGATATGCCCTATATCTGCCGAAGGACATCTCGTAATTGTGGGCCTCCGCCATGCAGAATGCATCGCTGGAATACATTAAGGTATCATAATTCTGAGAAAACTCATTGGCGCTTAACTCTTCTATCATTGAGTAGGAATGATCGGAAATAATGGTAAATATCAACAGTGAATCCTCTTTTAAAAAATGGTAGCTGCTTTCGCTTTCCAACACTTTGTTAATCGCCTGAATATAGGGGACATTATGCAAAGTCACATGACTCAAAATGTCCTGTCCGTCTTCATTATAAGCTTCTGCGGATACTACTCTGTCAAAACGATTGATGCCCAGTTCAATGGAGGGGTTTACATCAATACTGATGTAGGAAACAGGTTTCCTGTAAACGGCGTAGCCGCCTGTCCCGAACAGGAGGAACAAGCATATTGCAGCCAAAGCATACCGAAAAACGGGGAAGACCCTGTCTGTGGCACGTTTTGCCGTGTTTTGGTGTTCTTTCAGATATCGCAGAGTATTTTGTTTTAGTTCTTCCGATGCACGTATATCACTCATGCTTTTTCGAATCGCATTCATGCCCATTCACCTCCCAATCTATCCCGCAATATACCTTTTGCTCTGGAAAGCCACGTATATACGGTATTTTCTCTTTTTCCAAGTATGTCGGCTATCTCTACTGCAGAATATTCCTCATAGTAGTATAGGTATATGACATTTCGGTACTTTTCGGGAAGCTGTAAGACAATTTCTAAAATTCCTCTGGACGTATGGTCAAGCACCTCTTTTTCTTCGTCAATTACATCAAGTGGCACCCATTTCCTGTGCGAAAGATACCGCAGCCAGTCCGTGCAGGCATTGATTGTCACCCGCGCAAACCATGATTTTTCATGTTCGGCACTCTCAAAGGAACCTTCGTGGAGCAGATATTTCATGTATACATTTTGAAAAACATCCTCTGTATCATGCATGTTTTTCAGATGTACAAAACAAATTCTCCGCACCAGATCCGAGTAGGCCTCCATGACACGGTTTAAGTCTTCCGCACTTTTCAAAGAAATTCCCCCTTTGATGCTACGGCTTAATGATGAGAGCCGTGTCCTCTTCCGGAATGATGGCCTGACCAGCCGTTGTTATTACCTTCCGGATGATGTGTATAATCATTATAATCCGTTCCGTTCCAACAGGAACCGGGTGTATCACAATAGCCGTCCTGATCACAAGGAACATTAGGGCAGTAGCCGTTGCTATAATTATTGTCCGGATAAACGACAGGATCGGGGGAGATAACCGTTTCCTGTGGAGGAGCTGCAGGGGAAACTTCTTCTACAGGATAGACATCCTCGGAATTATTGTCGTCTGCCTGAGGAGAAGCCACGGGAGCCGTGTCCGCAGCCGGAGCGTTGTCGGCACTGTTACCTGTCTGTGGGGAAGCCACAGGAGCCGTGTCAACAGCCGGAGCGTTATTTGCATTGTTGTCTTCCTGAGGGGTAACGGAGGGGGAGACGGTGCCGGATGCCGTACCGCTTCCATTGTAATTACCGCCCAAATAATTGGGACAATCGGTTCCCAAAGGACAGTTAGTCTGATCACAGATTCCGTTCTGGCTGCAATGTGCCCCGAAACAGTATCCTCCGTTCTGGCATACGCCGTTAACGTCGCAGCTTCCGTTTAAATTGCAGTAACCGTTCTGATAACAGGATGCATGGCGCACCGTTACCATTTTTCTCTTGCAATGATGCCTGTTGGCCTGTGCATTGACGCCTTGCGGAACGGTGCCTGCGAGAACGATTGCCGCCGCTGTTAATACGAAGACCTTCGTTAATATTTTTTTCATAATACTACCTCCATTTTGTCCGGTTTATTTTACCTTATATAAGTAATACGCTCGGTGAGATAAAATCCTTTCATTTTTTTACATTTTATTTGAGTATTCAAATATTATTGTCTCGACAGGCTGTTCCGGGCATATTCACGCTCCTTGCACTACAATGCTTATTCCCGCGGCAATGAGCCGGAGTTCAGGATACCTGCTGCGGGTTTTACTCTTAAAAAGGTTCGTTAACCTTGATTCGACATGGAGCATAATTCTGCAAGCATTTCCGGAAGCTTAGTCTCCATTTCTTCATCCGAGAACTGGCAGGTTCCCACTTTTTTATGTCCGCCGCCGTTGTATTTCAGCATAAGCTTTCCTACGTCTACGTTGGAAGTACGGTTTAAAATGCTGTATCCCACTGCGGCAGAGCACCCCATGCCTCCGCGTCCGCTGACAATCCATGCGGAGATATTCTGCTCCGGATACATGCTGTAGATCATAAAACGGTTGCCCGTATAGATGGGATCCACGCCTCTTAAGTCAGAGATAATTACGTTTCCGTCCACCCGCGTATGCTGCAGCACCATCTCCTTAAACTTTTCCGTCTGTTCATTATAAACTTCGATCCTTTCCTTCACATCGGGAAGGTCGAGAATTTCCTCCGTGGTCATAACACGGCATGCTTCCAACAATTTTTCCATGAGCTGATAGTTGGAAATGGAGAACTGCCGCCATCTTCCCAGACCCGTTCTGGGATCCATTAAAAAGCCTACCAAGATCCAGCCCTTGGGATTCATAACTTCATCCACGGTCAGATTGCCGGAATCCACCTTATCCACGGCCTCCATAATTTCGGTAAACTGGGGGAAACGTTCTTCTCCGCCGTAGTACTCATATATGATTCTGGCGCAGGAGGGAGTAATCCGGCTTTCTCCCTTATATTTTCCCGCAAGCTGCAGTCTTTCGTGTTCGCTGGAATGATGGTCGAACCAAAGGCCGCAGCCCTCTACATAGGGTACATTGGCAAGGCAGTCGTCCTCGTTTACCTCCACAAGGCCGTCCTGCAAATCCTTCGGATGTGCGAACTTCCAATGATCGATAATTCCGGCCTCCAACAATAATGCGCCGCACACCAAACCGTCAAAATCAGAGCGTGTTACTAATCTCACGTAAACTTCCTCCTTACACATTCTATGCTGTCCTGTATTCTCTCAACCAGAGATAAAGCTATTATATCACCTTTTTCCGTAATTTTCCATTTCTTCCTCTTTTTTTAATTTCCTATAAAGGGAAAAATACATAGTTATAAAACATGCCAGCCCTCCAATGGCGTTAGAGACCGGTTCTGCCAAAAACACACCGTCCACGCCAAAGCCAAGCTTTGGCAGCAGTATTGTCAAAGGAGCTACAATCACTGCTTTACGCAGTAAGGAGAAAAAGATTGCATGACGGGAATCGCCCAGTGCGGTAAAAGCGGATTGGCCCGTAAACTGAAAGGCCATGAAGAAAAAGCCGAAAAAGTACAACCGCATTGCATTGACTCCCGCCGCAATCATAGCCGTGTCTTTTGTGAAAACGGACAACAGCAGGTGCGGGCTCATTATAACCAGCAGCCATGCCAAAAGAGTATAAAGGATTCCCAAGACGGCAGTAAAACGAATTCCTTGACGGACTTTATGATAATTTTTGGCACCGTAATTATAGCCCAATACGGGTTGGGCGCCGTTGGTAATGCCGCTTACCGGCAGAGACAAAATTTCTCTGGCGGAGTTAATCACCGTCATGATGCCCACATAGAGATCACCGCCGTAAATTTTCAGGGTAGCGTTGCAGACTACTTGAACCAAACAGTTGGTGCCTTGCATAATGAAACCGGACATTCCCAGAGCGATAATTTCGCGAGTCAGCTTACCGCTCACCCGAAGATGTTTCTTTTGTATGCGATACAACGCCTTCTTTCCGGTCAGAAACCGAACCACCCATGCACAGGAGACTAACTGGCTTAACACCGTTGCCAGCGCCGCACCGCTGACTCCCATATGCAGGCCGAAAATGAACACCGGATCCAGCGCCAGATTTAATACGGCTCCCAGCAAGGTAGTCAACATGCCTATGCGGGGAAATCCTTGGGCGTTAATGAAACCGTTCAGTCCAGTGGCCAGCATGGTAAAAGAAGTCCCCAGCAGGTAAATTTTTAAATATGCATCAGCATATACATAAGAAGCGTCACTGGCGCCGAACAGATAAAGTATGGGGCGGCGCAGGAGATAACAGAATAGAAACAGTACAATGGATGTGCCCAGAAGCAGGGAGAAGGTATTCACCAATATTTTTTCCGCCCGCTTTTCTTCTCCGGCGCCTCTGGCGATAGAAAAGAGCGGAGTGCCTCCGGTGCCGAATAGAAAAGTAAAAGCCGCGATCAGAGTGGTCAGCGGAAACACAAGTCCGATGCCTGTCAGTGCCATACTGTCGGCTCCCGGCATATGCCCGATGTAGATACGATCCACCACATTATATAAAAGCTGTACCAGTTGTGCCAGTATCAGAGGGATGGATTGGGACATAATATTCTGCCAGACCGTTCCCTTGGAAAAATCGGTTGTCTGCATTTGTTAATTCATCTCCGTTTCGGTTCTTGCTTATTAGAGCGCAGGAATTTTTCTCTTTTTATATAGTATCACAAAAGTTTGTTTCATGCCAGTCTTCATGGCTTTCACGCCGTGGATGCATGGGATCAGGTAAGATTATCAGAGAAAATATAGTAATAAATTTAAGAAATTTACAGTGGGATGGTTCACGTACTTGTGATAGAATCAATATATAAAATAATTTGACAGATTAAGGAACATACTACCCACAATAGAGTGCAGGCATATGTTTTTCTGTTTATCCTATATAAACGACCATTCCGCTGCTAAAAACATTGTTTAATATAAAACAGAGGAGGGGAAGATGACAATAGAGGAAATTGTTCGCGGTGAATCGAAAAATGTTGAATTTAAGGTTGTTCTGCCGGAGAAATCAGAGAAATACACAAAGACAATTGTGGCTTTTGCCAATACTCAGGGAGGACGGCTGGTCATAGGCATTGATGACAGAACGAGGGAAGTGATCGGTGTGGATGAGGAATCTGTTTTTAAAATGATGGACAGTATTTCAAATGCAGTATCCGATTCCTGTGTGCCCCAGATTGTTCCTAATATTGAATTGCAGACAGTGGGCGGTAAAACAGTCATTGTAGTTACCACGGCACCGGGGCCAAACAGACCCTATTATTTGAAAGCCAAGGGGAAAGAAAAAGGAACATTTATAAGAGTTGCAGGAACTTCCAGATTAGCGTACGCAGATAAAATAAGGGAGTTAGAACTGGAAGGCTCCCGCATTTCATGGGATGAACTAACATGTGTGGGGTTTGAAGTCACAGAGCAGCAAACAGAGAAACTGTGTAGGGATATTATGGAATTTCGTAGGGTGGCAGGTTTACCTAAACGAGAGATGACGGAAGCACAGCTTATTAATTGGAAATTATTGAAAAAAGCGGATGATTCTCTGATAGCATCCAATGCGTTTGTTTTATTGACTTCGGATTATTTCCCGTTTTCGAAAACACAATGTGCTGTGTTTAAGGGAAGGGAACGGACGGTTTTTCTTGATAAGAGGGAATTCATTGGTCCAATATACGAACAGATAGAGGAAGCAACCGCTTTTGTATTGCGGAATATTAGATTGGGTGCAACGATTTCCGGGTTAATTCGAAGAGAGGCTTACGAGCTTCCGGTGGAGGCAGTGCGGGAAATGATCATTAATGCACATTGCCATCGAAACCTATCGGATTCTTCTTGTGTACAAGTGGCAGTATATGATGATCGTTTGGAAGTTACATCTCCGGGAGGGCTTTATAATGGACTTACTTATGAAGAGATCATGAACGGGCATTCCAAACTTAGAAACAGAACAATTGCTAATATTTTTAATCAAATGGGTCTTGTAGAAGCTTGGGGAACCGGTATAAAAAGAATTATGCAAGCGGCGGATCATTATAGGCTTCCGGCTCCGGAAATTCAGGCATTTGATGATATGTTCCGTGTGAATCTCTATCGCAATTCTTTGACGGAATTTGAGGAAGGAACCTTTGATTCGGTAATGGGGAAGCGTGCAAATAGAGTGGAATCTACAAGGAAGTTCGGAGAAAGTTCGGAGAAGGTTCGGAGAAGGTTCGGAGAAGGTTCGGAGAAAAATCAAATTACACTGTGGAATACGGAAATCAATGATATGCAGAGAAATATACTTAATTTGATTCGTAAAAATAACAGAATATCTGCAAAAGGAATGGCAGAGGTTCTTTCCGTTTCTTCAAGAGCCGTTGAGAAAAATATAAAACTGCTGAAGGATAGGGGGATTCTTATCCGGCATGGCTCGCCCAAAAGCGGGTATTGGGAAATCTGCTGATGTGCTATAACAGCAGGTGTTTGTATACGGATATGTTGATAATGAGACAGTGTACATCATTCTGCAAATAACGGAACACATTCAATATTATGTTTATGAAAGGAAGGATAAGGATGGGAGAAATGAAAGAAATGCTGCACACCGGGGAGCTTTATCTGCCCGGAGACGACATGATAATAAAGGAGCAGGTAGTGTATCAGGACATGCTGTGTGATTACAATCTAACAAAGCCTTCGGAAACGAAAAAAAGGGCGGAAATGCTGAAAAAGATGCTTGGGGACTGTGGGGAGGGAGTCTATATTGAGGCTCCGTTTTATGCAAATTTCGGGGGGCATCACTGCCATTTCGGGAAGATGGTTTATGCAAATTATCATTTAACCTGTGTGGACGATACTCATATATATGTGGGCGATTACACTATGTTTGGCCCCAACGTAACAATAGCTACCGCAGGCCATCCCGTTTTACCCGAGCTGCGGGAGCGGTTATACCAGTATAATATGCCGGTACATATAGGAAGAAACTGCTGGATCGGGGCGGGAGCAATCATTTTGCCGGGGGTCACAATCGGGGATAATACGGTGATCGGTGCCGGAAGCGTTGTGACAAAGGATATCCCGTCCAATGTGGTGGCAGTGGGGAATCCCTGTAAAGTCATGCGGGAAATCGGTGAACAGGATAAAAAGTACTATTATAGGGATAGAGAAATTCCGGCTTACGATAAAGGACATTCCAGCTGGCAGTCATAAGGTTCTCTCTCCACATGTTCCTGATGATATACCGCGGCTTCCACACACCCCATTTTTCTATAAAAAGCCTGACTTTCCACGGCAGAGTGGGCGGAGATATACAGTTTTTTAGCACCGTGGTCCATGGCCCATTCTTTGGCGGCAAGGAACAGCACGGTTCCGATTCCTTTGTTTCTCATATCCTCGGAGATGTGGATACTGGACAGGTCAAGATAGCATTGGCTGCCGCCGAATAAGTCCGGTTCAACCGAAACAAATCCTTTTAAGACGGTATTGTCAAAAGCAGCATACACGAAACCGCCCGCTGCAATGGTATTTCTCAGGCAGGAAATCAGAGTCTTGTAATCTTCCTCCGACCAATCATCGATAAACGGGTCGTCTTTGATGCACCATTCGTTCTTTTCTCTTCTCCAGCATTTTGTCACAACTTGACGGCGGATAAAGCCGCCGAACAATTCCCGGTTCAACTCACCGGCTTGTACATTTCTGTATTCAATCATTTTTATTCCCATCTGCGCGCTGCGGGCGCGCACTCAAATCAAGAGTTGAATACACATTTTTATTCAACCTTATACCTCCATGCGCGCTT
>Ga0137308_101438_pt1 | contig 23306 bp, 20 predicted proteins | sample Inofrocosms_June_FD_97181 | JGI IMG/M metagenome (GOLD analysis project Ga0137308, IMG submission 97181) | Mouse cecal microbial communities from Vienna, Austria - N-Acetylneuraminic and N-Acetylglucosamine D2O microcosms_June | ecosystem: Host-associated > Mammals > Digestive system > Large... | reverse complement strand
ATCTATAGGTTTTTTATTGTCATATGTATAGATATATGCAGGTTATACAAGATTTTGGTAAAATATCCTTAATCTTTTCCAAAAATGTACGATATAAATATTAGGAAAGGAGGCGGATTATGAAACCACTTATACAGATTACAACCATACCGATTGCTTATGAAGTGAGGACGGAAAAAGCCAGATATGAGCGCCATGAAGGAACTGCTAAGCTGGAGATCAGCGGCAGCCAGAACGGCAAAATGCAGATTAAAAGTCAGGCTATTAAGTTGAATCTGGATACTTATGAGCCGGGGAACGCAGCATTTCAAACAGCCTTGGGGGCTGGTGAGAATGGAAAGATATCGCCAGTGACGTATCAGGCGACAGTTTCCATGGATCAGAATGGAAAACTGTTGTTAAAAGGCGAGCTGAATGATAATCTGAACAATGCAAGAATTGCCCAGGCATCTTCATCTGCAGGCAGTCCTCAGGCGAACCAGACAAACCAAGCGGATTTAACAATTTGGTATGAGATGGATAGAATGAATTTTGACATGAAAGTGGCAAATGGAAATTTTGAATTCATACCGGGCAATATTAATATAGAAATTACCCAGTATCCGGATGTGCAGATTGAATATGTGGGAGGACCCATCTATGTTCCGCCCAGCGCAGATCCAAATTATGAGAGTGTAGATGTAAAAGCATAATTTAGAGCGTGTTTGAAAATTGTTTTCATGGACTTTCAAACACGCTCTAAATTATTACTCCATAAGATAACAGCTTGTATAAGCCAGAGTGTTGGGACCGTAGTAATATAACATATTATTTGCGGTACATGTTTTGTTAACTAATATTCCAAAAGCTTCCATAGATGAGACGCATTTTTCAGGGAAACGACAAGGAGCATGGGGATAAGCGCATTCTTTGCATATAGAACATGCTCCCGCACCTAATGCCAGGAGTTTTGGATAAAATTCTGTTAATCTAACCCGAAAGTCCAGAAAATTTTTTTTATGCCGTTCTTCCAATTCCATCATGGTCTCAAAGTCCATGCTGTCTTCCAGTTCCCCCATGGTTTGAACAAGAATTCCTTTTTTGTATGTAGAGATTTTTTCACGGCATTCTTCCAGAGTTCCACAGGCGGGAGGACAGGCCCAGTTTTTGTCATATTTTCCGCAAGAATTGTCTGCACACATATCGCGGACTTCAGGAAGAAGTTCTAATGTGCCCGGGTCTAAAGGGGCAACATGGGTAAAACCTTGCTCCAAGGCCAGCTCCAGAATTTTCTGTTCTGTCATTTCTCATACCTCCTGTGCAAAACTTAATTCATCTACAAATGTATCTTGGAACTCTGGGCGATTAGCCAGTTCCAAAAATTCCACACCAGAGGCTAATTGACAAGAGCGTTCAAATTCTTGTTTGTTGAGAACTGCCAGTTTTGCACCTTCTCCAGCGGCATTTCCAATTAGGCTTACCTTATCCAGAAATTCTCTGGGGAGTAGTCCAATGGCACAGGCACTGGCAGGATTCATATAATTTCCAAAGGCGCCTGCAATTAGCACATCTTCAATATCCTCCAGATTTATTTCCCAGATATCGCACATGATGTTAATTCCTGCTGCAATTGCCGCCTTTGCCAGCTGAACTTCCCGGACATCCCGTTTTGTTAAGGAGACCCGGTCAGAGATCTTGTAATCTTCTTCCATAAAGCCTGATTCATCTATGATACCCAGCTTCAGCAGACAGGCAGTTAAGTCCAGCAGGCCGGAACCGCAGATGCCTTTTGGTTCTCCCCCACCGATGACAGAATATGCAAGATTTTTGTTTTCATCTAGAGTCACATGGTCAATAGCTCCAGTACCACCGCGCATTCCGCAGCTGATCTTTGCGCCCTCCAGTGCCGGGCCGGCGGCTGTGGAACAAGTGAGCAGCCTTCCGCCTTTCGCCAGAACCAGCTCGCCGTTAGTGCCAATGTCAATCATCAGGGTCAGCTTTTCCCGTTTTTCCAATCCCGCGGACATGATACAGGCCAGGGTATCTGCCCCCACAAAGCTTTCTATGACAGGCAGCACCCAGATCTTTCCTTCTGAATGAATATGAATGCCATATTCAGAGGCCAAGCCACATACGGATTCTTTCGAATGGGGAAGGTAGGGAGCGGCAGTCAGCGAATTCACTGGCCAACGCAGAAACAGATGCTGCATACAGCTGTTTCCCGCCAATGAGATTCCAGCAATCTGGTCTCTAGAGATACCTGTTTCCTGTACCATTTCCTGGATTAACTGGTCAATACTCTGGTGTACACACTCTGCCAGCACATCCGCACCGCCGTTCAATGCGTATTCGCACCGATTGATTACATCTGCACCATAAGGGGCTTGTGGATTGAGACAGAGACTTACAGCAATATTGTGTCCGCTTTTGGCATCCAGCAGATAGGCGGCGATTGTTGTGGTACCCAGGTCTACAGCAGCCAGATAGACATTGGAAGTCTCTTTCAATTCTTCGGGCAGCCAGGGATCTGCGTCTACTGTGCGGCTGCGTCCTTCAGCCAGAATTTGGTTCTTTGCGGTCAGATCAGGAAGACGGACCGTCAGGTCACTTTTTATGTAAAAAGTACAGGATTTCTGCCGGCCCGGAACGGCTCCATCTACAATTTCTACCGTGCATTTGCCGCATTTTCCCCGTCCGCCGCAGGGGGCATCCGGAATATAGCCAGCCCGCCGCTGCGCTTCCAATAAAGTAGCGCCTGCTTCAATTTCGATTGTTTTATGGTCTGGCAAAAAGGTTATGGTGTATGTGTTCAAAATATAATCCTCCTTCGCATTTTTTAGGGAGAATCCTGGACTTTTTCAGGCTTCTCCCTAGAGTGTGTCTTAAAAATGCTTTATGTCAACCGTGTGCCACCAAGTGGGGCGTGCAGATGGCGTGAATGATTTTTAAGACACGCTCTAACTTTGTTAAATTATGCGGCGTTTACATGGACCCGGTTCTTTCTGGCTAAAGCAATATCAATACGGAATCGCTCTGTGACCGCGCATATTTTATCTGCGAAAGATATAATCCAGGCTTCTTTGCTGGCAGGTAAAGGTCCCAGAGGAAACATGTGAGATAAAATAGCCTGCCGTTCCTTGGCACTGATATGGAAATGAATCTGGCTGGTCTGGGCCGCTATTTTGGGATGATGAAAAACCTGAGCTTCTTCTGCTTTTTCGCGAAAATCGTATAAGCAGAAATCATGGAGCATTCCGCCGCGGGCGGCTGTCCGGGAATCACATCCGGTCATTCGTGCAAACTTCCAGGAAATATAGGCCACATTCATACTATGCATTAAACGAGTTGTATTTTTATGTTGTACATAATTAGAAAGTTTCTTATAATCAGTATTTGTAAGAATAGATTCTATCTCCCGCAGAAACTCAGCCTCAACATCATTGGAGACTGTAATATCCATGGGCATCACCACCTTTTCTATTGATAAGTCTATTATCCCCCATTTTATAGAGATTCGCAAGAACTTTTTCACATGCAATTCAAATTACTGTGTCATGATATTACAGAAATTTTAATTTTTTTAATAATTATAAATTAAAAATTACGTTTATAAAAATAATACTTTTCAAATTTACGGAAATAAGTTATGGTATAATTAGCTTTTGCAAAAGTGAGGGTTCCGGGCATATCGACGTCTCTGTCCGCCTGCTCTGGCTTGCCTGGAAGTGTGAAAAAGAGGGCCTGCTGTGTGAATCTACAGGGGCTCTTTTTTGTACGTAAAGTGTCAAGGGGTATTATTTTTTATATTTCTATGGCTTTTGAATAAAGGAAGTGCGATTTGAGAAAAATTTACTAATAGAAAAGTAACTTTGGCGAGTAGTCAGGAGGATTCTTAAAATGGCACTTAATAAAGTAGAAATATGTGGTGTAAATACATCAAAACTTCCGGTTCTCACAAATGAAGAAAAGGATGAGCTGTTTAAAAGGATCAAGCAGGGAGACCAGGAGGCAAGAGAGCTGTATATTAAAGGAAATCTGCGGCTGGTGTTAAGTGTAATCAAAAAATTTTCTAACAGCAATGAAAATGCAGATGATCTATTTCAAATAGGATGTATCGGGCTGATTAAGGCCATAGATAATTTTAAATTGGAGCTGGACGTGAAATTTTCTACTTATGCGGTTCCTATGATCATCGGCGAAATCCGCCGTTATCTCAGGGATTATAATTCTATACGTGTCAGCCGGTCTTTAAGAGACATTGCTTATAAGGCTATATATATGAAAGAAAATTATATGAAACAGCATTCAAAGGAGCCCACAATCAATGAAATTTCCGAGGAAATAGGCATTGCCAAGGAAATGATTGTCTATGCCTTAGATGCCATTCAAAATCCAGTTAGTCTATATGAACCAGTTTATACGGAGGGAGGGGATACCCTTTATGTGATGGACCAGATTAGTGATAAAAAGAATAAAGAGGAACATTGGGTCGAAAGCCTTTCGCTGCAGGATGCCATGAACCGGCTGGGGGAACGGGAGAAGTCGATTATAAACATGCGCTATTTTCAAGGGAAGACACAGATGGAAGTGTCGTCGGAAATAGGTATCTCCCAAGCTCAGGTCAGCCGCCTGGAAAAGAACGCCTTAAAGACTATGCGCAATTATCTACGCCAGTAATGAAACACTGGAACAGCCGGGATTTTATGGTAGCCAATACTGTGATTTTGTGGTAAAGTGTTACCGTAATGATAAAGACTATTTTACCTGTAAATAGCTGCGAAAGTCTACATAGTGTCTTGTAATGGGGCGCTTTACGTGGAGACGTGAATTCCGGTTGAAAGTCAAGGAGAGGGGAATGTGCAATGAAAAAAATAAAGAAAGAAAAGCAGTGTAAGAAAAAAAATATGGAAGCAGAGATGGTCTATAAAACACGGTTTGACAAACATTTCGATGAACTGCGCTGGCTCTATATGGAGTTGTATGGAAATGATTCTATGTTTGCAGAACTGTGTAATCAGATGGAGAGCTTTTATAAAGAGAGAAAGAAAAAACTGAAATCACTGGATGTGCAGAGGGAGGCAGATCCGGGCTGGTATAAGCGCAATGATATGCTGGGAATGATGTTTTACATCGACAATTTTGCCGGAAATATGGAAGGGGTAAAGTCCAGGCTGGATTATATTGAACAGTGTAACGTGAATTATATCCATCTAATGCCGTTTCTGGAGACTCCTGAAGGACGTTCGGACGGCGGGTATGCTGTTTCAGATTTCCGAAAGGTGCAGGAAAAGCTGGGGTCCATGGAAGACCTGGAAAGTCTCACAGCGGCCTGCCATAAGAGGGGCATTCATGTCTGTATGGACTTTGTGATGAATCATACTTCAGAAGACCATGAGTGGGCGAAGCGTGCCAGACAAGGCGACGGAGAGTACATGAGCCGTTATTTCTTTTTTGACAATTCTTATATGCCGGCTCTGTATGAGAAGACGGTACCCCAGGTTTTTCCCACTACAGCACCAGGAAATTTCACCTGGATTCCAGAGGCAGGTCATTTTGTCATGACCACATTCTATCCCTATCAATGGGATTTAAATTACAAGAACCCCAGGGTTTTTAATGAGATGATGTACAATTTTCTGTATCTGGCCAACAGAGGGATTGATATCATCCGCATTGATGCGGTTCCTTATATATGGAAGGAATTAAATACACCCTGCAGGAATCTGAAGCAGGTGCATACCATTGTGCGTATGATGCGCATGATCAATGAGATTGTCTGTCCTAGTGTGCTTCTGCTGGGTGAGGTGGTTATGGAGCCGGAGCGGGTGGTTCCCTATTTTGGAACAGTGGATAAACCGGAATGTCATATGCTCTATAATGTAACCACCATGGCCACTACCTGGCATACAGTAGCATCCAGGGATGTGCGCCTTCTGAAAAGGCAGCTGGATATTGTAAATGCTCTGCCAAAAGAATATACATTTCTGAATTATCTCCGCTGTCATGATGATATTGGCTGGGGGCTGGATTACGGATTCCTGATGACAGAGGGGATCGGGGAACGGGCCCACAAACAGTACTTAAATGATTACTTCCAGGGATATGCAGGAGAGAGCAACAGCCGCGGGGAGCTCTATAATGCAGACCCGGTTTCAGGGGATGCCAGATTCTGCGGAACCACCGCCTCTATGTGCGGCATTGAAAAGGCCGGTTTTGAAGGAGATGAGGAAGCTATGGAGCGGGCGGTCCGTCTGGATGTGATGCTGCACGCTTATATGTTTATGCAGTCGGGGATTCCGGTACTGTACAGCGGCGACGAGACAGCTCAGGTCAATGATTATACTTATAAGGAAGACCCGCTGAAAGCAGATGACTCCAGATATATCCACAGGGGCGCCATGAACTGGGAGCTGGCAGAAAACCGCTCTGATTCGGAGACCGTGGAAGGAAAAGTATTCCAGGCGCTGGGACGTCTGGAGAAGATTCGCAAAAGTGAGAAAGTATTCATGGCAGATGCGGATACCTGGACCATTGACACCTGGGACCAAGCGGTGCTGTGTATGGGACGATGTTACGAAGGCGAGAAAATCATCGGTTTGTTTAATTTCAGTGAGAGCAACAGAATTGCCTGGATCAATGAGACAGACGGGGATTATGTGGATTTGATTTCTGGGGAGGAGATGAAGCCCATCGGAGTTTCAGTGCCTGCTTATGGATTTTATTACTTAAAAAAGAAGGCTTAATGACTTAAATTTCTCATTAAATTGATTTAGGATTGACTAAGTCAGGTTTCCTTGCTAAATTGCTATTATACTGGTGATTTCGCATATGTTTATATTTCGATGTGCAGACGTCAGTCAGAATTATACTCAAGAGCATACGTATTTGCCAAATGATTTGCAGTTCATTTTAGAATTATGAGAAGATACTGACAAATCATTTTGCTGACGGGTATGGCTACAGAGTTAATTTGTTTCAAACAGGAGGGAGGCAGTAGTGAAGAACCACAGATTTTGGGCATGGGCGGCTTTCATCTGCTTTGCCATGACAATGTACACAGGTTATAAACACAAATAGGGAGGAAACTGACATGATGGGTATTTTTAAGGCAGAGAAAATCGGAATTTTTGCAGGCGGCGTATTATTTGGGACTGCGGGGGTGAAGCTCCTTTCCAGCAAAGATGCGAAGAAAGTCTATACCAACTGCACAGCGGCTGTTCTGAGAGCAAAGGACTGCATTATGAAGACAGTCACTACAGTACAGGAGAATGCGGAAGACGTGTTGGCTGAGGCAAAGGAGATCAATGAAGAACGTTATGCAAAAGAAGCGGCCAGTGTAGAAGAAGACCACCTGGAAGATGATGTTTAGGAGGGTATAATTGTGAAGTTTTATATCAGGCATGAGGCAAAAGGATATTTGCGCGTTCATATGAACCAGGCATTTATGACCTGCCGGGAAGCTGATATTCTGCACTATTATATCCAAACACAGCCAAATGTTGTGCAGGTGAAGATTTTCGAGCGGACGGCAGATGCAGTGATTACCTATGTAGGCAGCCGGGCTGATATCATCTGCGCATTGAAAAAATTTGGCTATGACCGGGTTGAAGTTCCGGCAGTTTTTCTGGAAAATTCCGGTAGAGAGCTGAACAGAGAATATAAAGAAAAACTGGTGCAAAAGGCGGTTCTGCGGGTGGCTGAGAAGATGTTTCTTCCATGTCCGGTGCGGGCTTTTGTGACTGGAGTAAAGTCGATTCGGTATATCTCCCAAGGGCTGAGGACACTGCTTCAGGGGAAATTAGAAGTTGCAGTTCTGGATGCTGCCGCAATCGGTGTGTCCGTGGCCAGAGGGAATATGGAAACGGCCAGTTCCGTCATGTTCCTGCTGGGAGTGGGTGAACTGCTGGAACAGTGGACACATAAGAAATCGGTGGGAGATCTGGCGCGCAGCATGTCTCTGAATGTGGAAAACGTGTGGCTGAAAAAGGACGGCCAGGAGGTGCTGGTGTCTGCCTCAGAAATTGGAGAGGGAGACCAAGTTGTGGTACATATGGGCAATGTGATTCCCTTTGACGGTGAAGTGTCAGCCGGAGAAGCTATGGTGAATCAGGCGTCCCTCACAGGAGAATCTCAGCCTGTGAAAAAAGAGACGGGCGGCTATGTCTATGCCGGCACTGTGCTGGAAGAAGGCTGGCTTGCCATACGGGTAAAGGAGACCGGCGGTTCTTCCCGGTATGAGAAGATTGTCACCATGATTGAGGAGTCAGAGAAGCTGAAGTCTGCCCTGGAGAGTAAAGCGGAGCATCTGGCAGACAGACTGGTTCCGTATACCTTTCTGGGAACCGGTCTGGTATGGCTTCTGACGAGAAATGCCACGAAGGCTATTACGGTATTGATGGTGGACTTCTCCTGCGCCTTAAAGCTGGCCATGCCCATAGCGGTATTATCAGCCATCCGGGAGGCCAGCTTGAACCATATTACAGTAAAAGGCGGCAAATATCTGGAGGCAGCGGCGGAGGCGTCCACAATGGTATTTGACAAAACCGGAACACTTACAAAGGCCAGGCCCACACTAAAAGAGGTGATTGCGTTCTGTGAGAAAGACCCGGATGAGCTGCTTCGCATCGCAGCCTGTCTGGAGGAACATTTCCCCCATTCCATGGCCAAGGCAGTGGTAAGAGGTGCTGCAAAGCGGGGATTAGAGCATGAGGAGATGCACACCAAAGTGGACTATATTGTGGCCCACGGTATTTCTTCTTACATAGACGGACAAAAGGTCATTATCGGCAGTTATCATTTTGTCTTTGACGATGAAAAATGCACAATTGACCAGCAGTATCAGGAGGCATTCACCCAGCTTCCCGCAGATTGCTCCCATTTGTACCTGGCAGTGGAGCGCCGGCTGGCGGCTGTCATCTGCATTGAAGATCCCCTGCGGGAGGAAGCTGAGGCGGTGATCAATTCTCTGCGGCGGACAGGTATAAAGAAAGTTGTTATGATGACTGGAGACAGCGAGCGGACAGCCGCGGCCATCGCCAGGCAGATCGGTGTAGATGAGTATTATTCAGAAGTTCTGCCGGAGGACAAAGCAGGTTTTATTGAAAAGGAGAGAAAGGCCGGGCGGAAAGTGATCATGATCGGAGATGGTATCAACGATTCACCGGCATTATCAGCAGCGGATGTGGGAATCGCCATCAGTGACGGGGCGGAGATCGCACGGGAAATTGCAGACATCACCATTTCATCCGACGATTTGTACGAGGTGGTCACCCTGCGTCTTTTAAGCACTGCGCTTATGAAGCGAATCAGCAAAAACTACAAAATGATTGTAGGGGTCAATCTGGCGTTGATTGCCCTGGGCGTGGGCGGTATGGTACAGCCCGCATCTGCAGCACTGTTCCATAATACATCCACCCTGGCCATCAGTTTGAAAAGTATGCAGAACCTTCTATAAGCCTATATACCAAAAAGCGATGAAACAGCCGCCGCTGCTTTACAGTTTTTTATTATGGGTATCGATGAACTGCCCATGAATAAAGCGGTCCAGCGGAACCTTTTGGTCATAGGAGGATATAATTTCTTTAAAAATAGGAAGATAGGGAGCAGAGTCTTTTTCCTTATGGTAAACCATGCGGAAATAACGGTTCCACTGGGAATCCTGGCTGGAAAATGCAATGAATTCGCCGCTTTTTAATTCCTGCTCCACAAGCCTTGCGGAAATCAGAGTCAGGCACTGATTAATCCGCAGGGCATTTTTTATGGAATCCGGTGTATGGGCTTCAAAGGCTACGGTGATATGGATCCCATGGGAGGCCAGAAAACGGTCCAGAAGTTCCCTGGTTCCACTGCCCGGTTCCCGTATGACAAATTCCTGTTCCTGCAGGTCTTCTATGTACAGGGCGTTTCGGCCGGCCAGGGGGTGGCTTTCGCTGCAGGCCAGTACCAGAGGGTCTTCCAACAGGGGAATGGTAATGAGGTCGGTGCTTTTTACAAAACCCTCAATGATTCCCACGTCCAAATCCATGTTCAACAGCCGTTCCTCAATTTCCTGGGTATTTCCTACAAACGCATAGACATCAAGGTCCGGGAACTTCTGACGGAAATGTTTTACAACCGGGGAGAGAATGCTTCCGCCCACAGAGATGGTGGCCCCAATGCGGTACTTTTCCCGGCGGTTCTTGGTGAGCATGGTTTCCTCCATCCGTGCAAATTGTGAGGTCAGCTGTTTGGCATAGGTGTACAGAAGTTTTCCGTCCTCAGTGATATAGAGCTTTTTCGCATAACGCCTAAACAGCAGAGTCTGGTAATGGGCCTCCAGTTCATGGACTGCCTGGCTGACGGAGGGCTGGGCCATGTACAGATTCTTGGCAGCTGCACTCATCTTTCCGGTTTCTACCACTTCGATAAAAATTTTCATATGTCGTAATGTCATAGGAGGTATATTTCCTTTCTGATAGGAAAAAACTATTAATTACATAATATTATAATATTTTACATATAGATAAACAAGTGCTATGATAACAGAAGCGAAAACAATTCCATGGTAAAAGTCCAGGCAGACAGCAGATGGAAAAGCATACTAAACAATTTAAGGAGGAAGAATATGGCAGCATTAACAGTCAGCAAAGAAGATGAAAAAAGAGTAAAAGGGCTGGGATTTCTCAGCAATAAGGGAACAGACAACTTTTCCGGCCGTGTGATTACGGTAAATGGCAAACTCACTGCGGATGAGCATATTGCAATCGGCGAGGCAGCCAGAAAGTTTGGAAACGGGAATGTGGTATATACCACTCGAATGACAGTGGAAGTGCAGGGAATTCCCTATGAGAAAATTGATGAATTCCGGGCATTTATTGAGCAGGCAGGGATGAGCACCGGAGGAACCGGAGCGAAAGTGCGCCCTGTGGTTTCCTGCAAAGGAACTACCTGTCAGTATGGAAGGATTGATACCTTTGATTTATCTGAGAAAATTCACAAAGCATTTTACGAGGGCTACCGCCAGGTGAAACTGCCACACAAATTCAAAATTGCGGTGGGAGGCTGTCCCAATAACTGTGTAAAACCGGAATTGAACGATGTGGGTATTGTGGGCCAGCTGGTTCCCAATTATGACAAAGAAGGCTGTAAAGGGTGCAAAAAATGCGCCATTGAAAAAGTCTGTCCCATGGGAGCCGCCAAAGTGTCAGACGGCGTTTTGGGAATTAACCAGGATATCTGTACCCACTGCGGGCGCTGTGTGGGAAACTGCCGTTTTGATGCCATCCCTGACGGTATGAATGGGTATAAAATGTATATCGGCGGAAGATGGGGAAAAAATATTTCCCACGGAAAACCACTGGGCAAAATCTTTGAATCAGAAGCGGAAGTGATGAAGGCAGTGGAAAAGTGTATCCTGCTGTTTCGTGAAAAAGGCCAGCCGGGAGAGCGTTTCGCCCAGACCATTGAGAGAATCGGCTTTGAACAGGCAGAGGAGGAGATTCTGTCAGATGACATTCTGGGAAGAAAACAGGAGATTTTGGACAAAGAGTAAGAGCTTCATCTCCTGCCAAAAGTAAAAAGTACAATTTGTACAAGCAATATGATGTGAGAGGGCGGGAGTCAGATGCTCCCGCCTGCTTGGATTATCCAATGAGCACTGTTATAAATCGCTTTTCCCTTCATATTCCTGCGAAAAAAATTGTTCTACCATGCGCATATTCAATGTTTTCCCGAATCTTCTGGGGCGGGTAATCAGCGTTACGGCGTCATCATTTTCCCACCACTCTTTGATAAACATTGTCTTGTCGATGTAGAAATTATTGTTTGTAATCAGAGTTTCGAAATTTTGGTGGCCGATACCTACAGTTCTTGTCATGGCGCCGCCTCCTGTCTGTTTGGAAGAGATTTTAAATGGCACAGTTTAGCATTTTGTTTATATCCGGAGTTTTTCTCCGGACTTCGTAACGATCCAAAAACCAAGATATCCAGCCGTAGTTCCCACCGCCATACCGCCTAAAATATCCGTGGGGTAATGTACATACAGATACAGTCGTGTAAAAGCAATTATGACGGCCAGCGCCAGGACGGGCTTCCACAATTCTTTCTCCCCTGCGAAGTAGAGTGCAGCCGCCGCTGTAAAGGAAGCAGCAGTATGCCCAGATGGGAAAGAAAAATCACCTGGTTTTGGGATTAGGAGCTGAACGGAAGTATTTACATCAAATGGACGAATCCGTGCAAACAGATTTTTCAGAATCCCATTGCACAGGACCAGGTCTACACATAAAGCGGCTGTCAATATGGCGCCTGTTTTCCTGGTTTTTGGAATCAGTAGTAAAGCAGCGGCTAATAGAATCCATATGATTCCTTTATCCCCCAATTTTGTAATCAGGGGTATAACCATATCACCTGCCGGTGTCCGGAGTTTCTGTAAAAAATCCAGGATTTGTATTTCTATCCCCATTTGCTGAGCCTCCTTTTGACATTTATGTACTCTCGGAAGCTCTCCTGCACCTTCAGGCACAAAGAGCCTCCGAGAGTACATATTTCTTTCTTTTCAAACATGTTTTAGAATATTGTACCAGAGTTTGTGTTGTTAATCTATATGTTTAGAACATATTGGGCATTCTCATACAAAAAAATGTTGCAATGTGTACAGGCCTGTAGTATAATCATCTGAAAATGGGGAGGCGGTAAGCCTGAGAGTAAACCGAATGGTTTTGACCCTTTGAACCTGATACAGATAATGCTGGCGCAGGAAAATATGACGTTCGTAAGATTTTAGGAGACACGATGAAAGTGTGCGGTGGATGCCAGGATGCATCGGACATTTTTACTTGGGTTTTCACAGAATTTTGCTAATAATGTCGGTGCGTCTGCATCGGCATTTTTTGTCGTACAGGAAACCTCATTTTTGTGTCTGGTCCGGAAGAAATATTTGAAAGAGGAGCTGCTGATATGAAAAATATGACAAGAGCCGCACCGCTTCTGGTTATACTTATTTTGCTGGGAATCTGGGAGCTGACAGTGCGTGTGGGACAAATCCCTCTGTATGTACTGCCATCACCCAGCGCCACAGTTTTTACTTTGGCAGAGGAATTTCCCACGCTGCTGCGGCATACGGGGATTACAGTACTGGAGGCATTGACGGGAATGGGTATCTCTTTCGCCGTGGGAATCATAATCGGCATTTTGATTGATGCCATGCCCACGTTTAAGCGCTGTATCTATCCCATTTTAGTGGTGACCCAGACTGTGCCTGTGATTGTTCTGGCGCCGATTTTTATTATCTATATGGGATTTGGTTATGCCCCGAAGATTTTAACGGTGGTGTTGATGTGCTTTTTTCCCATTGTAGTCAGTTTCAGCGACGGGCTGGGGCAGATGGAAGAAGGCTATCTGAACCTGCTCCGGACTTATGGCGGGTCCAGATTCCAGCTGTACCGGATTGTGAAAATTCCCTCAGCTGTGATTTCTCTGCTGTCAGGGCTGAAAGTGGCGGCCACTTACAGTATCAGCGGCGCAGTGGTGGGGGAATGGATCGCGTCGCAGAGCGGGCTGGGTTATTATTTGATCCGGGCAAAAAACAGTTACATGCTGGATAAGGTATTCGCATGTGTGGTTATGATCATACTGCTGAGTCTGCTGATGAACGGTCTGGTAAAGTTATTTGGCTGTGCAGTACTGCCAATGAAGCGGCAAAGGCCGAAAGCGTAAGGAACTGTAGGAAAAGATTCGAAAAGGGAACATGGGAACTGTAAGAAAGGGGAACGACTATGACAAACAAGTGGAAGAAGAAATTGATAATTCTCACAGCTGTATCGATGGTATGGGGACTGGCCGCCTGCGGCAGCAGTCTGTCTGAAGAAAAGGCGGGGGCAGCAAAACAGACGGAGCAGGACAAACAAAAGGACGCCAAAGAGCAGGAAGCTCCGGCAGAATTGGAAAAAGTAACTGTGATCCTGGACTATGTGCCAAACACCAATCATACGGGTATCTATACGGCGCTGAACAGAGGGTACTATGAAGAAGAAGGGATGGATGTGGAGGTTATTGAGCCCACAGACGGGGCCACGGCCACACTGGTTGCCCAGCAGAAAGGAAACTTCGGAATCAGCTACCAAGAGGATGTGACCATAGCCAAGAGCTCAGAAGACCCTCTGCCCATTAAGACAGTGGCTGCCATTATCCAGCACAATACTTCCGGATTCGTATCCTTGGCTGACAGCGGGATTGAGTCCCCGGCAGATTTTGAGGGAAAGACATACGCCGGATGGGGCGGGCCAGGTGAGTCGGCAGTCTTGGAGGCATGTATGGCCAAAGACGGAGCGGATTTTTCTAAATTAGATATGGTGATCTCAGACGGAACCGGATTTGAAGCGCTGGGGAAAAGCTGTGACATCATGTGGTTCTTCGAGGGCTGGGACAGTGTCATGGCGGAGATGAATGACTGTAAGCTCAATTATATGGAATGCCGCCAGCTGGACGAGCGTCTGGACTATTATACACCTGTGATTATCACCAGCGACGCGCAGATAGAATCAGACCCGGAAATGGTTTCCGCCTTTTTGCGGGCCACCCAGAAAGGTTACAAAGATGTGATAGAGGACCCGGAAGGCTGTGCAGAGATTCTGCATTCCTATGCACCGGATTATGATGAGGAAATGCTGAAAAAGTCCCAGACATATCTGGCGGGGAAATTTATGGAAGATACAGATACCTGGGGGGAGATGAAAGATGAAGTGTGGGAGCGCTACAGCAGTTTCCTGCAGGAATATGGTGTGATTGAAAAAGCCCTTCCCCCATCGGATTATTATACCAATGAATTTCTGGATTTGAAAGAATAACTGCGGGGGACAGTATGAAACTCAGTGTAAATAACCTGTATTTTTCTTATGGGGACCAGCATATTCTAAATGGCCTTACCTTTGAGGCAGCAGAAGGAGAGTTTATCAGTATTTTGGGTCCTTCTGGATGTGGAAAATCCACTCTGCTGAATATACTGGCGGGTATTAGAAAGCCTCAGAGCGGCCAGGTGCAGATTGATGGAAAAGAGACAAAAGGGGTAAACAGCTGCTTTGCCTACATGCCTCAGAACGATCTGCTTCTGCCCTGGAGGACGATTCTGGACAATGTATGTCTATACGGGGAAATCCATCACCAAAAAGAGCAGATGAAAGAGACAGCCCAGGCACAGATGGCACGTTTCGGTCTTCAGGGCTGTGAAGACAAATATCCGGATGAGCTGTCCGGCGGTATGCGCCAGAGGGCGGCTTTTCTGCGGACGGCTCTGTGTCAGGCAGAGATATACCTTTTGGATGAACCCTTTGGCGCGCTGGATGTGATCACCAGAAGCGGGATGCAGGACTGGCTCCGGGAATTGTATAGTAATTTAAAGAAAACAATTCTCCTGGTAACCCATGATACAGATGAGGCAATCTATCTCTCTGACAGAATCCTGATTCTTGGAAAAGCCGGTGAGGGGATACGGCGGGAAATTCAGGTGAAGGAGAAAAACCGCACCAGAGAGTGGCTGTATGAACAGGGAAAATTACGGGCAGAGATTTACAGGCTGATTCAGGAGGAAACCAAATGATCGATATGCACGCGCACCTGGCCTGTCTTTCGGAAGGATACGAAACACTTGATGGGGAAACGGAACTGAATTTCCGCCGGAAAAATGGCATCACCACTTGTTTCTCCACAGGAACACCTGGGGAATGGCAGGCGATGGAGTCGTTTCGCAGCCAGAGAGAAATCATAGTTAGTTTCGGTATCCATCCATGGTATACCCATCGTTATCAGGTGGAAGAATGCAGAGAATATCTGGAATTATGCAGCTTTGTGGGGGAAATCGGCATGGACAGTGTCTGGTGTGAAATCCCGCTAAAACTGCAGCAGAGACGGCTGGAGGAACAGCTTCAGATTGCCGCAGACCTGGGAAAGCCGGTTCTGCTCCACACGAAAGGGCAGGAGGAAATAATTGCAGATATCATCAAAGGATTTCCAGGCAGCATATGTGTGCATTGGTATTCAGGTCCTGAAAAAGTTTTTGAAAAATTTCTGAAGCAGGATTGTTACTTTACCCTGGGGCCGGACACATCCATGGTGTGGGGAGAGAACAGAGGGCTTATCGGGACTATGGTAAGAGAAATCCCGGCGGACAGGCTGTTTCTCGAGACCGACGGCCTGCCGGCAGTGGCCTGGGCTAAGGGGGTGGAACATGCAAAGCTGCAGGAAATACCCGAAGTGTTGAAACGCAGTCTGGAATATACTGCCGTGGCAAAGGGGTGGAAAAAAGAAGCACTGGCCTGTCAGATAGAGGAGAATCTACAGCGGTGGCTGGTGTAGCTGTTATACGAGAAGGGAGCAGAAAAGGCAGGTCTGCTCCCGAGATTCCAGTATATGAAGCATAATTCAGCTTTCAATACCCTGTTTGATGCGTTCTTTGATTCTACCGATTTTTTTCAGAGCGTCGTCTTTTTTACCACTGGCCAGCAAATCTTCGATTTCTTCCCAGTTTTCCAGCTGGATTCTTAGATTATCTTTCCATTGTTCATTTGTCATTCCCATTTCTTCCATGATTACCTCTCTTTCAGTATTTCAGATTTGCCTGCCGCATCTGATAATCATATTATAATCTGTTTACGAACAAATGCAAATTAAAATACTATAAAAATATTAAAACATATGCACACACAGTCGGCCTAAAGGCTGATTGGATGATTAGAGCGTCAAAAGGTCTCATTTGGCACTCTAATCATTATATATAATGGTAAATCTTTTTGAAAGTTTGTCAATGAATTTCTAGTCCATTTTTATGACACACTCTAGTTTACAGCTCCTTACGATAGAGGATTCTTATTGAATTTAAAACACACAACATGGCCACGCCAGTGTCGGCGAATACAGCCAGCCACATATTGGCGTATCCCAGCAGACCCAGAATCATCACAAAGATTTTTATAATCAGAGCAAATACTACGTTCTGCCATGCAATTCTTGATGCGGCTCTGGCGATGGCGATGGACTGTGGGATGGCCTCCATACTGGAAGTCATAAATACAGTGTCAGCGGCCTCTATGGCGGCATCAGCTCCGCTGCCCATTGCCGCGCCAACATCTGCCCCGGCCAGTACTGGTGCGTCGTTGATTCCGTCGCCCACGAACATAACACTGCCGTATTGATTGCGGATTTTTGTCAGCTCGGTGAGTTTATCCTGGGGCAGAAGTTTTGCATGTACTTGGTCAATTTCCGTTTCTCTGGCAACCGCCTGGGCGCTGTCCTGGGAGTCGCCGGTGAGCATGGCAGTGGTGAGTCCCATTTTTTTCATTCTGCTTATGGCAGTTCGGGCATCTTTTTTCACAGTGTCAGCGATGACAAAATATCCGGCAAATTTCCCATTTACTGCCAGAAATACTTCGGCCCCGAAGGAAGCAGTCTTTAACTGTTTCATAGTGATATGGAACTTATCCATCAGTTTTTTATTTCCGCACAGTACCGTTTTGTTTTCCAGAGAAGCCTGTATTCCGTGGCCGGCAATTTCCTGGAGAGATTGAGGCTTCTCCAGGGGCAGGCCCTTCTCCCTGGCGGCTGTCACAAGACTCCCTGCGATAGGATGTGTGGAAATCTGTTCACAGCTTGCCGCCATCTGCAGCAGTTCATCTTCAGAGTGTTTTCCGGCGGGAACGATCTGCTGTAAGACAAAATTCCCCTCTGTGATGGTTCCGGTCTTATCCATAATGACAGCATTGACACCTGCCATAGCCTCAAGGGAAACACCCCCCTTGAATAAAATACCTTTCTTGGAACCGGCCCCAATTCCAGAGAAGAATGCCAATGGCACGCTGAGTACAAGGGCGCAGGGACAGCTCATGACAAGGAAGGTGAGGGCCGTGTAGATCCAATAATTCCAGTTTCCTGTAAACAGGGAAGGAATCACGGCAGTTCCCAAGGCCAGCAGTACTACACAGGGAGTGTAGATTCTGGCAAATCTTGTGATAAAACGGTCGATTTTCGGTTTGCTGGCGGCTGCATTTTCCACGGAATCCAGAATCCGGGTAACCATAGATTCCTCTAAAACTTTCTCCACGCGGATTTTCAGCTGGCCGGAGGTGTTTACACAGCCAGAAGTTACTTCACTGCCGAACCCTGCGGACACAGGCACAGGTTCCCCGGTAACTGGTGAGGTGTCGATGCGGCTTTCACCTTCAATAACTACGCCGTCCAGAGGAATCCGGTCTCCCGGGCGGACCAGGAGAATATCTCCCACCTGGGCGTCCTGTGCATTGATAACCTGAACTTCCTCACCTACCAGCAGATTGACCACTTCCGGGCGCATATCAACAGTGTCCATTATCTGCCCCCGGCTTCTCTCCACAGCCCGGTGTTCAAAGTATTCACCGATACGGTAAAACAGCATTACACCCACAGCTTCCGGGTATTCCTGTATGGCAAAAGCACCTAAAGTGGCAATACTCATCAGAAAATTTTCATCAAAAATCTGTCCCTTGGGGATGTTTTTGAGTGCTGTTAGGACAATTTTCCCTCCCAGGATTACGTAACCGATGATGAAAACAGGCAGCGTCAGCATAGCCGCGGCATCCATTTGTTCCAGAATTTCCCCGGCAGCGAACAGGACGATGCCGGCAAGAATAGCCAGCAGCTCCAGCTTTTCTTTGGAGGCGTGTGTTTTAGTGGAGGTACGTGCCGTCTCAACAGGCAGGGTATCTCTGCTCTTTGGCCGGGTATCCTTTTCTGTGACCACAACCTCAGATTCGATAGAGGTACAGATATTGCGGATCTGAGGGAGATAACGGTCAGGGCTTTTGGTGGTAATCCGGAGCTGTTTGGTGGCAAAGGTGATGGATGCGCTGGTGATGCCTTCCAGTTCGCTGATGCGCTTTTCCATTTTGGCAGCACAGTTGGCACAGCCCAGGTTTTCTAAAATATAAGTTTTTGTTTTAAAAGCCCCTGGGAGCGGACCGCTCCGGGGAATTACTTTTACATCGGATTCTATGGAGGCACAGATTTCCTGGACTTTCGGCAGCAGTGCCTGGTGGTCTTCTGCAGACAGGCGCAGCTGTTTGGTGGCAAATGTAATGGAGGCGTATTTTACACCTGGCAGCTCTTTGATTTTTTTCTCCATTTTGGCGGCACAGTTGGCACAGCCCAGATTTTCCAGGATATACACATGTTTTTCCATATCCTGGTCCGGCATATGGCAGGTACAGCTGGCCAGACTCTTACCGCACACGTCGCAGTATTCTACATGGGGGTTGCACTGTTCACAGGTACAGTCCTCTGAGTGGCCTGGAGTCTGGCGGTGCTCCACAACAAAATGGGTGCGGCTTCTGGAGGAGCAGGGCTGTCGGTGGTCATGTCCGCATCCGCAGGAATCACTGTGCTCGTGATGATGTTCATGGTGGTCATGTCCGCATCCGCAGGAATCACTGTGCTCGTGATGATGTTCATGGTGGTCATGTCCGCATCCGCAGGAATCGCCGTGCTCGTGGTGATGTTCCTGATGATCGTGCCCACATTCACAGGAATCGCTGTGTTCGTGGTGATGTTTATGATGATCATGTCCGCATCCACAGGAATCGCCGTGCTCGTGATGGAGGTGGTTGTGGCCGTCCCCGCAGGAATCACCGTGTTCGTGATGGTCGTGGCCGCACCCGCAGTCATCACTGTGCTCGTGGTGATGCTTATGGTGATCGTGCCCACATCCGCAGGAATCGCCATGTTCGTGTGTATGTCTATGTCCGGAGCTGGCTTCATGAGAATGATGACCTGCGCTGTTATCATTGTGCGCGTGTTCCGACGGTATAAATTTTATTTTCATTATGACATCTCCTCTCAATATATGAATAAATGTTCATATGTGTATTTAATCATATATATTCTATTATGTCAAGGGGGAAATTTAGGTAATGGCAAGTTATTTTTCTATAGAGCTGCTGGTCATGTAGTGAACAGTGACAGCAGACTTTTTCACGGAATTTTTACGTATTGAAGAAGGTGCGTATTGAGGATATAATATGAAAAGGTACAGTACAACTTTTAAAAGGAGCAGGCATTATATGGGCAAAATATTTAACATAACGGCAGATTGTAAACCAAATCAGCATTATATGGTTAATCTTGATTCCAGGCTGGCGCAGATAAAGGAATATATAGACAGGGGTGAATATTTTACAATCAACCGGGCCCGGCAGTACGGTAAGACCACAACCCTCCGCGCTCTGAGAGAATATTTGAAGGCTCAGTATTATGTAATCAGTATGGACTTTCAGATGAGGATGAGTTCTGCAAAATTTCGGAGTGAGAATACATTTGCAAAAGCATTTGCAAAGGCATTTGTCCATATCATACAAAGTCTGCCTATAGAAGCTCCGGATAATATGAAAAAAGCAGTGGAGCGGCTGGGAACTTTCGCACAGGAACAAGGAGAAGAACTGGAATTGGTGGAGTTATTCCAGTATCTGAGCGATATCTGCAGGGAGGCAGACAAACCGTTAGTTTTGATGATAGATGAAACAGACAGTGCGGTGAATAACCAAGTATTTTTAGATTTCCTGTCACAGCTGAGAGGATATTATATTGACAGAGAGTATTCACCCACATTTCAATCAGTGATTCTTGCGGGAGTGTATGATATAAAAAATTTGAAACGAAAATTCCGGCCGGACGAAGACCATAAGATGAACAGTCCCTGGAATATAGCTGTGGAATTTAAAGTAGAGATGAGCTTTTCCCCAGAGGAAATCGCCGGTATGCTGAAAGAATATGAAAATGAACATGCCACAGGAATGGATATATCAAAGATTGCAGGGCTGATTTATGACTATACATCAGGATACCCTTTTCTAGTATCCAGATTCTGCAAATTGATGGATGAAGAAATTGCCGGAAGTGAAAATTTTCCGGAGAAAAAATCGGCCTGGACCTATGCGGGGTTTTTGGCGGCTGAGAGAATCCTGACAGGAGAAAAAAATACGCTGTTTGAGTCCATGGTAAATAAATTATATGACCTTCCTGAGTTAAAAGAGATTGTTTATTCCACATTATTTGCAGGACGAGAGAGTTCTTATAATGCTCTGAACCATGCCATTGATATGGCACACATGCTGGGGTTTGTAAAAAACGATAAAGGGATAGCTGTTATTAGCAATAGAATCTTTGAGGTAGTATTTTATAATTTTTTCCTGTCATCGTCAGAGAGCCGGAATGCAGATATCTATCAAGCGGCTGTGCGGGATAGAAATCAGTTTATTTGTGCAGGGCATCTGAATATGGAGTTGGTGCTGAGGCGGTTTGTAATACATTTTAATGAATTGTATGGGGGACGGATGGATAAATTTAAAGAGGAGGATGGACGCAGATACTTTTTGCTGTATCTCATGCCCATTATAAATGGCACAGGGAACTATTATGTGGAATCCAGAACCCGGAATATGGAGCGGACAGATGTGATTGTGGATTATCAGGGGGAACAGATGGTGATTGAATTAAAAATCTGGCGGGGAAATGCGTATCATGAACGCGGGGAAAAACAGCTTATTAATTATCTGGAATACTATCATTTGAAAAAAGGATATATGTTGAGTTTTAACTTTAATAAAAATAAGAAGACTGGGGTCAAGCGTATGATACTTGGGGATAGAGAATTGATTGAGGCGGTTGTATAGTAAAGATTTGGTATGTATATATAAAGACGTCCAAATTGCCCCGGGGCCCCATGCCTTTGACAACTTTGATGAAGACACCATTCGGTGGGAGATGGAAGATGGTTTCTAATCTGCGGCATACCATTGTGATACACAGGTATGCCGCAGAGTGAAACCATACAGGCTGCTCTATCTGCTGAATTTGAGATTTCTGCTACTTCCAAACCACGCGGGGTTTCCTTCGCGGTGCGGTTCTTGGGTAATCTTTGGCGGAATATCCCAGCAGCATACAGGCCTTGATGGTCTCATCTTTAATTCCCAGCCACTCTTTCAATTCCTTATCCTTTTCGGCAATTCTTACCACATAGCCATTATACAGCACTCCCATTCCTAAGGAAACAGCCATAGTCTCAATATTCTGAGCGGCCAGGCCTGCGTCCAGAGGCCAGTCAGAAGTGATGAATAACACGGCAGGGGCATTCCGGAACAGAAAATCATCAAAGGCGTCTATTTTCCTGCGATGGTTGAAAGCAATATAGGGCATCAGCTCCTGGGGGACATTTCCGCCCGCCCTCTCTTCCAGCGCATCAATAAAACCCCAGATTCTCTGTTTCAGTTCTTCCAGTTCATCCTGGACTACCACAAAACAGCAGTTCTGATTATTCTTTGCTGTGGCGGTATAGCGTCCGGCCTGAACCAGAAGATTCAGATATTCCTGTGAGATTTTTTGCGGTTTATAGCTGCGTATACTGCGGCGGAATTTAATTGCGTGCAGAACATTTTCTGGGTTTAGCTTAAAACTGTCTGCATCATATTCTTCCACATCATCCATATCATATTCTGGGATTGATACCGCATGTTCCGGGCAGATTGCCACACAGTGGCCGCACAGCAGACACTCATTTTTTATATTCGCCTTTTCCTCTTTCAGCTCGATATTAAGAGCGAGACAATCATCGGCACACAGGCCACAGCCGATACATCTCTCTTGATCAATTTTGACCATCGTATCACATCACTTTCTGTAGAATTTCATATTTTAATTATTATATAGATAATTAGGCGGATTTTCAATATTATTTTCGCAGAATAACTAGAGCGTGTTTGAAAATTCATTCACGCCACCCATACGCCCCACTTTGCGGCAGATTTGCCCCTTATTCGGTTGCTGTAGCCCGCTACAGCGCCCTCATGCGGAACAAATCTCCCATATCATACCCTTGGGTACAAATTGTGACGCACGGTTGACATAAAGCAATTTTCAAACACGCTCTAGAGCTCCATCCGGACAGAAATCACAGTTTGGCCCCGTCTGCTCTGCACCATTGCGTCGTTAAATTCTGCAATTATTTCCAATAACTAGATCGACATTTAAATGTCATTTATTTAAGAATATACTGGTATTTTTATTTTATTTTTTGTATCAGCTTTAATTATATTATTATTTTACATAATTATCATAATAGTAAAAAGATATTCTGAAATATAGTTGTATATTTTTTTAGATATGTTATAATTCTACTTAATAAAGGAGTTATCTTCATGAGCGATATAAAGATACAATGGCATCCCGGTTTCGCAGCCGCTATGCATCTGGAACTGAATAAATACAAGGATAACCTTATTTTTGAAAGGGAATACAATCTAAATACAAAACCTTTAGAAATCGACCTGCTGATCATC
>Ga0137308_101437_pt1 | contig 23310 bp, 15 predicted proteins | sample Inofrocosms_June_FD_97181 | JGI IMG/M metagenome (GOLD analysis project Ga0137308, IMG submission 97181) | Mouse cecal microbial communities from Vienna, Austria - N-Acetylneuraminic and N-Acetylglucosamine D2O microcosms_June | ecosystem: Host-associated > Mammals > Digestive system > Large... | reverse complement strand
CCGCTCCGGCGGGTATTCCACTACCATGGTGGATCTGCGGACCGGCCAGTACCGGCGACTTATTGACACATACCGTCTGGAGGGAAAGAAGTTTCTGGAGGTAGGCTGCGGCAGAGGGGAGTTTTTAAAAGTTCTCACCGGGTTTCCGGTAAAGGCTTACGGGGTAGAGCATCGGGAGTCTCTGGCGGAGGCTGCTAAAGAGGACGGACTCCAGGTGGTCCGGGGATTTGCGGAGACGGAAGATACCGTTCTGGGAGAATGGGGACCATACGACGTGTTTTTGTCTTTCAATTTTCTGGAACACCAGCCAAACCCCGGAGTGATGCTGGACTGCATCCGCAATAATCTGACAGAGGATGGCATGGGGCTTATTACGGTTCCCAGCCTGGAATATATTCTGCGGTATAATGGCTACTATGAGCTGCTTAGGGACCATATTGCCTACTATACCTTTGACACGCTTCGGTATCTTTTGGAGAGCCGCGGATTCCGGGTGCTGGAGGAGGAGATGGTTAACCGGGACACCCTGTCCGTAATCGTAAAGAAATGCGGCGGCCGGGATATGGCGGGCCAAAGGCCGGCATCACCGGTGGACGTCTCCGGGCTGAAAGACAGCCTTGGCCGGATCCGGCAGCAGATGGAAGAGCTTTGCAGGCAGCTGAACGACCAGGGCAGATCCCTGGCTGTCTGGGGCGCCAGCCATCAGGGATTTACCTTGGCGGCAACTACGGCATTAAAGGATCACGCCAGGTATATCATTGACTCGGCGCCCTTTAAACAGGGACGGTTTGCTCCAGCGTCCCATCTTCCCATCGTGGCTCCGGACCATTGGCATGAAGAACCCGTTGACGTGATACTGATCGTGGCTCCCGGATATACCTGGGAGATCGCGGATTCCATCCGGGAGCGGTTTGGAGATAAGGTGAAGATCATGGCCATGCGCAGTGATAAGGTGGAGGAATTATAGTGAAAGCATTTGTGTTAAAAGAACCTGGAGTAGTGGGCTGGGCGGATGTGCCGGCGCCTGAACTGACGCCTTACGGGGCCATCCTGGAACCGGTGGCCATGGCTCCCTGCTCTTCCGATGTCCATACGGTGTTTGGCGGCGGTTCCCGAAAAGCGCCCAACCTGGTGCTGGGCCATGAGTGCGTGGCCAGGGTGGTGGAAGTGGGAGAACGGACGGAGGATTTTCAGCCCGGGGAGGTGGTGGCTGTGCCGGCCATTACGCCGGACTGGCGGGCAAGAGGGATCCAGGAACACAATTTTAAACACGCTTCCGCCCCGTTTTCCGGCCACCAGCTGGGAAGGAGCCAGCCGGGCGTGTTTTCCCAGCGCTTTTTGATCCCTGACGCGGATACCACCCTGGCCAAGATCCCCCAGGGGGTGTCCGTAGAGCAGGCATTGATGTGCGTGGATGTGGTCACTACCGGTTTTACGGGGGCGGAAAACGCGGCTGTCAAGTTTGGGGACACGGTGGTGGTCATGGGCATCGGCCCTGTGGGACTGATGGCAGTGGCCGGGGCGGCTCTGAAAGGGGCGGCCCGGATTCTGGCGGTGGGAAGCCGCCCTGTGTGTGTGCAGAGGGCCCTGGAGATGGGGGCTACGGAGGTTTTAGACTACAGAGACGGGGATATTACGCAGCAGGTCTTAGAGCGGACTAACGGTCTGGGAGCAGACAGCGTTATTATCTGCGGCGGCGGCGACCAGGTATTCGCCCAGGCCATTGACATGGTGCGCTACGGCGTGGGGGTGGTGTCCAATATCAACTATTTTGGCGGCGCAGGCTCCCTTCCTTTCCCCAAGTTTTCCGGAGGCCGGGGGATGGCGGGAAAGACCATCCGCACCGAGCTGGCGGAAGGGGGAAGAGTGCGCGTCGAGAGGATGCTGGACATGGTAAGATACGGGCGTATCCGTCCGGAACGGCTGGTGACCCACTGCCTGAACGGATTTGACAAAATAGAAGAAGCGCTGTATCTTATGAGGGATAAGCCCAGGGACCTGATTAAGGTCATGGTCACAATGGAATAAAAAGGATAGTCATGCCGCCCTGGCGGCAGCAGAATGGAGATTACTATGAAGACGATCAGCATCGTGGTGCCTTGCTATAATGAAGAGGAAAATGTGGAGGCCCTGGCAGATGCCTTAAGGCACATGTTTGGCGCAAGTCTGCCGGATTACGGCTATGAGATCATTTTTATTGATAATGATTCCAGGGACAAGACCCGAGATAAGATACGCAGGCTGGCAAAGAACGACAAAGGCATTAAGGGGATTTTTAACGCCAAGAATTTCGGGCAGTTTAACTCTCCCTATTACGCCATGCTCCAGAGCACAGGGGACTGCACGGTGCTTATGGCCGCGGATTTTCAGGACCCGGTGGAGATGATACCAAAGTATGTGAAAGAGTGGGAGAACGGGTACAAGATCGTCATAGGCATCAAGGAGTCCAGCAAAGAGAATCCGGTGATGTACTGGCTGCGGGGCTGCTATTACAAGATGATCAAGCGGCTGTCCGACGTGGAGCAGATCGAGCAGTTTACCGGTTTCGGACTGTATGACCGGCGGTTTATCCAGGTGCTTAGGGACCTGGACGACCCTACGCCCTTTCTGCGGGGGATCGTGGCGGAACTGGGATTTCGGCGGAAAGAGATTCCCTACGAACAGCCAAAGCGCCGGGCCGGCAAGACCAGCAATAATTTTTATAAGCTGTTTGACGCAGCCATGTTAAGCGTTACTTCCTATACTAAGGTAGGGCTGCGGCTGGCCACCATCTTCGGCAGCGTCTGCTGCGGGATCAGCATGGTGGTGGCAGTGGTGTATCTGGTGTTGAAGCTGATGTACTGGGACCGGTTTGCGGCAGGCATGACTCCTCTGCTCATCGGCATGTGCTTTTTGGGATCGGTCCAGATTTTTTTTATCGGCCTGGTGGGAGAGTATATACTGGCCATCAACAGCAGGGTCATGCGGCGTCCTCTGGTTATCGAGGAGGAGCGGATCAATTTTGAGACAGAGAACAATGAAGTAAAAGAGGGATCAGCAGATGAAGCATAATGTGGATGTGGTCCGGATCAGGGAAAATTCCATTCAGCTAAACGGCTGGGTCATCGGGAAGACGCCTCAGTCCCAGCCGTCTTTCAAGGTGGAGGACCAAGACCGCCGTTTGATATCGTTCCAATACGTTTCTACCAGGCGGGATGATGTGAGCCAGATCTATTACGGCCAGGTGTATGACCGGGACTTTGGATTTGATATCCAGTTTCCCTATGAAAGGGGAAAGGACTATTATCTGGTGATCCGGTGCGACAACAGGAAAACCCGGATCAAGTATAATGAGACTTTGATCAAAAAGCGGGCCAGTGTGGCCCACAAACGGATGCAGAAGATCAAAGACCTGATGAACATGGAGACGGTCCGCGTGGCCCTGGATTTCTGGAAAGAAAACGGTCTGCGGGCCCTGTTTGTCAAGTCCGTCCACAAGATCCAGGGGCTGGACAACGACTATGATTACGGGGAATGGCATGCATTGACAAAGCCCGGCAAAGAAGAGCTGGCCAGACAGCGAACAGAACCATGGGATGACGGTCCCAAGTTTTCCATCGTCATACCGCTCTACCAAACACCGAAACGTTATCTGCAGAAGATGCTGGATTCCATTGTGGCACAGACCTATGAAAACTGGGAGCTGTGCCTGGCAGACGGAAGCCCGGATGGGCAGGATGTATTTGGGACTGTCAGAAAATATATGGACGCGGATCCCCGCATCCGCTATGAGAAGCTGGGAAAGAATGAGGGGATCTCCGGCAATACCAACGCGGCCATGGCCATGGCGTCGGGAGATTTTATCGTCCTGGCGGACCATGACGACGCCATGACAGAGGACGCTTTGTATGAGTGCGCGAAAGCGATCAAAGCGCATCCGGAATGTCAGGTGATCTACTCGGATGAGGACAAGATGGACATGGATGGGGGAGCGCTGTTTGACCCTCATTTTAAGCCGGATTTTAATCCGGACCTGCTGACCAGCGTAAACTATATCTGTCACCAGTTTGTGGTGAAAAAAGAGCTGGTGGACAAGGTAGGAGGGCTGCGAAAAGAGTTTGACGGAGCGCAGGATTACGATTTTATCTTCCGGTGTACAGAGGCGGCCCAGGGCGTGTGGCATATCCCCAAAGTGCTGTACCATTGGCGGTGCCATCAGGATTCCACGGCCAGCAATCCTAAGAGCAAACTGTACGCCTTTGAGGCGGGAGCCAGAGCCATTATGGAACATTACCGCCGGGTGGGGATCGAGGCGGAGAAGGTGGAAAAGGGCGTGGACTACGGTATTTACCACACCACGTTTAAGATCATGGGCAATCCCAAGGTCTCCATCATCATCCCCAACAAAGACCACCATCAGGATCTGGATCTGTGTATGAGGGCCATACTTACAAGAGGGACTTACAAAAATGTGGAGTTTGTGGTGGTGGAAAATAACAGCGTAAAAAAAGAAACCTTTGAATACTACGAAGCTGTCCAAAAGGAATTTCCACAGATCCGGGTGGTTACGTGGAAGAAAGGATTTAACTTTTCGGCCATCAATAATTTTGGAGTGGAGTACGCCACAGGGGAATATCTTCTGTTTTTGAACAACGACACGGAGCTGATCGCGGAAAACTTTATTGAAGAGATGCTGGGCTTTTGCCAGAGGGACGATGTGGGCGCAGTGGGAGCCAGGCTTTTGTACCAGGACGACACCATACAGCACGCAGGGGTAGTGGTAGGTTTTGGCGGCATTGCAGGCCATACCTTTATCGGCCTTCACAAGGCGGAGAACAGCTATTTTCACAGGGCTATGTGCGCTCAGGACTACAGCGCGGTGACGGCGGCCTGCATGATGAGCAAAAAGACCGTATTCCGGCAAGTGGGAGGATTCAGTGAGGACTTGGCCGTGGCGTTTAATGATATTGATTACTGCATGAAGGTGAGGAGTCTGGGGAAACTGGTGGTATACGCCCCCTACGCCCTCCTCTACCACTATGAGTCCAAGTCCCGGGGGCTGGAGGACACGCCGGAGAAGGTGGCCAGATTTAACCGGGAAGTGGCCAGATTCGCGAAAAAATGGCCGGATATCTTAAGGGATGGAGACCCGTATTACAACCCTAATCTGACTCTGCGCAAGTCTAATTTTGCCCTGCGGGATCTGAAAAAGGAAGGGATCGGAAAGCCCTATGAGCTGGACGGGGCGATCCGGGCATTGATGAATGAGTAAAGGGAGGAACGCGTATGACCGGGCAGGCGGCGGTAACGGTGATTATTCCGAATTATAACGGCAGGGAATTTTTAAAGCCCTGTCTGGCTACCCTTGAGCGGCAGACATGCCGTGAATTTGAGATCTTGGTGGTGGACAATGGTTCCACGGACGGCAGCGTGGAGTGGCTGAAAGACAAGGGCATCCCCACCATCTGCTTAAAGGAGAACACAGGATTCTCCGGGGCGGTCAATGTAGGCATCCGGGCGGCCAAGACCCCCTATGTGCTGCTGCTGAACAATGACACTCAGCAGGAGCCCCGGTTTGTGGGGGAGCTGTTAAAGGCTGTCCGCCGTTCAAAGAAAATCTTTGCCGTCAGCAGCAAGATGATACAGCTTTATGACCGGGAGCTGATGGACGATGCGGGGGATATGTATTCCGTGGTGGGATGGGCATACCAAAGGGGCGTGGGTCAGAGTTCGGCAGGCTACAACCGGGCCTGCCAGGTATTCTCCGCGTGCGCCGGGGCGGCCATCTACCGGCGGGAGGTTTTTGAGACCATCGGATATTTTGACGAGAAGCATTTTTGCTATCTGGAGGATATTGACGTGTGCTGGCGGGCAAAGATCTTCGGATACCACAATATGTACTGCCCCACAGCCGTGGTCTACCATGTGGGGAGCGCCACCAGCGGCTCCAAGTACAATGAGTTTAAAGTAAGGCTGGCGGCCAGGAACAATATCTATCTGAATTATAAAAATATGCCCTGGCCGCAGCTGATGCTCAACGCTGTTTTTCTGGCAGCCGGAATTGGGGTAAAGTACGGATTTTTTAAAGGCATCGGATTTGAAAAAGCTTACGCGGCAGGGGTGAAAGAGGGCTTTGCCACTATGAGGAGCTGCCAGAAGGTGGTCTTCCACAGAAAGCATCTTTCCAACTATCTGGCCATCCAGTGGGAACTTTTGGCAGGAACGGCTGTGTATATCTATGAATTTTCCAGGCGAAAATTTTTATTGAATAATCATAAGGCTTGATGTATACTGGTTCTATTGCTCAATACAGGAAAACATTTCTCATATTTTTAAGAGAAATTTAATATTAGTATCAGGTTTTTCATGTATAATGTATGGGATATGGCAACAGATTAATACGGGAGCGTGTTTCAAGATCAAACGCGCTCTAAGGTGAAAAATCATGATAAAAAATAATCAGAAAAAGCTAAATGGTCTCCATGTGGCGCTGGACGGACTGATGATTATCTTGTCCTACACCATAGCATGGATGGGGTTGTACCTGGGCAATCGGTGGTTCAACCCCGGTACGGGACTTTTGCCGCCTGAGATTTATTTTGGAGTTTTAATCCTTATCGTTCCGCTGTATCTGGTTTTGTATACCGGATTCCAGCTGTATACGCCAAAGCGGATCCAGCGGCGCAGATATGAATTTGCCAATATCTGCAAGGCAAACGTGACCGGGCTTTTGATCATTTCCATGCTGTTTCTGCTGTTGAAAAAGAATCCTTATTTCCGGGAATTTTCCACAAGGATGCTGTTCTACTTTTTTGCGGTCAATGTGGTGGTGGAGACGGTTGAGAGGAATCTGATCCGGCAGATCCTTCATTCCATGCGGGGAAAAGGGTATAATCAGAAGCACATCCTGCTTATTGGCTACAGCCGCGCGGCGGAAGGATTTATTGACAGAGTGAGGCAGAACGCGGAGTGGGGATATCAGATCTACGGGATCCTGGATGACCATGTTCCCACGGGCAAGGAGTACAAAAAGGCAAAGATCCTTGGAAGGATCGCGGAGCTGGAATCGATCCTGGAGCTGAATCAGCTGGACGAGATCGCCATTACCCTGGGACTGAAGGAGTACGCCAGGCTTGAGGATATTGTGGCGTCCTGTGAGAAATCAGGTGTTCACACCAAGTTCATTCCGGATTACAACAACATGATCCCTACCAGGCCCTACACCGAGGATCTGGAGGGGCTTCCGGTCATAAACATCCGCCATGTTCCTCTGAACAATCTGTTTAACAAGTCTGTAAAGCGGATCGTGGATATGTTCGGAGCGCTGGTGGCCATTGGGCTGTTTTCTCCGGTGATGCTGCTGACAGCCGTGATCATCAAGATCACGTCTCCGGGGCCGCTGATCTACTGTCAGGAGCGGGTGGGGCTGCACAACCGCCCGTTTAAGATGTACAAGTTCCGCTCCATGGAGGTGCAGGCTCCGGCAGCGGAGAAAAGCAGATGGACTACGCCCAATGATTCCCGGGTAACGCCCATAGGCCGGTTTATCCGAAAGACCAGCATTGATGAGATGCCCCAGCTGTTTAATGTGCTCATGGGAGAGATGAGTCTTGTAGGGCCCAGGCCGGAGCGGCCGTTTTTTGTAGATAAATTTAAGGAGGAGATCCCCAGATATATGATCAAGCATCAGGTACGCCCCGGAATGACAGGGTGGGCCCAGGTCAACGGATATCGGGGAGATACTTCTATTACCAAGCGGATCGAACACGATCTGTATTATATTGAAAACTGGACTCTGGGGCTGGATTTTAAGATTTTGTTCCTAACATTTTTTAAGGGGTTTATCAATAAAAATGCCTACTGACGGTGGCATGGTAAGACGAGGTTATATGCATGAACTACGAGCATGATAATGAGTTTGGACAAAGGGCTGACCGGGGAAGGAGGGATTCTTCTTTCAGAGACGGCATGCAGAGAAGGCCTTCTCCTCCGGGGGCAAGGCGTCCGGGAACTGGCGGTAACGGAGGGGATCCCAGGACCTACAGACGAGAATATGAGGACAGGGACAGCCGGAGGATGCCCGGGGCGGGGAGTACAGGCAGAGTGGCCATGCCGCCGGGCGCCGCGGGGCGGGCGCGCATGTCGGAGACGGAACGTGTCAGAGCGGCCAGACAGGAGACGGCGGCAGCCTATGACCAGGGCGGCAGAAGCGCGGCCGGGGGACGCCGCCAGGGTATGCGGCAGCAGGCGGGCGCCGCAGAAGCCAGGGAGCAGAGAGCGGCAGCAGGCGGCAGTGTCAGAAGGGCAGGCGCCGGACCGTCGGACAATGTAAGAGGCAAGGTAGCTCAGGCCAAGATACAGAAGGCAAAACAGAAGAAGTTCCGCCGCCGCGTCATCGCCGCCATCATAGCGGAGTGTTTTGCGCTGCTGTTTATTTTTACGTACGGCTATTTTGCCCGGCGGCTTACCATGATCCAGCGGGAGGAATTTGATCCCCAGGAGGTGGGGAATAACGAGATCTCTCTTGACACCATCAAGAAGATGAAGGGATATCGGATGATAGCCGTCTTCGGTGTGGACAGCCGTGACAGCAACGTGGGCGCAGGCAGTCAGTCGGATGTTATCATCATCTGCTGTATCAATGAAGACACAGGAGAGATCAAGCTGGCGTCCGTGTACCGGGATACGTATCTGAATATCAATGATGAGGGATCTTACCGAAAGGTCAACGCAGCCTACACCAACGGGGGGCCGCAGCAGGCGCTGAAAGTGCTTAACAAGAACCTGGATCTGAATATCACCGAGTATATCACCTTCAGCTGGAAGGCGGTTGCCGAAGGGATCAATATCCTGGGCGGTGTGGATGTGGAGATCACCAAGTCTGAGTTTAAGTATATTAACGGTTTCATTACAGAGACCGTAAAGGCGACGGATATCGGTTCCCACCATTTGAAAGGGCCGGGCATGCAGCATCTGGACGGCGTCCAGGCTGTGGCTTACGGACGTCTGCGCCTTATGGATACAGACTATGCCAGGACCGAGCGGCAGAGAAAGATCATTGAGCTGGCCTTTGCCAAGGCAAAGCAGGCGGACTACTCGGTGCTGAACAATATATTAGTGGTAGTTCTGCCCAATGTAAGTACCAACATTACCTTTGCGGATATGACGACCATGGCATTGGGAATCACCAAATACCACATCGGCGAGACTGCCGGTTTCCCCTTTGCCAAGGGCAATGTGAACATACCGAAAAAAGGCGACTGTGTTATTCCCCAGACGCTGGAGTCCAATGTAAAACAGCTCCACACGTTTTTGTTCGGAGACGAGGATTACGAGACTACGGAGCAGGTAAAGCAGATCAGCAGCAAGATTGCCGCGGACAGCGGCATGTACAAGGAGGGGACCCCGTTTAAGGGAAGCGCTCTCAGCACCGACGGCTATGTGCCGGAGGAAACGACAAAAGCTGCCGTCAAGGAGAAGGAGACCACAGCCTCTGAGGATGATGAGGACGACAACGGGGATGAGGAGGATGACGTGATTCCGTGGGAGACGGATTCCAACGGAAACATCATCGGCATCCAGCCGGGAGAGACGGACGAGAACGGGGATCTGATCGACGCGCCTATTGACGACTGGCCGGAGGAGCCGGAGTACCCCAATATCAACTATCCCGGGACCAACAGGCCCATCCAGCCGGGCAACACCAATGGCCCCAGCGGCGCGGGCAATGGAACGCCAGGCGGCAATGGCCAGGGGCCTGGGGGAGCAACGGGACCTTCGCAGCCCAATTACCAGCAGCCGGGCGCTGACGGGGGACAGGACAACGGACCAGGCACAAGCGTGGACCCGGGAGGAAACACCAATACTCCCACAATGCCGGGGAACAACGGGACCGGTACCACGACGCCGGGGAGCGATGGCGCCTTAAGCCCGGGAGATAACAGCCCGTCCGACGGCCGGGGGAACGGTAATTCCACCAATTCCACTATGTCATGGGAAGCAGGACCGGGAGTTGCGAATCCCGGCAGCAATGACCAGGGGCCGGGCAACCCTGCCGGAGGAAGTCCGGGTGAAGGTCAGGGGCCTGCGGGGCCGGGATAATAATATGATTTTACTAAAAAGAGGATGCTGCTGCGCGGAAAGAACCGCACGGCAGCATTTTTTCGGGCAGAAGCTGCTTTCACACATTTATTATATTTCCGTCACATTTCCGTCACAAACCACTGTTATAGTATGGTCATAAACAAAAACAAACCAGATATCAGAAAAGAAAGGGGATTATCATATGTACGAAAACAACAGAGATCAGAGGTTTGACGGCAATGGAAGTCCTGATGACCATAGAGCACAGGAGACCGCGCCGAATTTTATCATGAAAGATCCCGGGGAGGCGAAAAGAGAACCGGAAAGCGTCACACGGCCAGACAGCAGCCAGGCTTCCAGCCAATATTCGGGCCAGGCCCAGCCGGGAGCGCATTATGCGGGCAGTTCCCAGACGGATTTTGGTTACGGGACACAGCAGCCCTACACATCCATGGACCAGAACGGTCCCGCCGGGATTCGGGGCGGCGGTCCGGGACCTATGAACGGCGGACAGCAGTTTGGCGGTGGTCCGTCCTATGGCCATCAGGGACAGGAGATGTCCAATTACCAAAACGGCCCCACAGCAGACAGCGGACAGAAAAAAGCGGGAAAGCGCAGGGGGATGGCCAAAAAGGTAGCAGGGATCACGGCGGCAGCCCTTCTCTTTGGAGTGGTGTCCGGAGGAACCATGGTAGGGGTCAATATGGTGGCAGATACGTTTAAGACAGAACCCACATACCCCCAGGTAAGCCAGGCGGAGACACAGGCGCCTTCCATATCGGCAGAGACCATGCCCAGTACCTCCTCCGGTTTCGCGGCAGCGGGCAACGCGGTAGTCATGGATGTTTCCGCCATTGTGGAAAATGCCATGCCGTCTATTGTGGCCATTAACAACACCACGCTTTATCAGAGCAATTCCTGGTTTGGCATGCCCCAGACGTACGAGGTGCCAAGCAGTGGTTCCGGTATTATTGTAGGGCAGAATGATGAGGAGCTTCTGATCGTGACCAATAACCATGTAGTGGAAGACGCCACCAGCATGTCTGTGGTATTTATTGATAACACTTCCATAAACGCGGCTATCAAAGGCACTGACGCCGATCTGGATCTGGCGGTCATTGCGGTGCCGCTGAAAGATATACCGGAGGAGACTTTAGGTAAGATCAACGTTGCCACATTGGGCAATTCAGACGAATTGAAGATGGGGCAGGGAGTTATTGCCATCGGCAACGCTCTGGGACATGGACAGTCCGTAACCGTAGGGTATATCAGCGCTCTTGAGAGGGAGGTTACGACCCAGGGTTCCACTACCAGAAACCTGCTCCAGACCGACGCGGCCATCAACCCGGGCAACAGCGGCGGCGCGCTCCTGAATATGAAGGGAGAGGTAATCGGCATCAATGCGGCCAAGTACTCCTCCACAGATGTAGAGGGCGTAGGCTATGCCATCCCCATCTCTAAGGTGCAGGACATCATAGGATCCCTTATGACTAAGAGGACCAGAGGCGACGTGGTGGAAGAAGGCAAAGAAGGCTATCTTGGGATCCAGGGCTTTACGGTGGAAGACAGCATGGTGAAACAGCTGGGCATGCCCTCCGGGATCTTTGTGTCAGGGATCATAGAAGGCGGCGCGGCATCCAGGACCGACCTTAAAGAAAAAGACGTCATAACCAAATTTGACGACCAGACAGTAAGGACCATGGCAAGTCTTCAGGAACTGCTAAGGTATTATAAAGAAGGAGAAACGGTAACCATGACCGTGCAGTCGCTGGTAGACGGAGCATACGTAGAAAGGACCGTTGAGATCACCCTGGGAGGAAAAGACACACTGACCAACACCCCCAACCAACAACCCGTGACACCCTAATGCCACACATGAAAAGAAAATAAAGTAAATATAAAAACTCACCGATTTCAGGCTCCGCACTTGTGCTGGGGCCTGAAATTTATTATAATGTTCACGTAGGCAATGAGCAGTGCGAAAAAAGAGGAGCAGTAAGCTGCGTCGTGCTGGCACGCAAGCAGCTTACTGCTCCTCTTTTTTCGTAGGGCGAAGCCCGTGAGCGAGATGGAGCGCGGCGGAATCGAGCGGCACTGCGGACCGGCGTGTCACACCTCTCTAGCCAGCCATACCCCCCAAAACTCCAAACTAACCGCCGCCATATCGCCCCCCACTCTAACAGAATAGAATAGGAGACCAAACCTTTGGAAGAAAAAGACGCAACACAAACCCCAACACCAACGCAGCCCCCCGAAGACGAATACGAAAAGATCTGCTACATCTGCCGCCGGCCCGAAAGCAAGGCCGGTTCCATGATCCAGATGCCAGGCAATATGAACCTTTGTCACGACTGCATGCAGAAAGCCTTTGACGCCGTGGCCAAAAGCGGCATGGACCTGTCCCAGATCCAGAATATGCCGTATATGAACCTGAATCTAAGCGATTTTACCAACATCAAACTTCCCGGTACGGAGATCCCTCAAAAAAAGCGGATCAAGAAAAAAGCCGCCAAAGCGTCTGCGCCGTCCTTCAACATAAAAGACATTCCTGCCCCTCACAAGATAAAAAGCAGTCTGGACGAATATGTCATTGGTCAGGAGCAGGCCAAAAAAGTGATGGCGGTAGCGGTTTATAATCACTACAAGCGCGTATTTTACAAAGATGCCCCCGAAAGTACTCATGACGAGGACATCCGCATAGAAAAATCCAACATCCTTATGATAGGCCCCACCGGAAGCGGAAAGACCTATCTGGTAAAAACCCTGGCCCGCCTTTTAGACGTACCTTTAGCCATTGCCGACGCCACGGCTCTGACCGAGGCCGGCTATATCGGCGACGACATTGAGAGCGTAGTCTCCAAACTTCTGGCAGCTGCCGATAATGATGTGGAAAAAGCGGAGAGAGGGATCATCTTTATCGACGAGATCGACAAGATCGCCAAGAAGAAAAACACCAACACCAGGGATGTAAGCGGGGAGTCGGTACAGCAGGAACTTTTAAAGCTTTTGGAGGGCAGCGTGGTGGAAGTCCCCGTAGGCTCCAACCAGAAAAACGCCCTCACCCCCATGGCTACGGTCAATACGGACAATATCCTTTTCATCTGCGGCGGAGCGTTTCCCGATTTGGAGGATATTATAAAACAGCGGCTCAACAAGACCTCCTCCATCGGATTCAAGGCAGAATTGAAAGACCGGTATGACGATGACCCCGATCTTTTAAGCCATGTTGTCAGCAAAGATTTGCGGACTTTTGGCATGATCCCTGAATTTTTAGGACGTCTTCCCGTGGTGGTCACCTTACAGAAGCTAACCTCATCCATGTTAGTGGAGATCATGAAACGGCCCAAAAACGCCATTGTAAAACAGTATGTCAAGCTTCTGGCCCTGGACGAGGTAAAACTGATCTTTGAGGATGAGGCACTGGAGTGGATCGCCCAGGAAGCCCTGGAACGGGAGACGGGAGCCAGAGCTTTGCGGGCTATCATGGAAGAATTTATGCTGGACATCATGTTTGAAGTCCCAAAGGATCCGGGGATCGGAACCGTGGTGATCACCAGAGGATATCTGGAAAAAAACGGCGGGCCGCGGATCGAGATGCGGGGCTAAGGGGCCCATGTCCGTCAGTCCCGCAGGGAAATAAACGAATCATACAGATCCAAAGTGCCGTATCCCCACTCCCGGTTGGGGTAGACATAGTTGGGATTTCGGTTGGCGCCCCGGATTAAGGTGGCTTTCACAAGGTCGCTGCCAATGGCGGGATAGGACCCTGTGGGGTACTGTTTCGAATAGATATTGGCCACAGCCCCCGCCACATGGGCGGCAGCTACCGAGGAGCCGGTCATTCGGACCATGGGATAGACTCCCGGCACGGAGGAGATCCCCGGCCCGTACACATCCACGCCGGGAGCCGCCAGATCCGGCTTGATGCGCCCGTCCCGGGTGTACCCTCTGCTGGAGTGGATAAAAAGGCTGCCGTCCATATGATTGTAAGTGCTGACGGTAATCGGAAAGTCCGAATTGCCGGGAGTCACAATAGTGGTGTAAGGGTCTGCCTGGAGAAAGTACGTGTCCGCGGATACGAACCCTTCAATAGGGAGCCACATATGGTACATCCCGGAAAACGTGATGGTGGGATAGACCCGGATCCGCCAGATCCCCGGGATCGGGGAGATAAAACGCAGGGAGGCCAGATAGCTGCTCTGAAATCCTAAGGTGGTGGCATAGGAAACCGAGATGGTGGTAGGTTCCAGGGAAAAGGTTATGGTAGTCTCGTTGTTCAGGGTGAGAGGGATCCGCTGGATGGCTTCCCCTGTGGGGGAAACAAAGCCTACGGTGTAGATCTCCGGGGAATTGGCCCACAGCTCAATGGCAAAGCCCTTTTCTCCCTCGCCCACCCGCAGTTCCACCTCATCATAATCCGAATATCCGCCTGTGGGGCCGCTTACCTGCCCCAGATAGTGGTGGCGCAGTCCGGCTTCGTTGCCGGCAGGGCACACGGCAGCCACCCCCATATAGGCGCGGAGGCTGTTCATGACTTCCCCCACGGGCGCGGCTCCGCTATGGCCGCCCTGGTTGGTCCCAAGACCAAGGCAGACCACAAGAGGCATTCGGTGGCGGCGGGCCAGAAGCGCCAGGTAGGTAATGGCCATCATGATGTCATTGCTCTGGTAGGCATCGGCATCCTCGGGTATCATGTAATATTGCCGTAAATACTCTTTGGCAGGTTTCAGCTTTACCACACCCAGGCTGCACAGGGGGGCAGCCCCCACAAAGCTCATAGACGGCTCATACCTTCCTGCGGCGATTCCTGCCAGAAACGTTCCGTGGCCGTTGGTGTCCGTGGCAGGGACGGCGTCGAGAGGGGAGTCGCTTTCAAGGGCAGCGTTAATATCCTGCGCGGTGTATTCTTTTCCGTAGAGGAAGGGAAACAGGAACGGCCGGTTGCCGGTCAGCTCAAATCCCCCGTTTTCGGCAGTCTGGTCCCACAATCCCAGGATGCGGGTGGTGCCGTCCGGATTGCGGAACAGAGGATTCTGATAATCGATTCCCGTGTCAATCAGCCCCACAATGACACCTTCCCCGTTTGACCCCAGGGCAGGCTGGCGGAACGTGGAAATGATGCCCGAGGCTTCCATGCTGGTGGTGTCCATAAGGCCGAAAAGCGCCGGGATGGATTCATAGGAGTGGTTGGGGATGCTTAAGGGCAGGGATTCCCTTAGGGGAACGTGGTAGATCACATAGGACTCATTGACATAGCTGATACAGTCGGTCCCCAGAGCAGCTTTCAGTTCGTCCAGGGATGCGGCGTTGTGGCGGTAGATAAAGTCGGCGTAATCCTGGCCGGCTACGTTGGCGGTGCAGTCGCTCATAATCCAGATCCTGAAAAAGGGTTTTCTCTATTATATATATGGAGAAAATGAATGATAACCTACTGGACGGAAAAAGATAATCATAGTAAAATAAGGAACAGAATAAAGAAAGGAGTTTCAATATGGGGTTCTTACTGTTGATACTTACGATTTTGCTGGTTGATCTGGGGATCAAGTCCGTCATCGAGGACGGCGATCCGCAAGATTTCCCAAAGGAGCTGGAAGGCACAAAGGGGCTTGTGATGCTTCACAAAAAGCATAACGACGGCTTCCCCATGGGGGCGTTTCGAGATAAGAAGCAGCTTGTAAAGGATTTGCCGGTGATGGTGCTGTGCTCTGTAGCCGGGATCTTCCTCTGGATCTACCCCAAAAAGGGACATTTGGCGGAAAAGCTGGGTACCAGCCTGATTTTGGGGGGAGGATTCAGCAATGTATACGACCGCGTAAAGCGGGGATATGTAGTAGACTATTTCAGCATTCAATATAAAAAATTAAAAAAAGTTATTTTTAATTTGGGAGATATCTGTATTTTTCTGGGAGCTTTTATCCTGTTGATTTCCGAACTGGCAGAAGCCATAAAAGAGCGATAATTGACAAACCAACCGTTATCATGTACAATATCACCTAAAAAATATGTATATAAGGAGTGATTTTTTTGGATTCAAGTGACGTCATACAGTTGCTTGTGTTAGTTATTTTATTGGCATTATCCGCGTTTTTCTCTTCATCAGAAACAGCCCTTACTACGGTAAACAAGATAAGGGTCCGCACTTTGGCGGAGTCCGGCATGGAACGGGCGGTGGTCCTGTCAAAGGTGATCGAGCAGCAGAGTAAGATGCTCAGCGCTATTTTGATCGGTAACAACATCGTCAATCTGTCGGCTTCCTCTCTTCTGACTACTTTGACCATCAAGGTATTCGGAAATAAAGCCATCGGCATAGCCACAGGTGTTTTGACTTTGCTGATCCTGGTATTTGGGGAGATCACCCCCAAAACGCTGTCCACCATCTCCTCGGAGACCATCGCCTTAAGGAGCGCAGGGGTTATATACGCGCTGATGTGGGTTCTGACTCCGGTGATCGCAGTGGTCAACAAGCTTTCCCTGGGCGTCTTGATGCTCATGAAAGTGGACCCCAACAAGCGGCAGGAGATGATCACGGAGGATGAGCTGCGCACCATCGTGGAGGTAAGCCATGAAGAGGGCGTTATTGAGACCGAAGAGAAAAAGATGATCAACAATGTGTTTGATTTCGGGGATTCCCTGGCTAAGGATATCATGGTGCCCAGGATCGACATGACTTTTGTTGATGTGGAAGCCACTTACGAGGAACTGCTTGACATTTTCCGAAAAGAAAAATACACCCGTATCCCGGTATATGAGAATAATACGGATAATGTTATCGGCGTTATCAATGTAAAGGACCTTCTTTTGATTGATGATCACAAAGAGTTCCATATCCGTGAACATATGCGAAAACCTCTGTTTACCTATGAGTATAAAAAGACGGCGGAACTCATGGTAGAGATGAGGGGGACGTTTAAAAATATTGTTATTGTCCTGGATGAATACGGCGCCACGGCAGGTCTCATTACCTTGGAAGATATGCTGGAGGAGATCGTGGGAGAGCTTCGGGATGAATTTGACGAGGATGAGGAAGAAAGCCTGGTTGAGACAGAGCCGGGCATTTACTGTGTGGCAGGCGGCATGAAGCTGAACGATATTAACGACCGCTTAGGACTGGAACTGGAATCGGAAGATTACGATTCCGTGGGAGGTCTGATCATCGGACTTTTGGACCACCTTCCGGATGCAGGGGAGGAAGTGTGCGACAAGGGGATCCGGTTTATTGTGGAGACGGTGGATAAGAACCGGATCGACCGGGTGCGCATGGTCCTGCCTGCCCAGGAACCGGAGGAGGAAGAGCCTGCCGCCGCAGTTTAGCGAAGCTTTCCATAGCTGGGGCGTGTATCTGACGGAAAGCAATTTTCAAACACGCTCTGGCACCCCTATCCGTGCCATCTGCATGCCTGCGAAGTTAGCCGTAGGCACCGCTATGCCGTCGCTTCGCAGACGCGCAGCTGCCAAAGGAAAGCGATCATCGAGACCGTTTTTAACTGGATACGCCGCCGATGATGCCGCTTCCTGCGCAGAAGGCCAGGGTAGTGAGAATCTGAGCGGTATCGGCCGTAAGTCCTTTATTAATGGCAAAAGACACAGCCAGCAGGATGAGAAAGTAGGAAAGTCCTGCCAGAAGGCCGCAGAAGAACCGCTGCTTTTTAAGCCCTTTGCCCATAAGAAATCCGGCAAGGGCGCAGGAAAGAAGGTAGATGGCGTTCACTGCCATTTTTACCTGCGATTCCTTTAATCGGAATTTGTAAAGGACAAAAGAAGTAACAACCAGCAAAATACCGGACAGCAGATAGGAAAACAGCAGGGAGCGAAGCAATACCCTGGGAGTGGATGATGTTTCCATGGGAACTCCTTGTTTTTTTCTTGGTTACACTATATTCAGCAATCATCTTAGATATGTACAAGAGTTCCAAAGGGAGAAAATGAGAGATGGAAAAGCAGGAACAGGTAAAGGGGATACGGATCTGCACGCTAAATTACATTATGATCGTGTCAGCGGCTGTGTTGTACTTGATCTTGGTCTATGCTACGGTCCAGGTTTCGGTGAGATATGAAAAATTGATCACGGCTACCGAAGACTATATCAGCAGTGAAAAGGATGGTGCGCTTTTGCGGGCAGGTTCGGACTATTTGACCGAACAGGCCAGGCTTTATGTGGTCACGCTGGAATCCAAGTATATGGAGGCGTATTTTACCGAGAAGAATGTTACAAGACGCCGGGAGCGGGCTTTGGAAGGACTGCAGAGATATGAAAACAGCGAACCGGCCTATGAATTTCTCAAAAAGGCTTTAGACGACTCCAACCGGCTGACAGAGATCGAGATCTATGCCATGAGCCTTATTGCCCGCGGCCAGGATAAAATGGCCAGGCCCCTTCCCCAGGAGATCCTGGATGTGGTATTTACCGAGGAGGACGAAAAGCTTGATCTTTCGGGAAGGATGGAAAAGGCCAAAGAACTGGTTTTTGATTCCGACTACCGGGATACCAAGGATATGATAGCGTGCAACAGCAACAATTTCCTCAATGCCATCGTCACTTGGACAAGGGGCAGACAGACAGAAAGCGCCACGGCGTTAAAGTCCATCATACAGCGCCAGCGGCTGTGCTTTAGTATTTTGTTTGTGATGAATACCGTTACATTTGTGTTAATCATCATCTTTATCGTAAAACCTCTGCTTAATTTTGTGCAGCGCATAAAAGAGGAGAAGAAGCTGCAGGCGGCAGGGGCCTATGAAATTAGGTATCTGGCTGTGACTTACAATGATATGTATGAATCCAATATTGCCAATGCCAGCCGTCTGCGGAAAAAAGCTGAGATAGACCCTCTTACAGGGGTATTGAACCGAGGGGCTTTTGAGAGTATGCGGGCAAGATTGAAGGATACCGAAGAGCCGTTGGTCCTGATGATCATTGATGTGGACAGATTTAAACAGGTCAATGACACCTATGGACATGAGGTGGGAGACCGGGTCCTTAAGAAGGTGGCAGACGTGATCCGCAATACATTTCGCATGCAGGACTGTGTGGCCAGGATCGGAGGAGACGAGTTTGTGGTGATCATGACCGGAGAGACGGACAAGATAAAACCTGCCATTCGGCTAAAGGCAGATGCCATGAATGAGAAGCTGGCATTTCCGGAAGACGGACTGCCCAGGATCTCCTTAAGCATTGGCGCGGCATGTTCTCTCCATGGATTTATAGAGGAGCTTTACGGCATGGCGGACGACGCCCTGTACCGGGTAAAAGCCCAGGGACGATGCGGTTACTGCTTCTATGAGGACGGTATTTGTGACGATAATGATTGAAGTTCTTGCAGGATGGCAGGAGTTGTGCTATAGTTTATAGAAGCGTTGAGAAAGAACCTAAGGGACGCATTTAAGAGATGGAGGAAAGCAAACCATGAAAAAAGTAAAGACCTTAAGCAAGAATACGTTAAAGAACACCATGAAAAACGGCGGCTGCGGCGAGTGCCAGACCTCCTGCCAGTCCGCATGCAAGACTTCCTGCACCGTGGGAAATCAGAGCTGCGAGAACAGCAACCGGTAATATCTTTACTCCCAGGAAGCAGACATGTACCCCTATGGTCCCAGGGATTGTAGGGGTACTTTCTATGTCAGACGAAGTTTGTCGCGTATTTTACAGACCGCTGCCTGAGGCGGGGCAGCTTTTTCGCGTATTAATCATGAAGGAGAATAACAGTGATTCATCAGTATAAAAATAATGGGTATGATATCATTATGGACATAAACAGCGGCTCGGTCCATGTGGCAGATGATGTGGTGTACGACGCAGTGGAGTATCTGTCCGGGAAACTGGCGGACATGGAAAGGCCAAAGCCCATTCCGGAACCGTTAAAGGAGGAAGTGAGAGCCAGGCTTTCAGATGTTTACGAATTCCAGGATATTGAGGATGCACTGTCAGACATACAGGAACTGATCGATAATGAGGAGCTGTTTACGAAAGATGTTTACAGGGAGTATGTGACCGATTTTAAGAACAGAAAGACCGTGGTGAAAGCTCTGTGCCTGCATATTGCCCACGACTGCAACCTGGCTTGTCAGTACTGTTTTGCAGAGGAAGGAGAGTACCACGGACGGCGGGCGCTTATGAGTTTTGAGGTGGGAAAGAAAGCTCTTGATTTCCTCATAGCAAACTCCGGCAGCAGAAGAAATCTGGAGGTGGATTTTTTCGGCGGGGAGCCGCTGATGAACTGGCAGGTGGTAAAGCAGCTGGTGGAGTACGGCCGCTCCCAGGAGAAGATCCACAATAAGCATTTCCGTTTTACCCTGACTACCAACGGTGTTTTGCTCAACGACGAGATCATGGAGTTCTGCAACCGGGAGATGGGCAATGTGGTCTTAAGCCTGGACGGCAGGAAGGAAGTCAACGACAAGATGCGGCCGTTTCGCAATGGGGCGGGAAGCTATGACCTGATCGTTCCCAAGTTCCGGAAGTTCGCAGACAGCAGAGATCAGGCCAATTACTATGTAAGGGGGACTTTTACAAGGAATAATCTGGATTTTTCCCGGGATGTGCTCCACTTTGCGGATCTGGGATTTAAGCAGATGTCCATAGAGCCGGTGGTGGCGTCGCCGGATAAGCCTTACGCCATCCGGGAGGAGGATCTGCCTACGATCCTTCAGGAGTATGACATTCTGGCCAAAGAGTATGTGAAGCGGCACAAGGAGGGGAGAGGGTTTCAATTCTTCCATTTTATGATCGACCTGAATCAAGGCCCCTGTGTTGCCAAGCGTCTGTCCGGCTGCGGTTCCGGGACCGAGTATTTGGCGGTGACGCCGTGGGGGGATCTGTATCCCTGCCATCAGTTTGTGGGTCAGGAGGATTTTCTTTTGGGCAATGTGGACCAGGGCATCACCAACACCAAAGTCAGGGACGAGTTTAAGTTGTGCAATGTCTATGCCAAAGACAAATGCAGGGATTGTTTCGCAAGGTTCTACTGCAGCGGCGGCTGCGCGGCTAACTCCTACAATTTCCACGGCTCCATTACCGATGCCTACGATATCGGGTGTGAGATGGAAAAGAAGAGGGTCGAGTGTTCCATTATGATAAAGGCAGCTTTGGCCCAGTAGCATAGCAGAGGCGATAATTTTAAAAACAAAGGAGATAAATGTTATGAAAAGCAGTAAAGGAAAGGGGTTTTTAGGTCTGCTGGCGATCCTGTTCAGCATCGGCCTGTTCGGGTATTTCGGCTATGATACCATGGATGATATCAAGCTGGGACTGGACCTGGAAGGCGGTGTCAGCATTACCTATCAGGCCGACAAGGCTGACCCTTCGGCGGAAGATATGTCCGATACGGTGTACAAACTGCAGCAGAGGGCGCAGGGGTACAGCACGGAGGCAGAGGTGTACCAGGAGGGCAGCAACCGCATTAATATCGATATTCCCGGTGAGTCGGATGCCAACCGTATTTTGGCGGAACTGGGAAAGCCGGGGTCTCTGTCTTTTATGGATGAGCAGGGCAATGTTATCCTGACCGGCGATCAGGTGAAAAGCGCCAAAGCCGGCATCATAGATAAAAACGGCATAAGGGAAAATGTGGTCAGCCTGACTCTCACCGACGAGGGGAGCCAGAAGTTTGCCGAGGCCACCGAAGCCAATATCGGCAAACCTATCTATATTATCTACGATAACGCGATTAAATCCGCTCCTATGGTCAATACGGCTATTACCGGCGGAGAGTGCTATATTGAGGGGATGAGGGACTACGAGGAGGCGGAGAATCTGGCGGCTACCATCCGTATCGGTTCGTTATCCCTGGAATTGGAGGAGCTGCGTTCTAATGTGGTGGGAGCAAAGTTAGGGCAGGAGGCTATTTCCACCAGCCTTCAGGCTGCCGCTGCGGGATTTCTTATCGTAGTGATGTTTATGATTGCAGCGTACCGGATCCCGGGACTTGCATCCGCCCTGGCGCTGTGTCTGTATGTGGGACTGGAGATTATCCTTCTGTCCGCTTTTGAGGTGACCCTTACCCTTCCGGGTATTGCAGGCATCATCTTGTCCATCGGTATGGCGGTGGACGCCAATGTTATCATCTTTACCCGTATTAAGGAAGAAATCGGTGTGGGAAAGACCGTGAAGTCAGCCATCAAGACAGGATTTGCCAAGGCTCTGTCTGCCATCATCGACGGCAATGTGACCACCCTTATTGCGGCGGTAGTGCTGTTCTGGAGAGGTTCCGGCACGGTGAAAGGGTTTGCTTCCACGTTGGCTATCGGTATCATTCTGTCCATGTTCACGGCTTTGTTTGTGACAAAGGGAGCCCTGTATGCCCTGTATGCGGCGGGATTCCAGGACGTGAAGTTCTATGGCGTCAGGAAAGATGTTAAGGTCACGAATTTTCTGGGGAAGAGGAAGGTATTTTTCACGGTCTCCGCGGCAGCTATTGTCATAGGCTGGGTATTTATGGGCATGGGCGCTTCTTCCGGAAAAGGAGCTCTCAACTACGGTATGGACTTTAAAGGCGGCACTTCCACCAACGTGACATTTAACGAGGATATGAGCCTGGAGGATATTTCTTCCAATGTAGTGCCTGTAGTCGAAAAGATCACAGGGGATTCCCAGGTTCAGACGCAGAAGGTGACAGGGACCACAGAAGTCATCATTAAGACAAAGACGCTGAATGTAGATCAGAGGCAGGCGCTTAACGATGCTTTGGTGGAGCAGTTCGGCGTGGACGCGGACAAGATCACGGCGGAAAGTATTTCCGGCGCAGTCAGCAATGAGATGAAGCAGGACGCTCTGGTGGCGGTTGTGATCTCCACCATCTGTATGCTGATCTATATCTGGTTCCGTTTTAAGGACATCCGGTTTGCGGCCAGCGCGGTGCTGGCTCTGGTCCATGACGTAATGGTGGTCCTTACCTGCTATGCGGTGGCTAAATGGCCTGTGGGCTCTACATTTATCGCCTGCATGCTGACGATCGTGGGGTATTCCATCAATGCCACCATCGTGATCTTTGACCGCATCCGGGAGAATTTGCAGACAAAGAGCCACAAGGAGGATTTGGCGGCTCTGGTGAACCGCAGCATTTCGGAGACATTTACCAGAAGCATCAACACGTCGGTGACTACTTTTATTATGGTGCTTGTGCTGTTTATTCTGGGAGTTTCCTCTATTCGTGAGTTTGCCCTGCCTCTTATGGCCGGTATTATCTTCGGAGGGTATTCTTCCATCTGCGTCACAGGGGCGTTGTGGTATGTGCTGACAATGAAGAAGAAAGAAGT
>Ga0137308_101436_pt1 | contig 23319 bp, 18 predicted proteins | sample Inofrocosms_June_FD_97181 | JGI IMG/M metagenome (GOLD analysis project Ga0137308, IMG submission 97181) | Mouse cecal microbial communities from Vienna, Austria - N-Acetylneuraminic and N-Acetylglucosamine D2O microcosms_June | ecosystem: Host-associated > Mammals > Digestive system > Large... | reverse complement strand
GACGCGGCTCCGGCAGCTACAGAGCCCGCAGCAGAGACGGAGGCTCCTGCAGCAGAGGCTGAGGCAGAGGCAGAGGCTCCGGCAGCGGACGCAGAGGCAGAGGCTCCCGCAGCGGACGCAGCAGCTCCCAGCGGCAATAAGGTTGGTGTGGCAATGCCCACAAAGGATCTGCAGAGATGGAATCAGGACGGTTCCAACATGCAGGCAGAGCTTGAGGCAGCAGGTTATGAGGTAGACCTTCAGTACGCTTCCAACGACGTAGCTACTCAGGTTTCCCAGATCGAGAACATGATCAACGGCGGCTGCTCCGTACTGGTTATCGCTTCTATCGACGGCGAGTCCCTGACCACCGTTCTGGAAGGCGCAAAGAGCAAAAACATCCCGGTTATCGCATATGACCGTCTGATCAAGAACACCGATGCGATTTCCTACTACGCTACCTTCGACAACTACAAAGTAGGACAGACACAGGGTCAGTACATTGTAGACGCACTGGATCTGGACAACGCGGAAGGTCCTTTCAACATGGAGATCACCGGCGGTTCCCCGGATGACAACAACGCAACCTTCTTCTACAACGGCGCAATTGACGTGTTAAAGCCTTACATGGACGCCGGAAAGATCGTTGTTCCCTCCGGCCAGATTGATTTCGCAACCGTTGGTACGCCTGCATGGGCTACCGAGACTGCACAGGCAAGAATGGAGAACATCCTTTCTTCCAACTACTCTGACGGTACGACTCTTCACATTGCGCTTTGCTCCAACGACTCCACCGCTCTCGGTGTTGAGAACGCTCTGGCAGCAAACTACACAGGCGATTACCCTGTTGTTACAGGTCAGGACTGTGATATCGCAAACGTAAAGAACATGATCGACGGCAAGCAGTCCATGTCCGTATTCAAGGATACCCGTACTCTGGCATCTCAGGTAGTTAAGATGGTTGGCCAGATCCTGAAGGGTGAGACTGTTGAAGTAAACGATACCACGACTTACGACAACGGCACAGGCGTGATTCCTTCTTACCTTTGTGAGCCTGTATTCGCAGATGCGAACAACTACAAAGAGCTGCTGATCGATTCCGGTTACTATACAGAGGCGGATCTCCAGTAACAATGTGAAGGAAATCACTAAGTTCGGAAGAACCTCACTAAGTGATTTCAGACTTCACATGAGAGAATGCAAAAAGCGCATTCTCTGTGGGTTGAGAAAGAGTTTCGTCAAGAAATTCTAAGTCTCAGACAAGAGAACGCAAAAGCGCGTTCTCCGCATATCAGAAATATGATAGAATAGTAGTAAGTGAAACCGGCAGGCGGGTTTTCCCGCCTGCTGATTTTAGAGAGAGAAGTGGGTAGCAGATACAAAAAATGTTGGGAGGAATACACTTTGGCTAAAGTTTTACTGGAAATGAAAAATATTACCAAAACGTTCCCCGGTGTCAAGGCGCTCGACAATGTAAACCTGAAGGTGGAGGAAGGGGAGATCCACGCGCTGGTCGGTGAGAACGGCGCGGGAAAATCCACGCTGATGAATGTCCTGAGCGGCATTTATCCCTATGGTACATATGAGGGCGACATCGTCTACAACGGTGAAGTGTGTAAGTTTGGTAAGATCAAGGACTCCGAGGAGAAGGGAATCGTCATCATCCATCAGGAGCTGGCGCTGATCCCTTACATGACCATCGGAGAGAATATGTTCCTTGGGAACGAGCGGGGAAAAAGCGCGGCGATCGACTGGAACGAAACTTATGGGGAAGCTGACAAATATCTGAAGATGGTAGGTCTTTCGGAATCGTCCAAGGTGCTGGTCAAAGATATCGGTACCGGAAAACAGCAGCTTGTGGAGATCGCCAAGGCGATGGCCAAACATGCGAAGCTTTTGATTCTGGATGAGCCGACATCCTCATTGAATGAGAAGGATTCCCAGGCGCTGCTCGATCTTATGTTAAAGTTTAAGAAAGAGGGCATGACTTCGATTATTATATCTCATAAGTTAAACGAGGTTGCTTATGTGGCGGATAAGATTACGGTTATCCGTGACGGTTCCACCATCGAGACGATGGATAAGCATACCACGGAGATTTCAGAGGATAGAATTATTCAGGGGATGGTTGGCCGTGAACTGACTGACCGTTTCCCGAAGCGTCACAATGTAAAGATCGGTGACGTGAATATGGAAGTGAAGAACTGGACGGTGCATCATCCGCTCTACCCGGAGAGGAAGGTGTGCGACAACGTGTCCATCAAGGTGAGAAAGGGTGAGGTGGTAGGTATCTCCGGCCTGATGGGCGCGGGGCGTACCGAGCTTGCCATGAGTATTTTCGGGCAGTCCTACGGCACCAATATCAGCGGACAGCTCTATCTGGACGGAAAAGAAGTGCACTTAAAGACCATCAAACAGGCCATCAAGAATAAGCTCGCCTATGTGACGGAGGATCGGAAGGGCAACGGGCTTGTCCTTACCAACCCGATTAAGATCAACACCACTCTGGCAAATCTGGACAGCATCAGTCCTCGGATGATCATTGACAAGGATAAGGAGTACCAGGTTGCGGAAGAATACCGGGGGAAACTTAAGACCAAGTGTCCTACCGTGGAGCAGAACGTGGGCAATCTTTCCGGCGGAAACCAGCAGAAGGTTCTTCTGGCTAAGTGGATGTTTACGGATCCCGATGTATTGATTCTGGATGAGCCTACCAGAGGTATCGATGTGGGCGCAAAGTACGAGATTTACTGTATCATCAACGATCTGGTGGCGGCGGGCAAGTCCGTGGTGATGATCTCTTCCGAGCTGCCTGAGGTGCTCGGCATGAGCGACAGGATTTATGTGATGAACGAGGGTAAGATTGCCGGGGAACTCTCCGCTGAGGAGGCATCCCAGGAGAAGATCATGTCCATCATTGTAACATCCGGAAAGGGGGCGTAAGGGGATGGAAAAGACGAATGCTTCTACATTCTTAAGAAAATATACCATGATTATCGCCCTTATTCTGGTGGTGATTTTCTTTAGTATCACGACAGAGGGAAAAATCCTTTTCCCGCAGAATATCAATAACCTGATCTCCCAGAACGCGTATGTGTTCGTGCTGGCGACAGGTATGCTGCTCTGTATTCTGACAGGCGGCAACATCGACCTTTCCGTGGGTTCCGTGGTCTGCTTTGCGGGCGCGGTGGGCGCGATGATGATGGATAAAAAGGTGAATGTTGTGGCGGCGGTTCTTGCCATGCTGGTAATTGGTATTCTGATCGGTATGTGGCAGGGATTCTGGATCGCTTATGTGAAGGTGCCGCCCTTTATTGCAACGCTGGCTGGTATGTACGCATTCCGCGGACTTTCCAATGCGGTGCTGCAGGGTATGACGGTTTCCATCAAGAGCGAGGCTTTCATCAAGGTGTTCGGCGGCGGCGCAGACTGTTATGTGCCGGATCTTTTTGGCGGCGAAGGCTTCAATATGACCTGTATGATCGCCGGCTGTATTGCGGTTGCCGTTCTGATCGCGGTGCAGTTAAAGAACCGCATCAACAATAAAAGCAGAGGTTATGAGACAGCGCCTCTCGGCAGTACCATAGCAAAGCTGGCTGTAATCAGTGCCGTTATTTTATGGATCAGCTATAAGCTGTCATCCCACAAGGGAATCCCCACAGCGCTCATCTGGATTCTTCTGGTACTGCTTGTTTACGGTTACCTGACCACGAAGACCAGAATCGGCCGTTATCTGTACGCGGTGGGCGGCAATGAGAAGGCAACCAGACTTTCCGGTATCAATACGAAAAAAGTGTACTTTATCGCTTATGTGAATATGGGATTCCTCGCTGCTCTGGCAGGTATCCTCACGATCGCGAGACTGACCTCCTCACAGCCCACTTACGGGCAGGGGTATGAGATGGACGCCATCGGCGCATGCTTTATCGGCGGTGCATCCGCATATGGCGGTGTCGGCTCCGTGGCCGGCGTGGTGGTCGGTGCAACTCTGATGGGTGTAATCAACCAGGGTATGAGTATCATGGGTATGGACGCAAACTACCAGAAGGTGGTTAAGGGTCTTGTGCTCTTAATAGCGGTTGCCTTTGACGTACTGTCCAAGAGAGAGAAGAAATAAAGGGGGAGGATGAAAATGAATAAAGCAATGGAAATATTTAGAAAACATACCATGAAAATAGTCCTTGTCCTGATCGTGATATTCTTCTCGGTGATGACAGAGGGACAGATGTTTGCGGCATCCAGTTTTCAGGCGCTGATCGCGCAGAACGCTTATGTGTTCGTGCTGGCAACAGGTATGTTAATGTGTATGCTGACAGGCGGTAACATCGACCTTTCCGTCGGTTCCTTTGTCTGCTTTGTCGGCGCAATCGGCGGACACATGATGGTGCGCGGCGGCATGTCGGTGCCGGTGGCAATGCTTCTCATGGTAGGTGCAGGCGTGATCTACGGCGTTGTGGAAGGTTTTCTCATCGCTTATATCAACATTCCGCCCTGGATTGCAACGCTGGCAGGCTATCTTGCTTTCAGAGGCTGGGGTACGGCGCTCTTAAACGGCGCGACGATCGCGCCTATGCCGGAAGGCTTTATCAAAATGTTTAACGGCAGCATACCCGATGTCTTTGGCGGTGCAGCGCTGAATATTACCTGCCTGCTGGTGGGTGTGATCGCGTGCGTGCTGTTCGTGGTTTTACAGTTAAAAGGCAGAAATGACAAGGTGAAAAAGGGGTATGAGGCGGAGACTATGACCAGCGTGATCGTGCGCTGTGTGCTTGTCAGCGTGGTGATCCTGCTGTTTGCGTGGAAGCTGGCACAGGCGGGCGGTATCCCGAATAATCTGGTCTGGGTGGCAGTGATCGTTCTGATTTATAACTTCATCACCTCCAAGACGACCATCGGCCGTTATTTCTACACCATCGGCGGCAACGTGGAAGCTACCAGACTTTCCGGTATTGACACAAAGAGGATTTTCTTCCTGGCGTATCTGAATATGGCAGTGCTCACCGTGATCAGTGGCTGGATGACGATGGCGAGACTGTCTGCGGCGACTCCCACAGCCGGAACCAACTACGAGATGGATGCAATCTCCGCCTGCGTGGTGGGCGGCGTGTCCGCATACGGCGGTTCTGGTACCGTGTTCGGTATGGTAATCGGCGCGACGTTGATCGGCGTTATCAACCTTGGCATGAGCCTTATGGGTATCGATGCGAACTGGCAGAAGGTGGTTAAGGGCGTTGTGCTTCTGGCGGCGGTTGTGTTCGAGATTATGAACAATAAAGAGAAGACGAAAGACTGACAGAATGTTAAAACAGTAATGAGAGGGAGGGCTGCCCGGGAGGCAGCCCTCTTTTGTACTGCAGAGGCTGGAAACGTTTATGTATGGAAATCGTTTATCACCTCAAAAAATTCATTCATGTTGGATGCCTTTCTTCCAAGCTTTTCCCAATCATAAGTAGTGGAAACTTTCATTTCATATTGCTTTTTGTTGATCGAGTATTTGTTGATCACAAAGCAGTTTTCGCTTTTTAATTGTGAAAGCATCTGCTCATAAGAGTTTCCGTTGGTGTTAAGGACATGATAAACTTTTTTGTCTGCCTTAAAAGCGTCGATGCTTTTGTAGCCCAATTCTTTGAGCAGATACTGCGCGGCGTTCTGACCATTATATTTTGGCGTATGCAGTATTTTAAAAGCTCACCCAGATTTTTCTTTTCGCCTTCTTCCGAAATCGCCCGGTCGCCGTCAATAATGATAAACTTTGCAAGACAGTTTGTGGTACCATCGGCTCTCACCTGCTCCAGAAAATTGCGGTAACCGCCGCCCTCCATATTCACGAGTTTCAGGGTGATCGACAGTTTTTTCTGGCGACGCAGTTCGTCTATATAATGATGTTCCGTGCCTCCTTCACAAAAAACTTTGAAGATTTTTTGTGGTTGGCGTATTTTTCTACTCAATCGCTGTACCTCCCAAAATACCTTTCATGTAAAATTCGTATATTTTAGTCGTTTCGTACCGTATTTCGGGAAAATCTGCTAAGGAATACAATTCTGAATCCAAGGTTTCCACGTCTTTTGTGATGAAGTAAATCTGTTCCTTCATATAGTTTTTTAAGTCGAGATGTAAAACATTATGTGTCGTGAAAACGAACTGACCGTGATGCTCCTTCCCACAGATGAAGGAAATGACTCTGTCGGATAAGACAGGGTTTAATACACGGTCCATTTCATCTGCAAAGACTATTTTGTCTTCATATACCACTCTAAAAATCTGCACAGCCCATGCAAAAAATTCGCGGACACCGCTGGAATCCTGTGAAAGTTCCCGGGAAAATGTACTGCCGTCCTTTTTTTGTCTGACAATCATTGTTTTTGAAAAAGGATTTTCTGCATCTATTTTGCAATTGATCATACTGGAGTCGATCATCCGAAAGATTTCTAAATATCTTGGATCGTGTAAAATCCGCAGATCATCCTCTTCGTTTCTCATGGATTTATAAATGTCATAATTTATGATATTGGTTTCCGGGCACAAATCATTTTTGATCCAGTTTGTAAAGGCAATCGCATGTTCATTGCCTAACATGGCAAGCTTGGTTATCGTTAATCCGAGCGAGTGATCCTCATTCACGACTCTTTCCAGAGCGTCTTGTATTTTGCGTGAAGATACCGGCATAGCCAACAAATAGTTGCTTTTGAGCCGTGTGTTGCAGTTGCTGCCGTCAATACAGTCTTTCTTATTTTTGCATCCTAGTGTGTAATTCTCTCTTTTTAAAGAGAATGCTATTTCATATTTATTCTTGATTTTATTCTTGAATTTAAGTTCTTCTTTTATGATTCCAGCAAAGTCTATTTCTAAATGGTAGAGAAACAGAAAATTTTTGGAGGTGAGGATTTCAATTTCGAAAATTTGTGTGGTGCTATTATTTTTTGGGCAAAAATCATGGCTGTTATTTGTGTTTATTACGTTTTTGTATGATTTAGGCGTTTCAATTCCTACAAAAAAAGATTGTAAATAAGATAAACTTCTAACAAAATTGGATTTTCCTCCGGCGTTTTCCCCGACGATCACGGCAGTCTTTAGCAGATCAATGCCGGTTTCCGAAGTCATGTAATTATTGGGAAATCTGTTTTTCACCTTTGACTTTGGAGCCTGCATGGAAAACTCTACATTTTCCCGGAAGGACATAAAGTTTTTAAACTTATAATTAAGTATCATAGAATCCTCCAAAACGACATTTTGATTTAGGGTGTTTGCTTCTGTTATTATAGCGCATGTATAGAGTGTGGTCAAACCAAAGAAATGTTTTGTATAGTATATCCTGATCTGCAAAAAAATATGAATAGTAATGCGTATTTTTTATATGTTACACGACAGAATCATATGGGGTGTCTGTGAAAATTTTGTGAAAAATTATGAAAACTTCGAAAAGCCGTTGACATTAAATTTTTAATGTAGAAAAATAGAAACATGCGGATTTTGAGAAAGACAGCCACGGGAACCAGTATGAGGAACCGGTCGCTGCATGGCATAATATTTCAGGGAGGAATGACAATGATTAAAACCCTTGCGGCACAAATCAAAGAATATAAGAAGGTGTCTGTCATGACGCCGGTCTTTATGGTTCTGGAGGTCGTTTTTGAGATGCTGATCCCGTTTCTGATGGCGTCCATCATAGACGATGGCGTGGAGGCAGGGAACATGCAGCACGTTTATGCAGTGGGCGCGGTAATGATTGCGGCGGCCCTCTGCGGGCTTTTCTGCGGTGTGCTGGGCGGCAAGTACGGGGCGAGGGCGTCCACGGGCTTTGCGAAAAATTTAAGGCAGGCCATGTTTGAAAACATACAGACCTTCTCGTTTGCCAGCATCGACAAGTTCAGCACGGCGGGACTTATCACCAGACTGACCACGGATGTGACGAATATGCAGATGTCGTACCAGATGATCCTGCGGATCTGCTTCCGCGCCCCGGTCAGCATGGTCTGTGCGATGGCGATGGCTTTTCTGATCAACGCGGAACTTGCCGGGATTTATCTGGTGGCGGTGATTCTGCTAGGAGCGGTACTGTTTTTCATCATCAGAGGAGCCATGAAATACTTCAAGCAGGCTTTTCCGAAATATGACGAGCTGAACGCTTCCGTGCAGGAGAACGTGAGCGCGATCCGCGTGGTGAAGGCTTACGTCAGGGAAGCGCATGAGACGGAGAAATTTAAGAAAGCCAGCCAGGGCATTTACGATATTTTCAGCAAGGCCGAGCGGCATGTGGTGCTGAATATGCCGGTTATGATGTTCACCGTTTACGGCTGTATCCTGTTAATCAGCTGGCTGGGCGCAAAACAGATCGTGCAGGACACGCTGACCACGGGCGAGCTGATGAGCCTGCTTACATACTGCATGAATATTCTGATGAGCCTGATGATGGTGGCCATGATATTTGTGATGCTGAGCATGAGTATCGCCAGCGCGGAGCGTATCTGTGAGGTGCTCAATGAAAAGAGCAATTTGACCAATCCAGTCGATCCTGTTTACGAAGTGGCGAGCGGGGACATCGAGTTTCAGCATGTTCGCTTCTCCTACCACAAGGAGAGCAGTGAGGCGGTTTTACACGATATTAACCTGAAAATAAAGGCCGGGGAGACCATCGGCATCATCGGCGGAACCGGCAGTGCAAAGACAAGTCTGGTCAATCTGATCAGCCGTCTCTACGATGTGACAGATGGCAGGGTGCTTGTAGGTGACAGGGATGTCAGGGAATATGACATTGAGACACTGAGAAACCAGGTGGCGGTAGTTTTGCAGAAAAATGTGCTTTTCTCAGGCACGATTCTGGATAACCTGCGTTGGGGTGATGCGGATGCCACGGAGGAGGAGTGCAGGAGGGTATGCAGGCTCGCCTGTGCGGATGAATTTATCGAGAAGATGCCGGAGGGGTATCACACGTATATAGAACAGGGCGGCACAAATGTTTCCGGCGGGCAGAGGCAGAGGCTTACCATAGCGCGGGCCCTTCTCAAGAAACCGAAAGTGTTGATTCTGGATGACTCCACCAGCGCGGTGGATACGGCCACGGACGCGAAGATCAGAAAGGCTTTCGCGGAGGAGATTCCCGACACCACGAAGCTGATCATTGCCCAGCGTGTGGCCAGTGTGATGAACGCGGACCGCATTATCGTAATGGATGACGGGCGGGTGCACGGGTTTGGAACCCACGAGGAACTGCTGCGCGACAATGAGATTTACAGGGAAGTTTACGAGTCTCAGACAAACGGAGGCGGAGACTTCGACGAATAATGTGAGAAGAGCTTCTAAAACTCAGCAGCACAGGCTGCCTCGTTAAGAAGCGCTAAGTCTCACATGGGAGTTCGTGTCTGCATGGCAGCCACAAACTCCGTATATTATGGACAGAGAGGTAACAGATTGAGAAATCACACTGATGTGCTGATTTCTCAATCGGGAGTTTGTGCCGGAGCGTCACAAACTCCTTGAGCGCAGAGCAGAAACGGAGTATTCCTTCGGAAAACTCCAGATTCTGCCCGCGTTCCTTGGAGTATGCCTGTCGGCAAACTCCGCAAAGAACGCTTCGGAATGGAGGAAATTATGCCGGGACCACATGGAAGAATGAAGAGCGGAAAGAGAATAGAGAATCCAGGGAAAGTGTTTAAGCGTCTGATGCAGTATGTGATGAAAAGCTACGGGCCCCATCTGGTGATCGTGGCGGTGCTGATTTTTGTGAGTGTGCTGGCCAACGTGCAGGGCACCATGTTTATTCAGCGACTGATAGATGACTATATCGTCCCGATGCTGACACAGGACGTGCCGGACTTTTCCCCGCTGGCGGGCGCCATCGCGAAAGTGGCGTGCCTGTATCTGGTAGGTGTGCTGGCATCCTATGCGTGGAACCGCATTATGATCAATGTGACCCAGGGAACTTTGCGAAATGTACGGGATGACCTGTTTTCCCATATGGAGGCGCTCCCGGTCAAATACTTTGACACCCATGCGCATGGAGATATTATGTCAACCTATACAAACGACACAGAAACGCTGAGGCAGATGATCAGCCAGAGTATGCCCCAGGTGTTCAACAGCGCGATTACCATTGTGAGTGTGCTCATCAGCATGATTATCCTGAGTGTGCCGCTGACCGCAGTGACGCTGCTTATGGTGGGGATTATGCTCTTTGTAACCCAGAAGGTGGCGGGACTGAGCGGCCGGTATTTTCTGGAACAGCAGAGTAATCTGGGCAAGGTCAACGGTTTTATTGAAGAGATGATGAACGGACAGAAGGTGGTCAAGGTATTCAACCACGAGGAAAAGAATATCCAGGACTTCCGGGCGCTCAACGACGCCCTGTTTGAGAGTGCGGACAAGGCAAACTATCTGGTCAACGTGGTGGGGCCGGTGAACCAGCAGCTCGGCAATGTGAGTTATGTGGTCTGCGCCATCGTGGGCGGTGTGCTGGCGCTTTCCGGGGCAACAGGGTTAACCCTTGGTAAACTGGCGAGTTTTCTGACCTTCAACAGAAGCTTTAACATGCCGATCAATCAGGTGAGCCAGCAGTTCAACGCGATTGTCATGGCGATGGCGGGTGCGGAGCGCATCTTTAAAATGCTGGATGAGTCTGCGGAGACGGACGACGGTTATGTGACACTGGTCAATGTGAAAGAGGAGAATGGCGCCCTTGTGGAGACGCCGGAGCGCACAGGCCGCTGGGCATGGCGGCACGAACATCAGGCGGACCATTCCGTAGATTATGTGGAACTTAAGGGAGATGTGGTTTTCGACGGCGTGGATTTCGGGTATAATGATGATAAGATGGTGCTCCATGATGTGAAGCTTTATGCGGAACCGGGGCAGAAGATCGCCTTTGTGGGTTCCACGGGAGCGGGCAAAACAACCATTACCAACCTGATTAACCGCTTTTATGACATCCAGGACGGAAAGATCCGCTACGACGGCATCAATGTGAACAAGATTAAGAAGGCAGATCTGCGCCGTTCGCTCGGAATTGTGCTGCAGGATACGCACCTCTTTACGGGAACAGTGATGGAAAACATCCGCTATGGGAAGCTGGACGCCACCGATGAGGAGGTGAAAGCAGCGGCGAAGCTGGCCAATGCGGACAGCTTTATCAGAAGGCTGCCGGAAGGGTACAACACCGTACTCTCCGGGGACGGGGCAAACTTAAGCCAGGGGCAGAGGCAGCTTCTGGCCATTGCGAGAGCAGCCGTGGCCGATCCTCCGGTGCTGATTCTGGATGAGGCGACAAGCTCCATCGACACCCGCACCGAGCGTATTGTACAGGACGGCATGGATAAGCTGATGCGGGGCAGAACCACCTTTGTGATTGCCCACAGACTCTCCACGGTCAGAAATTCCGACTGCATTATGGTGCTGGAGCAGGGACGCATCATAGAGCGCGGGACCCACAACCAGTTGATCGATGAGCGTGGAAAATACTACATTTTGTATACCGGAAATGCAATTACTGCATAAATTCAATTTAATTTGTAGTATAAAGTTGACATTTGACGCAAAAGATTATATATTAAAATAGACTACAAAACCTAGTCTTGTAGTCGGAAAGATACGAGATGAAGTGTATGAAAAGAGTATATGATATATCCGATGCAGAAATGGAGGTTATGGAAAAGCTGTGGGAACAAAGCGACGGAATTAAGCAGTCCGAATTGCTTGCTTTGTTCGAAGCGGATGGGAAGGAGTGGAAAAGGCAGACACTCAATACTTTTCTGGTCCGCTTAGAGGGTAAGGGATTAGTGAAACGGGAAAACAGGATAGTGAAAGTTGTGCATAATCGGGAAGAGTACAACGGCATGCAGATGAAGACAGTAATTGATCATGTGTATGGGGGAAGATTAAGCAATTTCGTCGCATCGTTCGTGAAGGAAAATTCAATAGCGGATAGCGATGCGAAGGATTTGATAGACTTTCTGGAGAACAACTAGGAGAAAGAGAGATGGAATATCTGTTGGTCATGTCTCTTTCGGGAAGTACGATGACCGGGATTCATCTGCTATTGTGGTACCTGTTAAAAGATAAGATATGTGCAAGATTTTATAATCTGCTCGCCAGAGTGGCGATTCTATATTATCTGATTCCATTACCTTACTTGAAGAAATATTATATTGCGGTGTTCCGCGATCTCTGGCCGGAAAGTTCGCTGGAGATTTCGCGGGTACCGCTGACATGGAGAAATCATATTGTTCACGCTGAAGGAGCCATGCATGTGAACATCTTTGCCAGTATTCAGACGATGATAACTGCCGTATGGCTGTTGGGAGTTTGTATTCTGATGGCCGGGCAAGTGGCAGAGTATGTGTGGCTGGCCCGCAAGGCGGCCGAATATGCAGATCGGGCGATGACGCCGGAACAGAGAGCTTTTCTCGACGGATTGAAGGATCAATACGGAATCCGGCGGCGCGTATTTCTGTATGAGACGACGGCAGAGAAGCGCACCATGACCTTTGGATTTTTCAGTCCCGTGATTGTCTGCAGCAGACATACGACAAGCCGGGAGGCGGAGCTGCTTGTACGGCATGAACTGGTACATATCAAACGCATGGATGTGTTGTGGAAACTGTTCATGCACCTGGCGGTGATGTTACACTGGTGTAATCCGATGGTATGGATACTGCACCGTGGTTTCGACCAGATTTGTGAGTGCTCCTGTGACGAGATCGTGATGCAGAACAAGTCGAAGGAGGAGGTGAAAGAGTATCTGCGCCTGATGATTGAGGAGGCGCGGGAAAAGAAAACAGAGAAAGTTTCCATGCGGTGGAAGTCCGGCTTTGGAGACGACGTACGAAAGATAAAGGAAAGGATGGAAAATTTAATGAAAAGGAAGAAGTGGAACCGTGTTGCGGCGATAACGCTGGTGGCAGCATTGGCCTTAGCAAATTCGATTACGGTGTTTGCGTACAGGGATGTGTTTGAAAGAGAAGTAGTTGAGGAGACTTCGGAAGAAGAGATAGAAAAGACGGCGCAGAGTGATACTTTCTTGTTTGTTCCAGAAGGAACAGAGGGAGAAGGCTTACAAGAATTTGAAGTGTCAGAAGCACAAGAGAGGATACAGGAGATTCTGTACGATAGTCAGTTTACGGACGAAGCAGGTAATATCTATCCGATTGCTGAAGATAATGGGATTGAACCATATTGTGATCACACTTTTGTGTCAGGAATAGGGGTAGATCATATTAAAAATTCAAGCGGTGGCTGTGAAGTGAGGGAGTTTTATGCACAGAGATGCAGTAAATGTGGCTATGTATTACAAGGTAAAGAAACTATCAGAGTTACATATGCGAAATGCCCGCACTAAGCAGGAAGATTTTATTTAGAGATGGTTTCATCTTGACTGACAAATCGGTGTTCCCGGACGGATCGGAAACATCGGACACAAAAAGGATAATGCCGCAGCAAGAAAACGGACGGAACAAAGGTCACGGGTTTTCTTCTGCGATCATTATAGCACTGGATACAGTGTAAAAGGGGATAGGATACAGGCGGCTATGCAGATAGCCGCCTGGCCTGGTTTTTGGGGAGAAATTGATGGCGGGATGGAGAGAACGCATGAGGGAAATACGGCGAGGGAGTATCTATTTGAGAAACGAAATTTCGTAGAAAAAAGATTTTGAATTTTCACAGAAAATATTTACAATTCCGTATTATGTGTGCTATAGTAATGGAAAGCATATTTTCTATATAACAGATCAGTTAGTTCATCTTTTATTTCTAAGTTTCAGAAAATCCATGCTTTGATTCCAAGTAACCATTGTAAAAGCAGGAGAATCTGAAACGGTTCTCCTGTGCAGGCGACATGAACTTTACAGAAGACATGCCGTCACCATCAAGGAGGACATGCAAATGAACGAAACACGAACAAATGGAACAACTCTGCGTAATGCAGGGGTACAGCGCAACTACAAAGATACCGTATTCCGAATGTTATTTCGTGAAAAGAAAAATCTGTTGAGCCTGTACAACGCACTGAATGGCACGAACTATACGGATGTGGACGATCTGGAAATCACTACGCTGGAAAATGCGGTCTATATGAATTATAAGAACGACATTTCCTTCGTATTTGATTTTGAACTGCTGCTCTATGAACATCAGTCCACATGCAACCCGAATATGCCGCTGAGGGATCTGCTCTATGTATCAAGAGTGCTGCAGAACCGAATCAGGAACGAAAATCTGTACAGCAAGTCACTGGTTCGGATTCCGGCACCCCGGTTTGCCGTATTTTACAACGGGACAGATGTTCAGCCTGAACAGCAGACCCTGTGTCTGTCGGACGCTTTTGAAAAAAGACAGGAGGAACCGTCACTGGAGCTGTCGGTGACCGTTTATAACATCAATCCAGGATATAACCGGGAACTCTTAGAAGTGTGCCGTCTGTTAAGAGAGTATGTACAGTATGTGGAACATGTAAGGTCATATACGGAAGAGCTGCCTTTATCAGAGGCGGTTGAAAAAGCGGTAGATGACTGCATCAGAAATGGAATCTTAAACGAATTTTTATCAAGGAACCGTGCGGAGGCGATCGAAGTGAGTATTTTTGAATATGACGAAGAAAAGCATATGAGGAGTGAGCGGAAGGAATGGCGTGAGATCGGGCGGGAAGAGGGACGCGCGGAGGGGCTCAAAGAAGGCCATGCGGAGGGGCAAAGAGTAGGCCAGGCCGAGGGCTTGAAGAAAGGGTATGCGGAGGGCCTTAAAGCAAGTTTTGATATGTTGAAAACGCTGATGGAGGAAGGAAATACGGAGGAGATAAAGCGCGCCCTGTCGGACAGTGATTATCAGGAACAACTGTGCCAGAAATATTTTTCAGAGCACGAGTAGTTCAGACATCCCAGCAGAAAACGTGAAAAAGCCAGTGAATCCATCCCGGGGACACTGGCTTTTTATAAATGATGGGGGAGGAGATTTCTGGAAACGGTGATCTGTGCCATATTAGGGCTTGCAGTTTTTGGCAGGTTTGTTATAATGTTTAATAGAATAGTAATTCGATAGGAATTATATGAAAGTAAATATCTTTCTGATAACAGAAGCAAATAGAAACAGAAATAGGGAGATAGCAGAATGGCGGATAAGAGGATTTACTTAGACAATGCGGCCACCACGAGAGTGGCGGAGGAGGTATTGCAGGAGATGTTGCCCTGTTTCCGGGAATCCTACGCAAACCCTTCGGCAATTTACGGCTTCGCGGGAGAGGCAAAAAAGGCGGTAGGGATTGCCAGAGAGCGGGCGGCATCGCTGATCGGGGCGAAGCCGAACGAGATTTATTTCACGGCGGGAGGCAGTGAATCCGACAACTGGGCCGTCCGCGCTGTGGCGGAGGGACTTGGCGGCAAAGGCAGACATATCATCACAAGTAAGATCGAGCATCACGCTGTACTGCACACCTGCCAGTATCTGGAAAAGCAGGGGTACGAGGTGACTTATCTGGATCCGGACGAAGAGGGGAAGGTTTCGCCGGAGGCGCTGGAAAAAGCGATCCGCCCGGACACCATACTGATTTCCGTGATGGCGGCGAACAATGAGATCGGCACCATAGAGCCGATTGCAAAGATTGGGGAAATTGCCCATGAGAGGGGTGTTCTTTTTCATACGGACGCGGTGCAGGCCTATGGGCATATTCCGCTTCATGTGGAGGAGATGCACATTGACCTGTTGTCCGCCAGCGGGCACAAGCTGTACGGGCCAAAGGGGGTGGGAATCCTCTACTGCCGGGAGAATCTGCGGCTTGCACCGCTGCTTCACGGCGGCGCGCAGGAGAGAGGCCGCAGGGCGGGCACCTTAAATGTGCCGGGGATTGTAGGTTTCGGAAAGGCGGCTGCCCTGGCGGGAGAAACCATGCAGGAGAGAGGGGCCAGGGAAATGGCTCTGCGGAATTATCTGATTGACAGGGTGCTGGCGGAGATTCCTTATGCCAGACTGAACGGGCCGAGACAGGACAGGCTGCCGGGCAGCGCCCATTTTTGCTTCCGATTTATAGAGGGAGAATCTCTGTTGATCTTATTAGATCAGAAGGGGATCTGCGGTTCCAGCGGGTCGGCCTGCACCTCGGGGGCGCTGGATCCGTCCCATGTGCTCCTTGCGATCGGCCTGCCCCATGAGATCGCCCACGGGTCGCTCAGGCTGACGCTGTCGGCGGAAAACACAAGGGAGGAAATAGACAGGACTGTGGAAACGCTGAAGGAGATTGTGGGGCGGCTGCGGGATATGTCTCCGCTGTATGAGGATTTTGTGCGGAAGGCATAGTGTGAGAAGAGTTTCTTTGTAGTTTTCTCTCACACAAGAGAATGCCCAAAATACGGGCATTCTCTGTACGGATTTGAAATTTTGAGAAGCGGAATGAAGCTGCACTGCGGCACGGATATAAGATGATAAAATGGACAGGAGGCAAAAATGTACAGCGAAAAAGTGATGGATCATTTTAACAATCCCCGAAATATGGGTGAAATAGAAAATCCCAGCGGTGTCGGTACCGTGGGCAATGCCAAATGCGGCGACATCATGCGCATCTATCTGGATGTGGATGAGGCGGGGATCATACGCGACGTGAAGTTCAAGACTTTCGGCTGCGGCGCGGCGGTGGCGACCAGCAGCATGGCGACAGAACTGGTGAAGGGAAAGACGGTGGAGGAGGCTTTACAGGTGACGAACAAAGCGGTGATGGAGGCGCTGGACGGCCTCCCGCCTGTGAAGGTGCACTGCTCTCTTCTGGCGGAAGAGGCCATCCATGCGGCGCTCTGGGATTACGCGAACAGGCAGGGGATCGTGATCGAAGGGCTGAAGGAGCCCGTGGCGGATATCACGGCGTGAGGAGAACGCCGGATGCTCACAGCGGGGCGGCTTCGTGAAGAAGTCTCTGAGCTGTCCCGCAAATTCGGTTCACGCATCCATTACTTCACACCGCAGGCACGTTCCGCTTCCCGCACCGTGGTGACCTGCCGCACGCCGGGCAGCTGGCTGATGCGGTCGCGCACAGCCTGTGTGTCGGCGTTCATGCGGACGCGCACCCGGTAGTTGAAAGAGTCCGCCAGCGGATTTTCGCTAAAAGCTTCGGTCAGTTCCGTCATCTCCTCGCCGTTCTCGTCCGTAAAATAGGCGGCCTTAAACTCTTCCCAGGCCTTGTCACCGCTGACATACTGCAGAGAGACAGACTGGCAGTCAGAAATCTCACATATCCCGGAAATTTCCTGACCTATACGGTCAATATCCTTCTGGGACAAATCCACATCCATAAAGACCGCAAGCTGCTTTTCCTGATAGATATTGTAGGCAAGGGAAGTGGAGCCGACTGCGCAGATACAGAGGAGCGCAGCGGCGGCGCAGAGCCTGCGGCAGCGGCCATAGCGGCTGATCTGTCTTTTCGAGGGGCGCATACAGTTTTCGCTCAGGGCGTCCGCCATTTCGGACGGCATGGTGAGGGCTGTTTTTATTTGTAACATATCTTTTTCATTCATTGTGTGACCTCCTGTTATTATTCATGTCTGATTTTACGGTTCTTTTGAAACAATTTCCCGGCAGGACTTCAGCTCGAGTTTCAGCGCGTCCCTGGCCCGCTGCAGCCTCTTTTTGACGGCGCTTTCCGAATCCAAGGATTTCCCCGGTTTCTTTCACCGAATACCCTTCAAAGTAGTGCAGGATCAGCACGGTTTTCCATTTGGCGGGCAGGGCGTACAGCTCCTGTATGTGCGGTTTTTCCGGCGCAGACAGGCATTCCCGGAACGGTTCCAGTTCCATGTAAGCGTTCCGCTTCCGAAAGCGCAGGCAGTCCCTGCAGCAGTTCGTGGTGACCCGCAGAAGCCAGGCTTTTTCGTGCTCCCCGGATGCAAAGGCAGGCGCTTTTTCCAGATAACGCAGCAGCGTTTTGTGCAGAAACCGTTAACATGTGCCGGAAAAGCACTCTTGCAATGCATGTCCCGGGAGATATATGATATAGTAGAGACAAGAGAAAACAATGGGATGGGGGAAATGGAATGTTTTCTTATGTATGTTGCAGTATCAAGAGAAGGAAGACGCAAAATCTGGTCACTGTCGGGATCAGCGTTATGCTGGTGCTTCTGCTGAACCTGTATTTCGGGAGCATCCGCAGTTACCAGACACAGTTGGCGGATCTTTCGGAGAATGTGCCGATCTTTTGTCAGATTACCAATCTGAACGGCACGATGGGGAACGAACTGTTTATTTCGGAACAGATCGTGGAGGCGTTGGAGCAGTCCGCCTATGTGAAAGATCTGTCCTACATGACTGTCGTTATGGCGGGTGAGGGAGATTTTAAGGAAATCGAATATTCCAAATATCTGAATCTCTATGTGGTCGGCGCGAACGACGTGGAGGCGGTCGGGGAGATGACAGCCGACATGTTCAGTCTGGATGAGCAGAGTCTGGACGAGCTGCTTGCCTCGGACAGGATGGAGTGTATCGTGAACGAGGAGGCGCTCATAAAACGCGGATGGGAGATCGGTGACAGGATTACTTTGAAATGTTATTACTACGATCCCGCCAGCGAGTTTCAAAAAATACAACTGCATTCTATGGGCGGGACGGTGGAAGTGACCATTGCGGGCACGATGAAGGAAACGGAGGGAAAGACCAATGCCATCCAGACGGATATCATCATTCCGGGCAAGGCATCGAGGAATCTCTTCGCGCAGTTTGGACTGAAGTTTTTTGCGGATACGGTTACCTTCCATGTGAACAATCCTCTGGATCTGAATGGATTTAAGGAGGAGATGCAGGATATCGGGCTGATGGAGATTGTCCCGGAGGCGGGGAACTCCTACACAGGGTATGCGCTGGTTGTACGAGACGCCGACTTTATCGCCAGCGCCACGCATCTGCGGCATTCCACGGAGTTGATGCAGTCGTTTCTGCCGGTGGTGTGCATACTGGTGCTGCTGATCGGCTATGTGGTGAGTTATCTGGCCGGCAATAGCAGGCGGGAGGAATTTGCACTGATGCGCCTGCAGGGTGTGAAGAAGCTTTCGGCGGCGTTTCTGTTCCTGACAGAGCAGATGATTCTGGTTCTGATCGGGAATGTGGCGGGAGATGTGCTGGTGCTGCCGGCATCATCGTCGGTATCGGGGATACTTACCGTAAACGGTGTGTTATTGACCGCCTATCTGATCGGCGCGGCGGCGGCCTACGGGCGGATGAGCATGGGAAGTGTGGTGTATCTGCTGTCGGTGCAGCAGTAAAAAGGGGGAGAAACAAATGGGGAAAATAAGAACAGCGGATGTGGTCTGTGGGATGATAGACGGACGCTTGGAGGTGGTGCGCAGATGAGAAACAGTTTGAAGCAGATGATGCGCACCCCTGTGCGCACAGTATTTTTTCTGGGGTTGATGGTATTTGCGGCGCTTCTGATGACGCTTGGCGCCAGTATCTGGATGAAAGGGACGCAGACGATGGCGCAATACGAGGATCGTTTTATGACCATCGGGACCGTGCGGCAGATACCGGATTCTTTTGAGCAGCAGATGATCTGGAACGCGGAGACGAAGGATTATGATGTGCGGAAACGTGGACAGTACAGCGATTACTATGCGCCGGAAGATCTGCTTTTTCCCGGAGCGGAATATCTTGCCGAGCCGGAGCAGCGGGCGTTTTATATCTCTTACCAGCCGGATTATCTGACGACATATGTGAGTATGAATCCGAATGCGATCGGCTGGGCTGCTTTTATTGCGGAGTTTTCTCCTATGGAGGATGCGATGCTGGACGAGTCGGTGCCGATCCAGATCACGAAAGTGATCGGCGGCGATCCCCAATTGGAGGGCATTGTGGATTACTTATGTGACCACCGCAATCCCAATCCGGGGATGATTTATAAGGATAAGACTTATGTGGCGATGCTGGGGCATCAGGCTACTTATATACACGGCAAAGTCTATGAGGAGAAGATGCAGTCAAAAAGCGAGGTGTATATCGGTCTGGAAATGGTGCCGTATTCGCTGGAATCTGAAATTCTTCTGCCGGACGGAAGCCAGCCTGAGGATGCATACCGGGACGGGGCGAAGATCTTTGAAGTCACCGACGGTTTTTACGAGACGGAGGCGGGACGCAGAATTTTAAATCTGGCGCAGACGGGACAGATCTACAAGTACTGTCAGCCGGTTACGGGCACGAACAAGACTTCTCTTCTGATGCCGTTCTATAACGGGCAGTGTTTTCTCACCGAAGGCAGGGATATCAGCGAGGAGGAATATGCGGACGGCAGTAAGGTGTGCCTTGCGCCCAAAACTTTTATGGAGAACAACGGGTTGTCCCTTGGCGATGCGGTGAAGGTGCAGCTTCTGTATACGGACAGGCGGTTGAATGCAGGGCAGCGGTTTACACTGGACGGAGGTATCGGTTTTTATTCCGGGCTGGTGTCACCCGACGGCAGTTCCCTCGAAGCCTTTGAGACTTCAGAGTATACGGTGGTCGGGATTTATGACGTCACTTTCAGCGGCACGGACAGTATATTTGATCCGGGGGCGGATGAGCTGATCGTGCCGCTGGAATCCATCGAGGCGCGCCACGGTATGAATCTGGTAGACTGCGGCCCCATGACGGACGCCACCGCCTCCTTTCAGATACCAAACGGCGGCATCGACGACTTCCTGAAAGGCTGGGCGGAGCACGGCACGGACAAGCTGGTGTTTACGTTCTATGACAAGGGGTATTCCAGGCTCAAGGAGGGAATCGACAATATGAAAGTCATCTCCTTTGTACTGCTTGCGGCGGGCGTGGTTTTGACAGCGCTTTTACTGTTCTTTTTCAGCCACCTCTTTATCACGAAACAGGCGCAGCGGACGGCCATTGAGCGGTCTCTCGGCATGCGTAAGGAGGCTTGCCGTTTATCTATGCTCTCGGGCTTCGCCCTGTTAGTTCTGCTGGGGAGCATTGCAGGTGCGGCGGCAGGCTATCGGATCTCCGACAGGATTTCTGCGGCAAGTGCGGGGGAGACGTACTATGAGACGACCTATACGGCGGGTCTGACTAATACGGTCAATAATGTCGAGGTGGAGGAGGCTGCGGTCAGCGGTATGCCGGCGTTATTCTGCACCCTGTCGATTGTGGCAGCAGGCGTGGGGATTGCATGGGTCAAGATGAATAAGAGCCTGAAGCGGGAGCCGATGCGGCTGTTAGCGGAACGGGCGGAGGAATAGAGCGATAATGTGAAGGAAAGGAAGGAAAAGACAATGGGGCTGCATGAGATGTCCGGGGACACTTACTGGATTCTTGATCCCATAGACGGCACGACCAACCTGATCCATGACTATCAGCACAGCATGGTTTCGCTTGCGCTTTATGAAAAAGGGGAGATTACGCTTGGCATTGTTTACGATCCCTTCCGGGAGGAGGTCTATCACGCGCAGAAAGGGAAGGGCAGCTTTCAAAATGGCCTCCCCATTCATGTCTCGGAGGCCGAAACGCTGAGCGAGACGATGATTGCGGCAGGCACTTCTTGATATGGAGACTGGTTTGACAGGAAAACATGGGAATTTGCTTATAAATAACAAGTGTTTCTCTATAAAAAAGGAAGGGAAAGAGAGGAGAACAGAGTCATATGACGAGCAGAGCATGGTGGAAGGAAGCGGTTATTTATCAGGTTTACCCGCGCAGCTTTATGGACAGCAACGGGGACGGGATCGGGGATCTGCAGGGGATCATAAGAAGGCTGGACTACTTGAAATATCTGGGGATTGATGTGATCTGGCTTTCCCCGGTCTATCAGTCTCCCAATGATGACAACGGTTATGATATCAGCGATTACCGCGCGATTATGAAAGAGTTTGGCACGATGGAGAACTTTGACGCCCTTCTTTTCAAAGCCCATGAGCGGGGCATCCGCATTGTCATGGATCTGGTGGTGAACCACACTTCCGACGAGCACCGCTGGTTCGTGGAGAGCCGGAAATCCAAGGATAATCCTTACCGGGATTACTATATCTGGCGCGAGGGGAAGGACACTCAGACGCCTCCCAACAACTGGGGTTCCTGTTTTGGCGGCTCCGCCTGGCAGTATGATGGGGAGACGGGCATGTATTATCTGCATCTCTTTTCAAAGAAGCAGCCGGACTTAAACTGGGATAACCAGAAGGTGCGGGAGGAGATTTTTGACATGATGCGGTGGTGGTGTGAGAAGGGCATTGACGGTTTTCGCATGGATGTGATCAGCATGATCTCCAAGACGGCCGAGATGCCGGATGGGGAAGTGAATGGCCTGTACGGGGATTTTGGACCATACTGCGTACACGGACCCAATGTGCACAACTATCTCCGGGAGATGAATGAGAGCGTGCTCTCCCGGTATGATATCATGTCCGTGGGCGAGACCGCAGGTGTGACGACAGAACTGGCGAAGCAGTATGCCGGGGAAAACGCACAGGAACTGAACATGGTGTTCCAGTTTGAGCATGTGGAGAGCGACGGCAAGTATGGAAAGTGGACGGATGAAAAAATACCACTTGTTACGTTAAAGGAAATTCTGTCCCGCTGGCAGACAGAGCTGTACGGGAAAGCTTGGAACAGCCTGTTTTGGGATAATCACGACCAGCCCCGCGCGGTCTCCCGTTTCGGGGACGACCGGCCAGCGTTCCGGGAGCTTTCCGCAAAGATGCTGGCGACCTGCCTGCACATGATGCAGGGAACCCCTTACATTTATCAGGGGGAGGAGCTTGGCATGACGAACTATCCCTTCGCGTCGTCCGATGAGTTCCAGGATATCGAGAGCATCAACGCTTACAGGGAGTGGTGCGCCGAGGGGAAACTTTCCCACGAAACCTTCTGGCCATGCCTGGTTTTCAAGAGCCGTGACAACGCGAGGACGCTCATGCAGTGGGATGACAGCGCGAACGCAGGATTCACGGAAGGAACGCCCTGGATTGCGGTGAATCCCAACTATAAGGAGATCAATGCGAAGGCGGAGACGGCGGACCCGGATTCCGTGTTTCATTATTATAAGAAGCTGATTGCGCTGAGAAAGCAGAATCCCATTATGGTATACGGCAAATATGAGCCGCTTGTGCCGGAGAGCGAGGAGCTTTTCGTCTACACGAGGATACTGGAGGAGGAAAAGCTGCTTGTGGTGTGCAGCTTTTGTGACTATGAGACGAATTTTACCGTTCCCGATGAATTTGTGGGGACGCCATGCCTGATTTCCAACACAAATCAAAGCTATGGCGGGAAGGAGATCCGGCTGGGGGCATACGAGGCATTTGTGCTGCGGAAGGGATAGGGCGGCATCGGCGGTCAGATGCTGATAGACAAAATAAACGGATCTTCAATGCGGGGCAGTCATTTCTGGCTGCCCTTTTCTATGATATTTAA
>Ga0137308_101435_pt1 | contig 23323 bp, 29 predicted proteins | sample Inofrocosms_June_FD_97181 | JGI IMG/M metagenome (GOLD analysis project Ga0137308, IMG submission 97181) | Mouse cecal microbial communities from Vienna, Austria - N-Acetylneuraminic and N-Acetylglucosamine D2O microcosms_June | ecosystem: Host-associated > Mammals > Digestive system > Large... | reverse complement strand
CATTCATGCGTTTATTCTGGAATTTGACCAGGGACGAATTGACAGAGCTGTGTCAGAAGTTATTACAAGAAGGGGTGATAGAAACACCAGAGCAGTTTGTGACAGCGGTATTTCAAGACCTGTAAAGGAGTTCAAACCCATTAAAGCGATAACGGCGGCGGAGCTTGCAGAAATGGATATTCCCCCTATTGAATGGATTGTGCGGGGAATACTGCCTGTAGGACTTTTAATGATAGGCGCACCCAGCAAGTACTATAAAAGCTATATGGCATTGGGAATATGCGTGTCAGTATGCAACGGTGAAAAATTCCTGGGGTTTGACAGTGAAAAACATGGTTGTCTGTATCTTGACCTTGAGAGCACAAAACGAAGACCTAAAAACCGTTTAAAACAAATTTTGAAAGAAAAGGATTTCCCCTCAAATCTGTATGTAATCACGGGAACTGACGGCGTTGGAAGGATTGGTGAAGGGTTCGAGGCGCAAATTGAATACCAGCTGCAAGAACATCCGGATATCAAATTAATTATTGTGGATGTATTTCAGATGATACGCCAGCCTGCCAAACGGAACCAGTCGGGGTACGACAGGGATTATGAAGACTTTAAAATCTTGAAAGAAATAGCTGATAAGCACAACATCGGGTTGATGCTGATACACCATACAAGGAAGATGAAAGACCCTTCAGATGTATTCAATGAATTATCAGGTTCCGTGGGAGTCATGGGGGCGCTTGACTGCGCATGGGTGATCTCTAAAGAAGACCGATATTCAGATGAAGGCACATTACATATAACAGGCCGGGATATGGAGACGCAAAAAATAAAGATACGTTTTAATAAAACGACATTCCAATGGGAATATATTGGCACAGCAGAAGAAGTTGAGAGTCAGCGGCTTATGGCAGAATATGAACAAAGTCCGATAGTGGCAACTATAAAGAAGCTGGTAAAGCAAGGAAATGGCCAATGGGAGGGTTCTGCCAGTGATGTTGTAGAAGCAAGTAAATATTTAGGAAGTCCTATATCTGAAGATGTTCGTGTGGTTGGAAGCCTAATAAATAAATATGAGGGATTATTCTGGGCTTTGGATGGGTTAGCGATGGAGGGGGAAAGAACGGGGAAGAAAAGAAGATATATTTTTAATGACATTAATGTCACTAATGTCAACAATGTCACTAATGTCAACAATGTCACTCAGTTAGGGCTTGAGTCATGTGGTGACATGATGACATCAATGACATGAGTTTTTTACCACACAGGAAAGGGGGATTCAAAGATGGCAAGATTTGAGTATATAGACAAAACCATGGTAAATGTTGATAAAATCAGGGCATGTTATAGGCGGGCTGGCGAGCCGGATGTGTTGATTATGGAGCTGGATAATGGTGAAACATACGAAGCATATGACAAATATCACGGGGTAGAGAGAAATCTTGAGGGTAGCAGCTTTATTACGCAGGTTATCCCATGTACGAAGCCGCTATATGCGAGGTATCAAGATGAATATGAGGACTTTGATTGTCCCATCTATTATCTGGCATTATGCGCCGATGGATGTGTCAGGCCGCTTGATGCCTGCACAGGCGAATGGATTGGTTTTGCAGATGATACAGGCAATTATGCGGGATTGTACAGCGAACGATTGAGAAAGGGGAATAAATGAACGAGGAATTATTAATCAGATTAACAGAGGCATTGGAAGGTATCAACAGCAGTTTAGAGGAAATATCATTCTCATTAAGCGGATTATCAGAATGCATTTCAGATGGGCAGGAAGGGCGGCGCCTCTGCGTCACAGGTGATATTGCAGCCTATAATGTAAACTAAAAAATCAGCCCCAGCAGAACGGCAATTCTGACCGGGGGCTGATCACAGCCGGAGCTATGAAAATCATAAACATACATATCATAGCATGAATCCCGGCAGGAAGGAAAGAGGGAATTATGATGAGTACAGAAAACTATCAGGAGGCCCTGCGTGAAATACAGAAAATAGCGGCCGAATGTGTACTTATGGATGCCAGGCAATATAAAGATTTCAGAGCTGGAGCATTGCAGGCCTGTGATGAAAAAGCAAAGCCATTTTTATGCAGTGTATTATCCATTATTGATACAGAAAAGGCGGTGAATGGATGTCAGTAAAGATAAAAATCAGCTATGAGCGGCCGGATGAGCTGCATATTGTCCTTAAACAGCTCCAGCCGATGATTAAGACATGCAAAATCTCCGGAAAGCAGGAGGGGCGGTTTCAGCGGGCCTATGCCGATCTGGGGGATGTGGATAAAGACTGCAGTGCCGACCCGGGACTTAGTAAAACTTAGTATTTGTTAGTAAATGTTAGTATTTGTTATCTTTTGTTATGGTTGAGACTGAGATAAAAAACTTAACAAAACTTAACATTTACTCCAGATAAACTCCAGTTGCAGTTCCGAGCGGCCTATGCTATAATCTTAACAGAACAGACAGAATATTGGAAAGTACCCCGGGCGGCAGAGAAGCTGCACGGAAGCCATAACAGGCGCGGGAAAGTTTTACCCAGAAGTGGGTATCTCTTTCCCGCGCTTTTTTGTCTGTCTGCTTATATACTGCCAGGGGGCGGCTGGTAACCGTCCCCATAAAAACACAGTCTACTGGACGTAAAACAGGAAAGGAAAAAAGATATGGAAAACATGAACACAGAGCACACCCAGGCGCAGAACATGGGGGATGATACAGGGGCACAGGACAACAGCGGGGGCCAGAAAATGTTTACCCAGGATGAGGTAAACAGCCTGATACAGGCAAGGCTTGCCAGGGCGAAAGAACAGGCCGGAAAAGACGCGAAAGCGGAGTATGACCAGAAAATGGGAGAGCTGCAGGCCCGGGAATTAAAGCTGGCAATGAAAGAGAAGCTGGACGCGCGGGAGATGCCAAGAGAACTGGCAGATGTTCTTGCCTGTACCAGCGAAGAAGATATAGACAAGAAACTGGATGCATTACAGAAAATATATGGAGACGGCCCCAAAAAAATAGTTAAGGGCTTCCAGATCGGCGCACCGGCCAGCCCGGAAACCGGAACAGGGCCACGGCTGGACGCAATCCGGAATGCCATGGGGCTTAACAGATAGGAGTTGGAAAAATGGCAATAGAATTAGTTACGCAGTATCTGCCTTATGTAGATGAGCTTTTCTCTACTGAAAGCAAAAAGTCGCTTCTGACAAACCAGGATTTTTCATGGACGGGAGCGCACACGATTAAAGTTTACAAGATCACCACCGCCCAGATGGGTGATTACGGCCGTTCCGGGCCTGAAAGCGGAAACTGGTCAAGATACGGTGAAGTCCAGGGGCTTGACGCTACAACAGAGGAACTTCCCTTGAAAAATGACCGTGCGTTCACCTTCGCAGTGGACAAGCTGGATAAGGATGAGACCGGGGGCCAGCTTGCGGCGGCTTCAGCGCTTGCCCGGCAGGTGCGGGAGGTAATCATTCCAGAAGTTGACACCTATGTATACGGTGTTATGACGGCAGGGGCAGGGCATAAACCGGCGGCTGTGGCCCTGACAAAGACCAATATCTATGACCAGATCATAGCGGCCAGCAACACACTGGACAATTCAGAGGTGCCGGAAACGGGGCGTATTATCCTGGTAACGCCAGACGTTTATCTGCTGATGAAGCAGTGCAAGGACATCACAATGGAAACGGATATCGGCAATGACATGAGGCTGAGGGGCGTTATTTCGAACCTGGACGGATGCAGTGTCATAAAGGTGCCGAAAACCAGGCTTCCTAAGAATTTCGGCTTTATGATGGCACACCCATGCGCTACAGCCGCCCCCACAAAGCTGGAGGACTATAAGATTCACCAAGACCCGCCGGGAATCAGCGGGGAGCTGGTGGAGGGCCGTATCTGCTATGACGCGTTCGTGCTGGAAAATAAAGCAGGGGCCATTTATTACCAGGCACAGCCTGAGACACCAGCATAATAAGATTATGGAATGCCCTGGGTTTTCAGTGTAGACTGCCTGGGGCGTTTTTGTATGGGGCGGAGAGTTTTCGGACATCGTTATATGCGGGTGAGAGAATACGGGGTGGAGCATGACCAATGAGGAGCTTGTCGTATTGATACAGGCCGGGATAGATACAGCTGCAAATATGGCCCGGCTGTGGGAGCAGAACCGGCGTTTTATCTTTAAAACAGCAAATAAGTATAAGGGCCAGGCAGAAGAAGATGACCTGGTGCAGGAAGGGTATCTGGGGCTGTGCCGGGCCGTCGATGGTTATGACCCGGACCAGGGTGTAGAGTTTCTGTCCTATGCTGGATATTGGATAAGACAGAATATGCTGAGATATATCCACAATAACGGCACTGTGCGCATTCCAGTACATGAACAGGGCCGTCTGTACCAGTACCGGAAGCTGTGCAGTGAATTCCTGCTGGAGGAAGGCAGGGAACCCACGAACCGGGAAATCGGCCATTATCTGGGGCTGGATGCCGCGGGTGTGTGCCGACTGAAAAGAGCTGCAAAAACAGTAGTGGTTAAAAGTCTTGATGCCCCGGCCCCTGGCGGCGGTGAAGGCACAGCCCTGTCTGACACGGTAGCGGACCCGGAGGACGCAGAAGGCATGGTGCTGGATAAAGTACAGGCGGAACAGCTGAAAGCCGTCATATGGCCCCTTGTGGACGCTCTGCCAGGGAGACAGCCGGAGGTATTGCGGGCAAGGTTCCTGGAAAGGAAGGAATTTAAGGATATCGGCGCAGAAACAGGGCATTCTCTTCAGAATGCATACCAGGCTTACCAGGGAGGGCTGAGAAACCTCAGACAGCCGGGAAAGGCAAAACTGCTCCGGCCCTTCCTGAAGGATTACATAGACACCCACGCATACCGTGGAAACGGCGCGGCTTCTTTCAGCCGTACTGGTACAAGTTCCACAGAATGGACGGCCATGAAACTGGCAGAAATGGAGCTGGGACGTGGTACTGAATCGGTACTGAAAAATCACGCACAGGAAAAAACGGGTGATAAAACAGGTAAAAAAGCCCCTGAAATCAACGGAAAATAGCTGATAAACAGGGGCAAAAAGTGTCGGAGGTTCTTTACGTTCCGGGACAATCTGTCTCTAACAGAAGAAGACATACAGAAAAAGATACAATCCGCCCCTCCTGGCACCAAGCTGTACAAGAATAAAATTCTGGGTCTGAGAGGAAAGGCCACGGGCTTGATTTTTCCCAATTTTGACCGGAAAAAGCACGTGGTTACCCATGCATGGATAAAACAGCAGATAAAGAACGGAAAAATAAAATTCAAAAAATTTACCGCTGGTTTAGACACCTCCTACTCTTCAAAATCTCCAGATACCATAGCCATGATTTTCCAGGGCATCACAGAGGACAGGAAGCTGATCACGCTGGAAGAAAAGGTATACAGCAATGCAGACCTGGACCAGCCGTTAGCACCGTCTGATACAGCGGTAAAATTTGTGGATTTCCTGGAGCGGTGCCGGAAGGAATGGGGATTTGCCAAAGAGGTATTCATAGACAGTGCGGATCAGGCCACGATTACGGAGCTGAGGAAGTACAAGCGTCTGTACGGCTGTCTGTATAATTTCATTGATGCGTACAAGAAAGTAGAGATTCTTGACCGTATCAATCTGCAGCTGGGCTGGATTCAGCAGGGGTGCTATTTAGTGTCAGACACCTGCGCGGAGCACCTGGCAGAGCTGGAGCGGTATTCCTGGGATGATGAAAAGGATGAGCCGGAAGACCGCAATGACCATACCATTAACGCCAATCAATACGCGTGGATTCCCTACCGGCAAATGATTGGATTTGAAACGGAGGCGGCATAGCAAATGGGAGTGATGAAAAAATTGAACGACACAATCAAAAAAGGAATCCGGAACTGGCTTCAGCTCACACCCGCCGGCCCTTATGCAATACAGATCAATGAGGTGATGGATTTTGAGCTGTCTGCCATCCGTAACCGTATCTGGTACCGGGGGGACGGCAATGAGCTGGAGCAGATGTACCAGCAGAATCCGGAATACGCGGATAAAACAAAATTCTGGGCATCCCGGTGCACCCCGGGCATGGACATGCGGAAAATCCATACCGGGCTTCCCGCGCTTATGGTGAGGACTATCAGCAGTATTGTCATGGCTGACATGAACGATTTTGAGTTTGAGAAGGACACACAGGGCCAGTTGTGGGAGAAGATTGCAGAGGACAACAGGTTCCGAAAGGAGTTTGGAAAGTCGCTGAAGGAGATGCTGTTTATTGGGGACGGCGCTTACAAGATCACCATAGACACAAAGATCAGCCAGTACCCCCTGCTGGAGTGGATTCCAGGAGAGAGGGTGGAATATATCAGGCACCGGGGGCGGCTGAAGGAGGTGGTATTCAAAACGCTGTATACAGCGGGAACCCAGCAGTATGTCCTGCATGAGCATTATGGTTATGGATATATCAAGAATCATCTGTACCGGGGAGAGCAGGAGGTGCCGCTGAATTCCATCGACGCCACGAAAAACACAGGGGACGCTGCGTTCGACGAAAGCCTGCTTCTGGCCGTCCCCATACAGATATACGAAAGCAGCAAATTTGAGGGCAGGGGAGGCTCTATTTTTGACGGGAAGCTGGACAGCTTCGATGCTTTAGACGAAGCATGGTCCCAGTGGATGGATGCACTCCGCGCGGGAAGGACTAAAACATACATACCAGAGTGTCTGGTTCCCCATGATCCGGCAACCGGAAAGCTGGTGAAGCCAAACCCCTTCGACAACCGGTACTTTGCCGCGGACGGGGACATGCGGGAGGGACAGAAAAATGAGATCAGCACACAACAGCCCGTCATTCCCCATGACAGTTACCTGGCAACTTATGTGACGGCTCTGGATTTGTGTCTGCAGGGCATCCTGTCGCCGTCCACCCTGGGAATCGACGTAAAGAAGCTGGACAACGCAGAGGCCCAGAGGGAGAAAGAAAAGGCCACCCTCTACACCCGCAATGCGGTTATTGAGGCGCTGCAGGACACCCTGCCGGAGCTGATGTCCGTCTGCATCAATGCATACCATCTCCTGCACCAGGAGGCGCTGGAAGAAGTGAAAACGTCCATTCCATTCGGGGAGTACGCGAACCCTTCTTTCGAAAGCCAGGTGGAGACAGTCTCCAAAGGACGCCAGGGCGGCATCATGAGCATAGAAGCCTCTGTGGAAGAACTTTATGGCGACTCAAAAGAAGAGGCGTGGAAACAGGAGGAAGTAGAGCGGCTGAAAGCAGAGCAGGGGATTGCGGAAATAGAGGAGCCCGGGATAAACCTGGAAGCAGGAGATTTTCAGACCGGTACAGGAGGTGCAGGTGGTGACAATAAGGATCGGAAAAAGACTGTGGAAGATGAGCCGCAGAGAATACAAGGGGCTGTTAAAGACAGCAAAGGAGCAGGTGCCCCTGGGAATTTACGCGGTGGAAAAGAATAGTTACGCGGAGCTGTGCAATATCCGCTGCGAGAGCAGAAAACAGCTGAATCAGCTGGCTGGGCAGTACAGGGCCGCCGGGTTCCGGGTTCTGTCCAATCAAGGGGATAGCATCTATGGATAATCTATATGACATTGCAGAGGCATTTGCGGCCATAGAAAAGGAGCTGATTTCCTCCATGATACGGAACATGGAGCGGCACCGGGTGGAGGAAATCAACGAGAAAAAACAATGGGCCATGTGGCAGGCCGTGCAGCTGAAAGCCCTGGAGAAATACAAGCGGGAGAACCAGAAAAAGTTCGGGAGGCGGTTTAAGGAGCTGAACGGCAGGATAGAGCAGCTGATCCGGCAGGCCAATGAGGCGGGCGGCATGGAACAGGAGCTGGCTGTTCTGCGTGCCATCCAGCGGGGATATCGTTTTCCGCATCTGCCGGAACGCATCCAGCAGATTCTGGAAGGGCTGGACGGGGTGGGGACAGCGCAGAAAATCCCAAAGCTGATTCAAATGCTGCGGACGGGTAAGACAGAGCCCTTGACCGGAGAGTTTTTCCGGCTGAATGAAAGAAAACTGGACGCACTGATAAAAGCCACTGCCCATGACATGGAAAAGGCAGAAACAGCCATCCTGAGAATGTCCGATGACCAGTACCGCCGCGCAGTATTCAATGCCCAGGTATACGCCAATACCGGAGCGGGAACCTACGAAAAAGCAGTGGACATGGCCACAAAGGACATACTGGCGGCGGGACTCAACTGTGTGGTCTATAAAAACGGCGCCCGGCATACCCTGGCCGATTACGCGGATATGGCCCTGCGTACAGCGGCGAAACGGGCCTATCTTCAGTGGGAGGGCATAAAGCGCCAGGAATGGGGGATATCCACGGTTATCATGAATAAACGCGGCAATCCCTGTCCTAAATGCCTGCCCTTCTGCGGCAAAATATTGATTGACGATGTGTGGAGCGGCGGGAGCAGAAAAGACGGCCCCTATCCGCTGATGAGTTCTGCCATAGCTGCTGGCCTTTACCATCCCCGGTGCAGGGACAGCCACACCACTTATTTTGAGGGGATCAGCACCCCGCCGGATGATAAATACACAGAAAAAGAGCTGTCAGATATCAGACAGAGCGCAAAGCGGGAGGCAAAACAGCAATATGCCAGGAGGCAGGCGGAACGGTTCAGACGTCTGGCAGAATATTCGCTGGACGAGGAAAATCGGGCAGAGAGCCAAAGAAAAGCGGAAAAATGGAGCTTGACGGAGCAACGATGCAGTCAGGAAAGCGACTGGAAATCCAAGATGTCGTCATTAATATTTGGCAAAAGCGTTGATGAACAGGCGAAAGAATTTTATCACAGCCTTATTCATGTGGAGGATGACAGCATATATAGATTGCTGCGGCAGGCTTATAAGCGGGTAGAATTTAGGCGCTCAGATGGAAGGCGTTCTTTTTTCAGAGGCAAAGAAAGATGCGTGTATCTGGCAAAAAACGTAGACCACAGCACGATTGCACATGAATTATTCCATGAAATAGATGACCTATACGGCGTAACAAAGAATGGCGGGCTGGAAAGGGAACTCTTGTCAGATTATAAAAGACTGCAGGAAATGGAAAAGAGAGCTGGAAAAATCATCCCGGAAATGCTATACTCAAGACACCCAGAAATGTTTGACGAGAGTTACAGTAAGCTGGTCGTAAAACGGAAATACCGCGGGACGGCTGACATTATAAATGGAATGAGCGGCGGGAAAGTGAAGCTGGGGTATAGGCATGCGGACGATTATTGGAAAAGAGCGCGCGCCTTGCAAAAAGAGACGTGGGCGCAGTATGGCAGAATGTATTATTCCGGAGATGAGGAAGTAATGGAATCCCTAAGGGATATCTTTCCGGAAACGACAAAAGAATTTGAACGGATCATTAAGGCGGTGAGCAGATAATGTGGTATGGAGAAGACACAGAAGAACTTAAAAAATTAAACGAAGAGTACTGTGCGATGTTTGGAGATTACCCATGGGGATATATGGAAGTAGAATATGGAGCCGATGAATATGGAGAGTATGTTGCGGACATAAAAAAAGCAATCAGAACGGGAAAAGAATTGCCGGATGTCATAGACTGACGCCGCCAGCGGATAAAAGCTGGCGGCATTTTTATACCCATTTTTAGGAGGAAAACGCCACGAAAGTAAGAGCAGTCATTGATTTCAGAGACCGGGAAAACGGATTAAAACTGAGAGAGAAAGGGGCAGTATTCGATGCAGATAAAAAACGGGCAGAGAAACTGCTGAATTTTGGATATGTGGAAAAAGTGAAAGAAAGTACAAAACCAGAAAGGGGAACACAAAATGAACAGATGTAGAATACCCATGAATGTCCAGCTCTTTGCAGACCCCGCGTCAGGCGGTGGTGATCCTGGGGCAGGAGGACAGCCCCCACAGGGCCAGCAGGCCCAGAACCAGGACCCGGCAGGGGGAGGGGGACAGCAGGCCGCACAGATTGACTACAGCAAAATCCAGCAGATGCTGGACGGCACACTGGCGGTAAAAGAAGATACGGCGCTGAAAGCCTATTTCAAACAGCAGGGGCTCAGCCAGCAGGAGGCGGAGCAGGCCATTGCGGATTTTAAAGCCCAGAAAGCGGCCAGCCAGCCGGACGTGGGAGCCATGCAGGAGGAACTGGCGCAGACAAAAGCGGCGCTTTTGCAATCCCAGGCAGAAAATGCGGCGGCAATGGCGGCTTTCAGCCTGGGGCTTGACGCGAAGACTGTTCCCTATGTGCTGAAAATGGCAGACCTGGGCAGTGTTATGGGACAGGACGGGAAAATTAATGAGGAAACGCTGAAAAATGCCCTGAACAAAGTGCTGGAAGATATTCCCGCGCTGAAACCCCAGGCCCAGCATGTGAAGGGCTTCCAGATCGGCGCGCCGGGAGGGGGAAACCAGCAGACCACAGCAACAGATGACGCCCTGAAAAAGGCATTTGGATTATAAGAGGAGGGATAGAACATGGCAGTATATGAATATGCAGAGACATTTACCAGTCTGTTACAGCAGAAATATGCAAAAGAGCTGTGCTCGGATGCGCTGACACAGAGCCATCCGGAAGTGAAATTCATCAACGCGCAGACCATTAAGCTTCCAAGAATGACAGTATCTGGCTACAAAGACCATACCCGGACCCCGGGATTCAACACAGGCACGCTTTCCAACGACTGGGAGCCGAAAAAGCTGGAGCATGACAGGGATATCGAATTCTGGATTGATCCCATGGATATAGATGAAACGAATCTTACCCTGTCCGTGGCAAACATCCAGAATACCTTTGAGACCGAACAGGCCATCCCGGAAAAAGATTCTTACCGGTTCTCTAAAATTCATTCGGAGTTGGAAAGTTATTCCGGCCGGATTGTGACGGATTCAGTGACCGTGCAGAACTTTCTGGAAATGTTTGACGAGGAAATGGCCGTAATGGATGAGGCGGGGGTGCCGGAAGAAGGCCGGATTCTGTATGTGACGCCTTCCATGAATAAAATGGTCAAAGAGGCCCAGGGCCTTCAGAGGACAATCACCGTTACCACGCCGCTGACCATTAACCGGAGCGTACATTCGCTGGACGATGTGGCTCTGAAAATGGTGCCGGCTGCCAGGATGAAAACAAAGTATGACTTCACTGACGGGTGTACAGCAGCGGCAGATGCGAAGCAGATCAATTGGATTATGCTTCATCCGTCCTGCCAGGTATGCCGGGATAAATACAGCTATATCAAGCTGTTTACACCAGGAACGGATTCCAGGACTGCGGATGGTTATCTGTACCAGAATCGTTGTTATGGAGACTTGTTCCTGCTGGAGAAAAAGGTGGAAGGGTGCTCCATTCATGTAAGTGCATAAGGAGGAAAAATGAAAGCAGTAAAAGGAAACAAGGAATATACAATCGGGGATGCCCAGAAAAAAACCTATCAGGATGCGGGCTATGACATTGTGGATGATGATGGGGAAATCATTGCCCATGGCCGCAATAAGACGGTTCCCTATGGAGAGTACGCGGCGTTGAAGACAGAAAATGAGGAGCTGAAATGCAGGCTTTCGGGGGCCGGGGAATTTGACAGCGGTAAGGACAGGCACCCTGCAGATTCCCAGCCGGCGAAAAAGGGAAAAGCATCCGGGAAGGCAGGCGGCTGATATGGCATATGAACCCTACGCGGATGAGGCATATTACACCGATATCTACCAGGGCACGGCTGTCCCGGCAGAATACCAGGCAAAATACTTAAAACAGGCGTCCAGGCATATCGATGCCCTGACCTACAATCGAATTGTGGGCCAGGGCATTTGCGCGCTTACCCCGTACCAGCAGGAAATCATCCAGGAAGTATGCTGCCGGCAGGCGGATTTTGAGTACCAGAACAAGGACATCTTCGACATGATCCTACAGGGGTACAGCATCAACGGGGTGTCCATGCAGTTCGGGAATTCCTGGAACGTGTCCGTTCAGAAAGGCATTCCCATGCGCCGGGACGTCTATGAACAGCTGAGCCAGACCGGATTATGTTGCCGGCTGGCGCTGTGACGGCCTGGCCGTGTCTGGTACTGCCCCAGTGGTGCCAGACCAAAATCAGCCTGGAGCTTGAACGGGAAGGGGTCAGCGAATACGGGGATCCCCTCCCGGTGGTGGAATATTCCGGGAAATGCAGCTATCAGGATAAGGCAAAGACGGTGCTGACAGCGGAGAAAAAGCTGGTGGAGATCACCGGAACGGCCCTGTTCCCGGGAGATATCTGCCCGAAACTGCCTGTCGTTTCTGGAGGAAGCGCCGTTGTGCACGGGGTGTCCCGCAGGGTGCTGCAGGGGACAAAGGCCCGCAACCCGGACGGCACTGTGAATTATACGGAGGTGCTGCTGATATGATGAAAGCCCATTCAATCGTTAAACTGAACATGCCCAGAATCCGGAAGCTGTCAGATGCGGCGGTATCAGCCTTGGAAAAGACAGCGGAAGCTGTCCATATGGAAGTGGAACAGGCCCAGGTGATGCCCTTCGACACGGGGAACCTGCAGGGAGAGTCCACATTTGTGGACTGCAGCAGCTCTGCCCAGGGGAAAGCCTCCATTGTGAGCTCCACGCCGTATGCCAGGAGGCTGTATTACCATCCAGAATTCAATTTTAAAACCGATGAAAATCCCAATGCAAAAGGGCACTGGTATGAAGACTGGGAAGAAGGCGGAGAACACCAGGACTCTGCGCCAAATGCATTCAAGAAATTTTATCAACAGGAGGCAGGGTTATGACACTGTATCTGGAAGACATCCACGCCCTGGTAAAGTCTTTCGGGCTTGTGGAAGATGGACACTGCTATATGGGAAAAATGGATGCCAAACAGCAAAAGAGTATCGGCGTTTACCATTTAAGGAGGAACAGCCCCTATCAGACGGCCATCGGCGGAGAAAAAAACCAGTCTTATGGCATTAAACGCATCAGTTTCCTGGTGCACTGGAACCGGTCACCAGGAGAAACCGAAAAAGCGGCCGTGGAGCTGTCTGGCATCTGAAAAACATAAAAAACGTAACCGTCAACGGAAAGAAAGTCCTGTTCGCCATGATGCGGACAGAGGAACCTGTGGATGTGGGAACCGATGACGCGGGCATTTACGAGATGGTGATAGAGGCTGAATTTTATTATGAGAAAGGGGGAGAGGAACCGTGAAGAAACCAAGAATTCCCATGGACATACAGAAATTTGCGTCCAGCGACGCAGGCACATCGGGGGTTTATCCCTGCTATACAAACCAGTTTCAGATTGACACATCAGCGGGAGGCACGCCTTCCATGGCCGGTATCGCGGACTGTGAGACCTTCGGTGTATCTTTCGATAATGGCGTGGAGGAATGGTCTCCGTTTGATATGGAGGGCTGGACCCGCAGACTGCTGACCGGCAAGTCCGTGACCATATCCGTCACGGCGAAAAGGAACGTAGGGGATGCAGGCAATGACGCGGTGGCGTCCCTGGCCTGGAAGAACGGCAGAAGCGTTGAACGGGATTTCCAGTGGACATTCCCGGACGGCACGGTAGTGAAATTTGAAAGCGCGGTCATCAATGTGACAAACATTGGAGCGGGAGATTCTACGGCAGTGGCCCCGCTGGAATTTGAAGTTATGAGCAATGGAAAACCAACTATTACACCGGCGGCATAGGCCGCCGGTTTTGCATTACGGAGGGAACATACATGGCAAAAACAGTGGATATCACAGAGAAACTCAGCTTTGATGAGAATCCCCGTCTGGTCATCAAGGGACGGGAAATTGAAGTAAATGCAGACGCTTCTACCATGCTGAAACTGATTGGAGCTTATAAAGACGGCGGAGACCTGGAGGCAGTGCTGGAAATGTTCCAGCTTTTATTCAATGAGGAAGGCAGAAAAGCCATTGAAGATTTAAAACTTTCCTTTAAGGACCTGCAGGCAGTCATTGAGGCGGCCACAGGGCTGGTTATGGGGGAAGACGAATCCGGGGGGGGAGTTCTGACCCGTACTATGACCTGATTGACGATTTTGATTTAATCGTATCGTCTTTTCAGTCACAGTATGGGCTGCGCTTGTCAAGGGAGTTTAAAAACGGAATGAAATGGGCGGAATTCAAAAGCCTGCTGACAGGCATTGCCCCGGACACAGCTCTGGGCAGGATAGTGAGTATCCGGGCGGAAAACGACAAAAACGTGCTGAAGCACTTCAGCAGGGAACAGCGCCAAATCCGCAGCGAGTGGAGAAAACGCAGCGCCAAAAGCATGGAGCCTAAGCAGGTGGAAGAGTTCCTTGAACAGATGAAACAGACATTCATAGACCTGGCAGAAGGGAGTGTTCCTCATTGAAATGGAGAAAATAAAATGCCCTTATTGCGGGCATTCCCAGAATATCCAGCGTGCGCCGGAGGCCCAGTGCCGCGGTGTGTTCATCCGGTGCCGGGCAAGGCACTGCAGAAAAATATTTGAGATAACCATAAAAAAAGACAAGTAGTGCCGCTGTGCCGATGTCTTTCGGACAAAGGCAGGTGGTAATATGCCAGCTCAAAGCGTGGGCGAAATCGGGCTTGACCTGGTAGTCAATAAAAACGGGTTTGACCGGCAGATGTCCGGCATCCAGAAACTAGCTAAAAAAGCAGGCGCGGCCCTTGCGACGGCATTCGCGGTAAAAAAGATAGCCGCGTTCGGAAAACAGTGCCTGGATCTGGGTTCTGACCTGGCGGAAGTGCAGAATGTGGTGGACGTAACCTTCACTTCCTTGTCAGGAAAAATAGACAAATTTGCAAAGAAGGCAGTCCAGTCTGCAGGATTGTCAGAGACCATGGCCAAGCAGTACGCAGGCACGTTCGGTGCCATGGCCAAATCTTTCGGGTTCGCAGAAAAAGACGCTTATGCCATGTCCACAGCCCTGACCCAGCTGGCCGGTGACGTGGCGTCATTTTACAACCTGTCCCAGGATGAAGCCTATACAAAGCTGAAATCCGTATTCACCGGGGAGACAGAAACCCTCAAAGACCTGGGCGTTGTCATGACCCAGACCGCGCTGGACCAGTACGCGTTATCCAATGGCATCGGCAAAACGGTCCAGGAAATGACAGAGTACGAAAAAGTGGCCCTGCGGTATAAATTCGTTACAGAACAGCTGTCCGGAGCCTCCGGTGATTTCCTGCGTACTTCAGACGGCTGGGCCAACCAGGTGCGTATTCTGAAACTGCAGTTTGACAGTTTGAAAGCCACACTGGGCCAGGGGCTGATCAACGTATTCACGCCGGTGATTAAGGCGGTAAACGCGCTTCTGGGACGGCTGGCTGTGCTGGCGGAGGCCTTCAAGTCCTTTACGGAGCTGATTACCGGCAGCAAATCTTCTGGGGCAGGCGGCATTTCGGCTTTGTCCGGCGCCGCTGCAGAGACCAGCGAGGGTCTTAGTGACGCGGCTGGTTCTGCAGATAACCTGGCGGACAACACTTCTGGTGTAGGAAAAGCCGCGAAAAAAGCCGCCAAAGAAATGAGAGCCCTGATGGGGTTTGACCAGATCAGCAGGCTGGCTGAGCCTTCAGGTGATGATTCCGATGACAAGGACAAAGGGAGCTCTGGAAGCATCCCGGCAATCCAGGGAAGTCCGGTGGATTATGGGGCTCTGGCTGAGGGGGAAACGGTCCTTGATAAGCTGGGCGGGAAGTTTCAGGGGCTGATCAGCCGTGCAAAAGAACTGGCATCTCTTTTCAAAAAAGGATTTGAGATAGGGTTTGGGGACAGCGGCACGAAGATTGCATCTATCAAAAAACACCTGCAGGGAATTGGGAAATCCCTGAAAGAAATCTTTACAGACCCCCAGGTAGTAAAAGCGGCGGAAGGGCTGATGGATTCCATTGCGCTGAACGCAGGGAAGATGGCAGGGGCATTTGCCAGCATCGGCCTTACTATTGCTGACAATCTTGTGGGCGGTTTTGATAAATACCTGCAGAACAGTAAAGATTACATAAAAGAACGGCTGATATCCATCTTCGATGTATCTTCAGATATCGCAGACCAGATTGGTGATTTTTCGGTGGTGCTTGCGGATATTCTTGAAGTATTCCGGAGTGATGCCGCAAAACAGATTACTGCTTCTATTATCGGTATTTTTTCAGATGGCTTTTTTGGGGCCCTGGACCTGGGGCTGAAACTGGGCAGGGATATCATTTACGTGATCACGCAGCCGGTCATTGAGAATAAAGACAAGCTGAAAGAGGCGCTGGAAAACACGCTTGAACCAATTTCTACAGTATTGGATTCCCTTCACGGTGTTGTGAAAAACACTTTTGAAAAAATCCACCAGGTATATGATGAGCACCTGGCCCCGGCATTCGAGCATATAAAAAATGGATTTTCCACCGTTTTTGCAGCCGCCCTGGATGCTTACAACGAATATCTTGCCCCAGTGCTGGACTGGATCGCTGAGAGGTTCTCAGCACTGGTGTCAGATTATATACAGCCCCTGATTGATGCATTTTTAGAATTTTCGGCAAAAGCAATAGAAGCACTGTCCATCTTCTGGGAATTCATATCCCCGTTCGTGGCATGGTTTGTGGAAAAATTTATTGCCCAGCTTGCCACGAAGATCCAGTGGCTGTGGACGAAATTTGAATTTGTATTCAGCGCGCTGTCTGCCATAGTCCAGAGGTTCCTGGAAGTGCTGAGCGGGATTATTGATTTCCTGATAGGAGTTTTTACTGGTGACTGGGAGCGGGCCTGGAATGGCGTGAAGGAGATTTTTGGGGGCATTCTCAACGGGATTTACGGCGTGGCAAAGGCAGTATGGAACCTGATTAAGAATACGATTGAGACAGCAGTCAACGCCATTAAGTCCACAATCCAGGTGGTATTCAGCGGAATAAAAACGCTGGTTTCAGGGGTGTGGAATGTCATTAAAAATGTTACGAAGACCGCATGGGAGGCAGTCCAGAAATTCATATCAGACCCAATAGGAAACATTAAAAGAGTGGTAAATGAGGGCCTGGAAGCGGTTAGAAATAAATTTTCTACGGCGCTTTCTCCCATCAAAGACACCGTATCTGGGATTTTCAATGGCTTGTGGAATACAATCCGCGGGGTGTGTAATTCTATCCTGGGAGGGACTGAGAACCTGGCAAATGGTGTGATTAATGCAGTAAACAGCATAGCCAATGCCTTCAACAACATGTCTTTCAGCATACCCGACTGGGTGCCGTTCTACGGCGGGGGGACACTGGGATTCAGCCTGCCTACATTTTCAAATGTTTCCCTTCCCCGGCTTGCCCAGGGCGGTTTTGTAAAGAAGAACACACCCCAGCTTGCCATGATCGGCGACAACAGGCACCAGGGAGAAGTAGTAGCCCCGGAAGGAAAGCTGCAGGAAATGGTGGACGCGGCGGTAAGGGCTGTCGGAAGCGGCATCACCCGGCAGGAGCTGGAAGGCATAATTGACGGCGCAGTCCTGCGGATTGTGGCGGCTCTGGAACAGCTGGGATTTTACGTGGATTCCGAAGAACTGGCCAGGGCAGTAAGGAAGGGAGAACGGCGTCTGGATATGCGGTACAATCCTGTGATGTTTAATTAAACGGAGGTGCTTATGGGCAGAGAAATCTTAAAAGCCGGGGGTGTAGTGCTCCCTGCTCCTGTCTCCATAACGGTTAATGATGAAATTATATGGAGCGCAGATACTGGCAGGACCATGTCCGGCCAGATGGTGGGGGAGGCGGTGGCAGAGAAAAAGAATGTGGGAATCAAATGGGGATGCCTGATTGAAGGCGATATGATGCAGATTAGAAGATATCTGGTGCCTGGTTTTTTTCCAGTCAGTTTCCGGGATGACGGGGTTATGCTGGCCATAGAGTCTTACCGGGGGACTCTGAGCAAAGAACAGCTGGGATGGCTGGGTGGGGAGTTTTGGTATCGGAGTGTGAGCGTGGATATTATCCAGAGGTGATTGGGTTATGATAAATGTAAGCAGAGAGTTTAAGCAGGTCCTTGAAAAAAACAGGAAATTTTATACGTATGCGGATATCGTGCTTGCCGATGAAACAGAACTCAGGCTGGATAATGACAGAATCATGACTGGCGGTCTGCGGATTGAAGATGCCGTATCGTCGGATGATTCATTTGACATTGGAGCTGCAATTATTAACAAGTGTACGGTGAAAATCAATAATATTGATGAGGCGTTTTCGCCTTATGATTTCACCGGCGCGGAAGTAACAGCATATGTGGGGTTAAAGCTGGCGGACAACAGAATAGAGAAAATCCGTAAAGGCACGTATGCAGTTGATGAGGCTAAGTATAATGGCAGCACGATTGCTTTATCGTGCCTGGATAACATGCGGAAATTTGACAAACCCTACAGCCTCAGCAGACTAACCTATCCGGCCACACTGGGGGAGCTTGTCCGGGATGCCTGCACTGTCTGCGGGGTGTACCTCCAGACGCAGACATTCCCCCATCATGATTTCGTTGTCCAGGAACGCCCAGCAGATGAAGCGGCCACATTCCGGGAGGCCATCAGCTGGGCGGCACAGATCGCCTGCTGTTTCTGCAGGTGTGACGTATATGGGCGGCTGGAATTAAAATGGTATGACGTCCAGGCACTGGAAAGGGCTTCGCTGGACGGGGGCTCATTTAAGCCCTGGACCGGCGGAGATACCATAGACGGCGGTACATTTAAGCCCTGGACTGGCGGCACCGTTTACGACGGCGGTACATTTGGAGACCGGGATAATATCCACCACATTTACTCCAGCTTTTCCGTGGATATCGCCACAGATGATGTGGTTATTACGGGTGTCCGCGTGCTGGAGAAGACGAAAGAAGATGAAAAAGAGGCCATTGTTACGTACCAGAGCGGTACTGACGGTTATGTGATCAGCGTTGAAAACAATGATCTGATACAGGGCGGCGCCGGACAGGAAATAGCGGACTGGCTGGGGGAGCAGTTAATCGGCCTGCGGTTTCGTCCGACAAACGTTACCCATCTGAGTGACCCCACCATAGAGGGCGGTGATGTGGGATTTCTCACAGACAGGAAGGGGCATACATACCGCATTGTCGTGTCCAATACCCACTTTACGGCGGGGGACTCCCAGAACACCTCCTGCAACGCCCAAACTCCAGCCAGAAACAGCGCAGCTCGGTATTCGGCAGAGACGAAGGCATATGTGGAGAACCGGAAGAATTTTCAAAGAGAACAGACAGAGCGGGAAAAAGCCCTGGCGGATTTAAAGAAACGGGTAGACAGCTCATCCGGATTATTCATGACACCCGGTAAACAGCCAAATGGCAGCGACATTTTATACATGCATGATAAGCCGCTCCTCAGTGATTCTATGTTTGTCTGGAAGCTGACAGCGGAAGTCTGGACGGTATCTACAGACGGTGGAAAAACGTATAATGCGGCGATTACCATCGATGGAGATATGATAGCGCGGCTGTTGTCAGTTGTAGGATTCAGCTTCAGTTGGGGAGACGGCGGAACACTGACCCTTGGCGGGAAGGATGATATACACGGGGTTTTAGAGGTAAGAGACGCCAGTAACCGGCTGATGGTCCGGGTAGACCGTACCGGAGTTATTGTTGGGACGGAGTATGGCCAGAAGATACAGATGACATCCCAGCTGTTCGCGTTCTTTTACAACAACAGCGCAGTCGCGGCAATAACATCAAATACAAAAGGGATTGATATTTTTGTAAATGACCTGTTCCGCATTATGTGCGGCAGAGCTGCGGATTATAATACCAAAAATGTTATGGCTATGGCCACCAAAAACGATGGGTCAAAAAGAATAACCACTGATTATCCATGGGAATTTGAACAGAAGGTGCATACAAAGGGGAACATATACTGTACTGGGGAGGTATACGGGTCTACCCGTTTACTGCCCGCTATATGTCTGGTTAAATACGACAACAGTGACCCTCAGATACGCATACAGTTTACTGACAGCGGGATATCGGTATACGATGCCCTGCACGTGAATGGCACGTTTGTAGCGGAGCTGAAAGCAAACCTGGTAAAAACCCAAAACTATGACAAACGCCTGCTGTACTGTTATGAAATGCCGTCCCCTATGTACGGAGATATTGGAGAAGGCCGGACAGATGCGGAAGGAATCTGCTGCATTTTTCTGGATGATATATTTGCAGAGACTACAGCGGCGGGAATGGAATATCAGGTGTTTCTGCAGAAAGAAGGGCCGGGGGATATCTGGGTGGAATCAAAGCAGAAAGAATTTTTCCTGGTGAAAGGCACCCCGGGCTTGAAATTTGCTTGGGAGGTTAAAACGAGACAGAAAGGCCAGGAGTGTACCAGGCTGGAAATGTTCGACGAATCGGAAGCAGAGCCGGAGATAAATTACGTACAGCAGTACATAGAAGAACGGAACCAGCTGATTGCAGAACGGGAGGAAATTTTATATGAGACGGCTTAGTACCTTTGCAGTGTTAAACATTGACGGGGGAGACAGAATCTCTTTTACCTATGACGAAATCAATGAAGAAACAGAAGAACCTGTAAGCACGAACAATAAAAAGAGTTTTTATGTAATTAATCCAGAGCTGGCGGACCATATTAATGCCATCCGCCAATACATCCGGCAGAACAAACTGGAGGGATAGCATGGCAATAGAAACAGTAATCTTAAAAGTCCGGCGCGGGCCATATGGTGAGTTTATCACTGACAAGCAGAAACTGTCGGTAGGCGAACCATGTGCGGTTTTGTCCGGTGATCCCAGCGTGCCATCCGGCAAGGCGTTTTATGTCTGTTTCCAGGCTGGAGATGCCCGGCGTATGGTATCAATCGAGGATTTGGAAATCATGGTACAGCGCGGGGATTTTAAAGGTGATCCCGGAAACCCGGGAACCCCCGGCCGGGGAATCAAGGATATTGAAGTCAACACCCAGAGCCACCTGATTTTTACTATGACAGACAACACTAAGATTGATGCGGGGTTTATCTTAGATATCCTGGAGCAGATCAGCGCCAGTGAACAGCTCCGTATTCAGGCGGAGAAAAGCAGAGTGTCCGCGGAAACAGCCAGGGCGGCGGCAGAAGCGTCCCGCCAGACAGCAGAGACAGCCAGAGGTGCAGCGGAACAGGCCCGGGTATCGGGCGAGAACACCCGAAAATCAAATGAATCTGCCAGGGCAGCGGCAGAAAATACACGGCAGGCAGATGAGGCAGAACGCAGGCTTGCAGAACAGGCCCGGATATCTAACGAATCTGCCCGGAATACACAGTGGTTTGGCATTAAGCCAGCGGCCGAACAAGCCATAACAGACGCAGATTTGGCGGCTGATGCGGCTAATAGCATAGCAGATACTCTTACCAAAAAGCTGGAAGCCGGGGAATTCAAAGGGGATAAAGGGGACAAGGGCGACAAAGGAGATTCCGGGGTCGTGGCGCCGTCTGCTGGCATGTTTTACCTGCGGCTGGACAGCGAGACGGGGGACTTATACGCTGAGTACCCAGACGGCTCCACGCCACCACAGTTTGAGTATGACGCAGAATCTGGAGACCTGTATTTTGTGACGGATGACGGAGGTGCATAATGGCAAAGATTTTGATTGGGAACATCAAGGGACCACAGGGCATACAGGGGCCAAAGGGAGACAAAGGAGATACCGGTGCAACAGGCCCTGCCGGCCCAATGGGCGCAGTCGATAACACCACGCCCATAGAGTTTACTGAGGCGGCACAGAGGGAAAATCTGGTGTCTGGGGATGCTATAAATATTTTGTTTGGGAAGCTGAAAAAGTGGTATGCAGATTTTAGTAATACAGTATTTTCTGGAATTGCAGATTATCTGAAAGTCAATGAAATCTCTGCAAATACGAATTTGAACGATGTAACGAGTTCTGGATTTTATAGGTGCCGCCAGAGTTCAAAAGTGCAGACATTGACAAACTGCCCTACGACAATAGCTTTTTCTATGATGGTTATTGGAGATGCCGACTCATACGCTGTTTACTGCTATCAAATATTGACAGAATATCATTCAGACCAGGGAAAAATTTTCATGAGGTTCTTCTATGATGGTAATTGGAGTGCCTGGAAACAAGCATATACAGAAATAAATCCCCCCACTCCGGCAGACATTGGCGCGGCTGGTGCGGGGGAGCTGACAGGAAGTTGGAGAGCTTATAATTTTAGTTCTGCCGGATGGCACAGAATCGCAAAGATTGCTTGCAGTCGAAGTTATGCTTTTCCGTGTGAAATTACACTTAAAAGAACATTTGCTAACAATAATAATGAATGCCATAAAGTGATGCTTATTAATACACATGAAGATGCTGTGTTAAAGTCGATTTATGATAAAAGTGGAGCTAAATTATTTAATAAAATTCGATGCGTTAGATATGGAGAAGGGAATGGAAGTGCGCACTATATTGATGTGTATTATAACGGCGCAGAGTCAAATCCTTCATCTATAACGATAAATGATAATGTAAATTCTCTGAATTTGCATTGGGAGCTGATAGAAAAACAAATTGTCCCAGAAACCGCCACCGGCGAAACCGTCCTAGCAGAATTAGAGTTTGAAGCTAATTCCTGGCTGGGCGGATCACTTTAGTAAAAAATGGAGGAATATTATGACAGAAAAGAGAGGCATTGACACGCTGTATACGGAAGCAGGAGAAAAGGTAAAATTAACAGAAGATTCTGAATGGGGGGGGGGATTTTTTTGATATAGCCAACAATAAAAAGCGATTTATGGAATTTGCGCGGATTACTCACATGGCAGATAGCAAGGAAGAGGCACTGGAAAAATTGGACAATCCTACGCGCATATTTGGAAATATTTTCCTGCCCTACTGTATTTTATTCCAAGATAATTCCGGGGATTCGCCACTGAGAGGCGGAATGACCTGCGTTTTTGGGTATCAGTATGCCAGCGATTCCTATGGCGCACAAATCGCAATAGGTTTTAACGGGTGGCTTAAATTCAGGCGCAAATCTAAAGATGTCTGGAGCGACTGGGAGACTATTTTTACAGTCTGAAGTATCATAAATTAATTATTGAAACAAGGAAGGTGATTACATGGATAATTACATCACCAGGGAAGAGCACGAGGAATTCCGCAAACGTCTGGAGGCGGAAGACACCAGGCAGAATAAACGGCTAGAAGCGCTGGAAGAAAACGTTAGACAGATTGCGGCACTGACTGTATCAGTGGAAAAAATGGCATCCAGCATGGAAAACATGGCACAGGAACTCGGACACCAGGGGGAACGTCTGGTGGAGCTGGAAAAAGTCCCAGGCAAAAACTGGGACACGCTGAAATCCGGCATTTTAGGGGCACTGGCAACAGCTGTAGCAGGCGGTATCATTGCGACAGTTATTAATTT
>Ga0137308_101434_pt1 | contig 23339 bp, 37 predicted proteins | sample Inofrocosms_June_FD_97181 | JGI IMG/M metagenome (GOLD analysis project Ga0137308, IMG submission 97181) | Mouse cecal microbial communities from Vienna, Austria - N-Acetylneuraminic and N-Acetylglucosamine D2O microcosms_June | ecosystem: Host-associated > Mammals > Digestive system > Large... | reverse complement strand
CCGCCGCCGTAAGTCCTGCGGCTCCCGCAGTAAAGCCTCCGGTGAACGCGCCTAATAGACCGTCCTCCTGAACAGCTTGCTTTACGCCCTTTGCCAACGTGTAGCCAAAACCGGTCAGGGGTACAGTTGCGCCCGCGCCCGCAAAATCAACAAGAGGCTCGTATACTCCGCATCCGCCCAGGACTACTCCCACAATTACGTAAATTACAAGAATACGAGCGGGTGTAAGTTTTGTAAGATCTATAAGAAGCTGGCCTATAAGGCAGAATCCGCCGCCTATCACAAATGCCCAGAAATATTCCATAAATGTTTCCATGCGCTTTTTTCCTTTCCATTAAAATGCCGAAATATGAACCGCGTGGCTTATACCGGGAATGCTTTCCCCCTGCTGCACAATCGTTGGCGACATAAGCGCTCCGGTAGCCGCAAACAAAACGTTTTTCAGCCGCCCGGCGGCAATTTCGGGCAAAATATATCCGCATAACACCGAAGCGCTGCACCCGCAGCCGGAACCGCCGGCGTGTACGTCCTGTTTTTCCAGATCATACAGCATAAGACCGCAGTCGTTGTGCTTTTCGGATATATCTATATTATCTTTCTGAAACAGCTCTGTCAGTATATCGCTTCCCACTTTTCCCAGATCCCCGGTCAGTATAAGATCAAAGGCGTCAATGCTCTGCCCCATATTGGCAAGATGACGGGAAATTGTATCGTGTGCGGCTTCCGCCATTGCGGCGCCCATATTATTGGCGTCGGTTATTCCCATATCCCTGATTTTACCCACGGTTACCGCTTTTACATAAGGAGGAGCTCCGTGAGGAGATACTATTGCGCAGCCTGCCGCAGTAGCCGTCCACTGAGCGGTAGGAGTGCGCTGTCCGCCGTAGTTTACGGGAAGCCTGAACTGTCTCTCGGCGGAACAAAAGTGAGATGAGGTCACCGCCGCCGCGTTTATGGCCGCTCCGCTGTCCACAAAAATTGACGCCAATCCCAAGCTTTCCGCCATTGTAGAACAAGCTCCAAACAGACCGTAAAACGGTATGCTTGTATCTCTCGCTCCGTAAGCGGAGGCAACGCATTGGTTCAGCAGGTCTCCGGCGAAAAGAAAATCCATATCGCTTTCCGAGAATTTTCCTTTGCTTAACGCGTTGGTAAAGGCGTACTGCTGAAGCTTGCTTTCGCTTTTTTCCCAACTGTTTTCCCCTAAGGTTACATCATCGGAAAGGTAGTCAAAATATTCCGCCAGGGGACCCTCGCCCTCCTTTTTTCCTGCGGCGGCAGCGTAAGCGGAGATTGTGGGCGCCGATTGAAGATTTATCGTACCGTCTTTTACAATATTTGCCATTGTTTAGCTCCTTTACTGCATTATTTGAAAAATATAAAGAATTATACCGTATACTACCGAGGTAAGAATGCCGTACACTATTACGGGACCCGCTATAATGAACATTTTTGCGGCAGTGCCCAATATAAAGCCTTCGGTTTTGAATTCAAGCGCCGGAGCAACTACGGAGTTGGCGAAGCCGGTTATGGGTACTAAAGTACCCGCTCCGCCGTGTTTTGCGATTTTATCGTAAAGCTTAAGGCCGGTAAGGAGCGCACTCAGAAATACGAGTGTTATGGAGGTTACGGAGCGGGCGTGAAGCTCGGTCATACCCAGATAGGTGTATAGGTTGAATAGAGCCTGTCCCAGACAGCATATCAAACCGCCTATTACAAAGGCTTTGGGCAGCGTAAAATACAGCTTGGTGCCGGGAGAGTGTTTTTTGGTTAATTTATCGTATTCGTTATTAGTCATATTCATAATTGATATCCTTTCGCAAAAAATCGACTTTTATCATATTTTTTCTTTTTTTCTCTCAAATATTCATAAAAAGAACAGACTGCTTTTCCTCAAAAGCAGTCTGTTCTTTTTATGAATATTTAAACCAATTAAACCAACTCAATAATAGCCATCTCGGCAGCGTCTCCGCGGCGGGGACCTGTCTTGATTATCCTTGTATATCCGCCGTTAACGTCCTTATACTTAGGAGAAATTTCGTCAAACAGCTTCTTGCTGACTTCCTCCTTGGTAATGTAAGCGAATACCTGACGCTTGCTGTGAAGGTCGGTGTTCTTTCCGAGAGTTATCATTTTCTCGGCTTCGCTTTTTACTTCCTTGGCTCTGGTAACAGTGGTCTCGATTTTGCCGTTTTCCAGCAAAAATGTTACCATCGCTCTGAGCATCGCTTTTCTATGATCGCTGGTTCTTCCCAGTTTTCTCATTGGCTTATACTCCTTTCCGTACAGAGTTTGTTTCCTTCGGCGAGTTATCTTTATTCACATCGCCTCGGAAAACCTAATCGTAGGTCATTCCTCCGGCTCCGCAAGGTCAAAGCCCAACGAATTAAGCTTTGCTCTTACCTCGTCAAAGGATTTCTTGCCTAAGTTGCGTACCTTCATCATTTCGTCGGGGGACTTTGTGATAAGATCCTCAACCGTGTTGATATTGGCGCGCTTCAGGCAGTTGAAGGAACGCACCGAAAGCTCCAGATCCTCGATGGTCATTTCGAGAACCTTGTCCTTGCTCTTGTCGTCCTTTTCAACCATAAGCTCAGGCTGGTTAGCCTCGTCGGACAGCTCGACAAACAGCTGCAAATGCTCACAAAGCACCTTTGCCGCATAGCTTACCGCTTCCTTGGCGGAAATGGTTCCGTCCGTCCACACCTCGATGATGAGCTTGTCAAAGTCGGTGCGCTGTCCCACACGAGTATTTTCAACAGAATAGTTTACCTTAAGAACAGGTGTGTAAATGCTGTCAACCGCAATTATTCCTATGGGCGGCTGTACCATTTTAGACTTGTTCTTTTCAGCACTTACGTAACCTCGGCCTCTGTCAAAAGTAAGCTCCATATAGAGCTTAGCGCCTGCCGTGAGAGTGGCGATATGCATTCCGGGATCGAGTATCTCTATCTCGCTGTCCGTTTTAATGTCGCCCGCCAGTACCTCACATTCGCCGTTTGCTTCAATGTACACCGTCTTGGGGCTTTCCCCGTACATTTTAGCTATTAAACCCTTAATATTCAGAATTATCTCGGTTACGTCTTCCTTAACGCCGGGAATAGTGGAAAATTCATGCTGAACCCCGTCGATCTTTACACTCGTAACCGCAACTCCGGGCAAAGAGGAGAGCAATACACGCCTCAGGCTGTTGCCTAACGTGTTGCCGAAACCGCATTCCAACGGCTCTAAGGTAAACATTCCGTATTTACCGTCGGGCTTGAGCTTTACGGTTTCTATTTCCGGCTTTTCAATTCTTTCAAGCATTCTGTAACCCTCCTGCTGTTCGGGATCCGCCGCTTCGGTCAACCGAATCGGGGAATCGTATAATTGTTTTGCTCAGGGGCTTCCGCCTTACCGCGTCTTGCAACGCGTAAGTGACAGAAAATATTGGGCGTTTCCGCCCCGATTAATTTTAAATTACGATAACTCGATTGTAAATTAAAAATAACCGCACCATAGTTCTTCTCGTCCGTTCCCTGCCGTTTTCCGCAAAACAGCGTTTTTTCTTCGCTATTATTTGGAATACAACTCGATTACGAGCTGCTCTTCGATCTCGAAGTCAAGCTCATCTCTCTGAGGAAGACGAGTAACAACCGCGCTGGAGGCTTCCTTGTTCAGGTCCAGCCAAACGGGAATAAGTCTGCCGTTGGCAGCTTCCGCGATCTGAGCAAACTTGGGGCTCTTCTTGCTTTTTTCCGAAAGAGCGACAACATCGCCGGGCTTTACTCTATAAGAAGGAATATCAACTCTCTTGCCGTTAACGGTAAAGTGACCGTGACCTACAAGCTGACGGGATTCACGGCGGGTAATTGCCATACCCATTCTGAATACAACGTTGTCAAGACGGGATTCCAAAAGCTTTATAAGGTTTTCACCGGCAACGCCCTCTTCCTTGATAGCCATTTCATAGTAATGATGGAACTGCTTTTCAAGAACGCCGTAAATAAATTTCAGCTTCTGCTTCTCCTTAAGCTGCATTCCGTACTCGGAAACTTTCTTGCGGGGATTTCCGTTACCCTTTCTGTTTGTTTCCTTGCTGTAGCCCAAAACCGCGGGGCTTATTCCCAGTGCCTTGCATCTCTTAAGCACAGGTGTTCTATCTACTGCCATTGTAATATTTTCCTTTCTTTCAAGGAAATCCGAACAGCTCGGCTTTCCTGACGTTTATTTATGTTGTATCGGTCTTCCCGACACCGAGCAACGACGCTCGGTAAAACTATACGCGTCTTCTCTTGGGAGGACGGCATCCGTTGTGAGGGATGGGGGTTACATCCTTGATCATTCTTACTTCAAGGCCTGCCGCGGACAGCGCTCTTATAGCCGCTTCACGTCCCGCGCCGGGGCCCTTTACGTATACCTCGACGGTTTTAAGGCCGTGCACCATTGCCGCCTTCGCCGCCGTTTCGGCTGCCGACTGAGCCGCGAAGGGAGTGGACTTTCTGTTGCCTCTGAAGCCCAGTCCGCCTGCGCTTGCCCATGAAAGGGTGTTGCCCTGAAGGTCGGTTATAGTAACGATCGTATTGTTAAAAGTGGACTGAATATGTGCCGAACCGTTTTCGATGTTCTTGCGGTCGCGGCGGCGAAGTCCTGCCTTTTTAACATTAGCTTTGTTCCCTGCCATTTATTAGCTTCCTTTCTGTAAAAATTACTTCTTCTTGTTAGCGATGGTCTTTGCGGGACCCTTGCGGGTTCTGGCGTTGGTCTTTGTTCTCTGACCTCTTACGGGAAGACCCTTGCGATGACGAACGCCACGGTAGCAGTTAATTTCAACCAGACGCTTGATATTCAAAGCGACTTCACGTCTGAGGTCGCCTTCCACGCGGTAGTTTGCGTCGATAACCTCACGGATCTTCGCTTCCTGATCCTCGGTAAGGTCCTTGACGCGAGTGTCAGGGTTAACGCCTGCAGCCGCGAGAATGTCATTTGCGGATTTTCTGCCTATACCGTATACATAGGTCAAGCCGATTTCAACACGCTTTTCCTTGGGCAGATCCACACCAGCGATTCTTGCCATACTTTAAACCTTTCCTTTCCTGTGAAGGAGCCGGCTCCTTCAATTATATGAAGGGCCTCAGCCCTGTCTTTGTTTATGCTTGGGATCCTTGCAGATCACCATAACTCTGCCCTTGCGCTTGATTACCTTGCACTTGTCGCACATGGGCTTTACTGAAGGTCTTACTTTCATTTCGTTACATCCTTTCTGACATGCCAACGGTTTTTTGAATTTTACTTGGCTCTCCATGTAATTCTGCCCTTGGTCAGGTCGTAAGGCGACATTTCAATAGTTACCTTATCGCCGGGAAGAATGCGGATGTAATTCATACGCAGCTTACCGCTTACATGAGCTAAAATAACATGACCGTTGGAAAGCTTAACATTGAACATTGCGTTAGGCAACGCTTCCTGTATAATGCCTTCTACTTCGATTACATCTTCTTTGGACAAGCTATGATCATTCCTTTCCTGTGGGTTGTTAAGCCGCTTCTTCTAAAGTAATCGCATCAATTATAACACGTACTCTTTAAAAATTTTGCCGTATTTTGCGGCTTGATCATTTCCGTGGTGATGTTATTATCGGATCCGAGCTTCTAAGATTTCTTAAGATCGTTTAAGAACCTTCTCAGCTTTTTGTCCGTCAGCTGCTCCAAATCAATTTTATAATTGGTTTTTTGCAGATGCTTGGGATTCTTGCGTTTCGGTCTTTCAAGCGGACGCTCCTTCCCGTCGGCCACGATAACAAAATCCTTTTCGTCGTCCGTTCCGATCACGGCCATATAATAGCCCTTGTCGCGTCCCGCCCTGCTTATGACCACATATCCTTTTTCAAATTCCATATGATTTTTCGCTCAGACAATCTCCGCTTCTTCCTAACCGTCAATGTGTCGGAAGAGTCAGTATCATCGGCTCCCCTTCGGTAATAAGAACGGTGTGTTCAAAATGCGCGGACATTTTGCCGTTTCCCTCCACTACCGTCCATTTGTCGTCCAGAACGTTTACGTTTTCCGTAGTCTGGTTCACCATGGGTTCAATGGCAATGGTCATTCCCGGTATAAGTCTCGGACCTCTTCCGGGTTTTCCGAAATTCGGCACTTCCGGATCCTCGTGCATTTCACGTCCCACTCCGTGTCCGATATATTTTTTTACCACATAATACCCAGCGGTTTCCACACATATCTGAACCGCATTGCTTATATCGCCTACCCGGTTGCCTTTAACCGCCTGAGCTATTCCCTTATAAAGAGCGGTCTCGGTAGCCCGGAGCAAAAGCTCCGTTTCCTCGCTCACACCGCCGATTCTGAACGTTCTGGTATTGTCGCCCATATAACCGTCAAGCTCGGCAACTATGTCGCAGGAGATTATGTCGCCCTCTTTGAGAATTTTCTTTTTGGAAGGTATTCCGTGTATAAGCTCCTCGTTGACCGAAAAGCAATTGTGCCCCGGAAATCCTCCGTAGCCCTTACAGGGGGAGTGACCTCCTTTTGAAACGACGTAGTCGTTCACTATCCTGTCAAGCTCCCATGTGGAGACACCCGCAACGGCGTTTTTGCCCGCGAGCTCCAGTGCCTGTGCGGCAAGCTCGCCCGCCTTTATCATCTTCGGGATCTCCTTTACGGATTTTACCTGTATCATCTTAACCTTCTATCGCGGCTAAGGTAAGCTTGGAGGTGTCGGCGATCTCATCCTGACCGATTACCGTCTTGAGCATACCCTTGTTTTCGTAGTAGCCCTTTAAAGGAGCGGTTTTTTCACGGTAGGTTTCAAGTCTCGAAAGCACCGTTTCGGGCTTGTCGTCCACCCGCTGTACTACCTTGGCGCCGCAGGAATCGCAGATTCCCTCGCTTTTTGTGGGCTTATATTCCATATGATAGGAAGCGCCGCAGCCTTCGCAGACTCTTCTTCCCGAAAGACGTGCAATTATCTTTTCATCGGGAACGCTGATCTCGATAACCTTATCGATTTTTACGCCCATCTTTTCGAGAGCCTCAGCCTGCTCCACCGTTCTGGGGAAGCCGTCAAGGATAAATCCGTTCTTGCAGTCGTCCTGCGCGATTCTGTCTTTCAGAATACCTATAACGATATCGTCGGGCACCAAATCGCCCTTATCCATACGCTCTTTTGCGGCAATACCTGCTGGCGTAGCGTTTTTTACGGCCTCACGGAGCATATTGCCCGTAGAGATGGCGGGGATTCCCAACTTGTCGCATACGATCTCCGCCTGTGTTCCTTTTCCCGCTCCGGGAGCGCCTAAAAATATAAGATTCATTTGCAATACTCCTTTTTAGATAACCTGTTGTCGGTTTATTCCAGGAAGCCCTTATGATGACGCATCATCATCTGGCTTTCCAGCGAACGAACGGTTTCAAGCGAAACGCCTACTACGATAAGGATCGTTGTACCGCCGAGGGAAAGTCCCTGTATACCGCTGAGGTTCTGGAAAATGATCGGGAAAATTGCTATGAAGCCGAGGAAGATGGCGCCGATAAGCGTAACCTTCGACAGCGAGTTGTTGATAAAATCCGCCGTGGGCTGTCCGGGTCTGTAACCGGGGATAGCGCCGTTGTTCTTCTTTAGATCGTTGGCGATCTGAATGGGGTTATACTGAATAGCCACATAGAAGTAGTTGAAGCCGATTATCAGGAGGAAATAAAGTACCGCGTAAAGCCAGCTCGAAGTGCTGAACAGTCTTACGAAGCCCTCCCAGAAATCGTGACCGCTTGTACCGTCGCCGCTGATTCCGAAGAAAAAGCAGATAGTAGAAGGAAGAGACATAATGGACATGGCAAAGATTATAGGCATAACGCCCGACATTGCCACCTTAATGGGAATATAAGAGGACTGACCTCCGTACATCTTTCTTCCCACAACGCGCTTGGCGTACTGAACGGGGATTTTTCTCTCCGCATTTGTCATTAAAACAACTAAAGTGATCATTCCCACATAAATAATAAGAATAATGGGAACGAGAATAGCGTTCTTCATGCCGCCGGCGGAAATGGTTCTGAATAAACCGATAACATCGGCGGGAATACGGGATACGATACCCGCAAAAAGTATCATTGAAATACCGTTTCCGATACCCTTTTCGCTTATCTGATCGCCTAACCAGATAATCAGCGACGCGCCCGCCACAAAGCAGCCGACTATAACTATCGCCGAAATAACGCCGTCAAAGCCGTTCGTATATTTTACAACACCGCCGTTTCTGAGGGTGATGTAAAACGCCACCGCCTGGAATATAGCCAGACCGAGAGCAACCAGCTTGTTGATCTTGTTAAGCTTCTTCCTGCCTTCGTCGCCTTCCTTGGCGAGTCTCTCCAACGGCTTTATCGCAACCGTCAGGAGCTGAATAATGATTGACGCGTTAATATAAGGGGTAATCGACATTGCGAACAAGGTACCGTTGCTGAGCGATCCGCCGGTCATCTGATCCCAGTAGGAAAAGAGGTTTCCGCTGCCGCTGTCCATTCCCAGAACCGTGGATATCTTGTCGGTGTCTAAGAAAGGAACAAAGATACTTGCTCCCAAACGGAAAATCAAAATAATAAAGAGGGTGTAGAGGATCTTTTTTCTTAAGTCAGCGAGCTTCCAAGCATTTCGGAAAACTTCAAACATCAGATCACCTCAGCCTTTCCGCCTGCGCTCTCAATCTTGGATTTTGCGCTCTCGGAAAACTTGGCTGCCTTAACTGTCAGGGACTTGGTGATTTCGCCTCTGCCGAGAACCTTTACACCATCGAAGGTCTTCTTAAGAAGTCCCGCTTCTACAATAGCTGCTTCGTCAATTACCGCGCCGTTATCGAACCTCGCTTCCAAATCGGACACGTTTACGGTAGCGTAAACGGTGGCAAAGTTCTTGTTGTTGAATCCGCGCTTCGGGATACGCATGGCAAGCTTGGTCTGACCGCCTTCAAAGCCCGGCTTTACGCCGCCGCCAGAACGAGCCCACTGACCCTTGTGTCCCTTGCCGGATGTCTTGCCCCAGCCTGAGCCGTGTCCGCGGCCGATACGCTTTACTTCTCTGTTTGAACCGGGCGCGGGGGATAATTCGTGTAGCTTCATTTATAAGCTCTCCTTTCCGGTAAATTTATTATTCGTCCGTAACCTCAAGCAAATAGCTTATGGTCTTGATCTTGCCGTTGGTTGCCGCATTGTCGGGCTGCACGGTTGTATCGCCGATCTTGCGAAGACCGAGTGAATTTGCGGTGGCGATGTGACTGTCTTTGCGACCGATCAATGATTTAACCAGCTTTATTTTCTTTGACATTTCGGTGCTCTCCTTTCAGATCAGTTGAAGATTTCCTTGACAGTCTTGCCTCTTAAAGCTGCAACCTGCTCGGCATCTCTGAGAGATGTAAGTCCCGCCATTGTAGCTCTTACTACGTTGCAGGGATTATTGGAACGAAGAGACTTTGTTCTGATATTCTTAATGCCCGCCATTTCGATAACGGAACGAACGGGGCCGCCCGCGATAACGCCGGTACCTTCGGGAGCGGGCTTCATAAGAACGGAGCCTGCGCCGAACTTGCCTACTACCTCGTGAGGTATCGTGGTGCCCTTGAGGGAAATTTTAACAAGGTTTTTCTTTGCGTCCTCGATTCCCTTGCGTATAGCGTCGGGAACTTCGTTGGACTTACCCATTCCAAAGCCTACGATTCCGTTACCGTCGCCTACGACAACGAGCGCGCTGAATTTCATTACACGTCCGCCCTGAACTGTCTTGCTTACTCTGTTGATAGCAACGACTTTTTCGGAAAGCTCCAATTTTGATGCGTCTATAAGTGCCAAAATTTTTTCCTCCTTCTTAGAAATTCAGTCCGCCTTCACGGGCGCCGTCTGCCAGCGCGGCCACTCTTCCGTGATAAACGTAGCCGGAACGGTCAAATACCACGTCGGCAATTCCCTTGGCCTTTGCCTTTTCCGCAAGAGCAAGACCAACCTTCTTCGCGGCCTCCGCGTTTCCGCCAAAGCCCTCGAATCCCTTCTCAAGAGTGGAAGCGGAGCAAAGGGTTACTCCCGCCACATCGTCGATAAGCTGCGCGTAAATATGCTTTGCGGAACGGAAAACGTTAAGGCGGGGGCAAGAGGAGGTTCCGCTTACCTTTGCGCGGACTCTCTTATGACGCTTTATTCTGTTTTCCTTTTTATCTATGATTTTTTTCATTATCTTTTACGCCTCCCTTACTTCTTGCCCTTAGCGGCTTTGCCTTCCTTGCGGCGGATAACTTCGTTGGCGTACTTAATGCCCTTGCCCTTATAGGGTTCGGGAGGACGTATACCTCTTACTTCCGCTGCGAACTGGCCTACCTTCTGCTTGTCTATGCCCTTGATAATAATCTGGTTGGGCTGGGGGGATTCGATGGTGATATCCTCGGTATCGGATACTACAACGGGGTGGGAGAAACCGAGAGTAAGGTTAAGATCCTTGCCCTGCTTCTGGCATCTGTAACCTACGCCGTTAATCTCCAACATCTTGGAGAATCCGTTGGTAACACCCTCGATCATATTGGCTATAAGGGTTCTCGTAAGTCCGTGAAGCGCACGGTTTTCCGCTTCGTCATCGGGACGGGTAACATGTACCTCCGCGCCGTCAACGGTCACGGTCATCTGAGGCTTAAACTCCTTCGTAAGTGTGCCCTTGGGGCCTTTTACAGTAACCACGCTGCCGTCAACCTTGACCTCAACGCCCGCGGGAACAGCAATAGGCTTTCTTCCGATTCTTGACATATTCTGTTCCTCCTTACCATACAAACGCAAGGACTTCGCCGCCAACGTGAGCTGCTCTCGCCGCTCTGTCGGTCATAACGCCCTTGGAGGTGGAAACGATTGCGATTCCGAGACCCTTCATTACCTTGGGCATATCCTTGCTGTTTGAATAAATTCTCAGGCCGGGCTTGCTGACTCTGCGAAGTCCCGTAATTACCTGCTGCTTGTTTTCTGTGTACTTGAGTGTGATCCTGATGATTCCCTGCTTGTTGTCCTCAATAACACGGAAGTTCTTGATGTAGCCTTCGTCGGCGAGGATCTGAGCTATCTGCTTTTTCATATTTGAGCAGGGGATATCAACAGAGGGGTGCTTCGCGGAATTTGCGTTGCGAATTCTCGTGAGCATATCCGCGATCGTATCGGTGATCTGCATCTTTATGCGTCCTCCTGTATAAATAGAGATAGGAAATCGGTAGTCAGCGGCCGCGGCCTTCGGATACCGGGGCTTATTGCAAGTTAACGCTCCGTCCGCGTCAAGACAAAATCCCGCCGCCTCGCTCTTGCCGTTTCATGGGTTTATACTTACCAGCTTGCCTTCTTGACGCCGGGAATCTGACCCTTGTAAGCAAGCTCTCTAAAGCAAATTCTGCAAATGCCATACTTACGGAGGTAAGCATGAGGTCTTCCGCAGAGCTTACATCTGTTGTACGCTCTTGTGGAGAACTTTGCAGGACGCTGCTGCTTTGCAATCATTGATTTCTTTGCCATTTATAAGCTTCCTTTCAAATACCTTTCGGTTACTTAGAGAAGGGCGCGCCCATAAGGGACAGCAGCTCTCTCGCTTCCTCATCGGTGTTGGCGGTGGTCACGAAATTGATGTCCATTCCGCGGATCTGATCAATTTTTTCGTAATCTATTTCGGGGAAAATAAGCTGTTCCTTAACGCCTACGCTGTAATTTCCTCTTCCGTCGAAGCTGTTGGGATTGATGCCTCTGAAGTCACGTACACGAGGGAGCGCAACATTGAAGAAACGATCGAGAAATTCATACATTGTCTCGCCTCTCAGCGTTACCTTCACGCCGATGATATTGCCCTCGCGGAGCTTGAAGTTTGCAATAGCCTTTTTAGCCTTGCAGATAACGGGCTTCTGACCGGTTATCGCGGAGAGATCCGCCATAATGGCGTCAACCTTTTTGTGGTCGTCCTTGGCTTCGCCGCAGGCTACGTTTACAACAATCTTGTCAAGCTTCGGAATCTGCATTACGCTCTTGTAGCCGAACTTCTTGAACAGAGCGGGAGCAACGGTTTCCTTGTAGTAGGTTTTCATTGTTGACATAATTTTTTCTCCTTACTGCGGGTGACAGCAGGAAGTTACCTTATCCTGCCCCTCCACCTGAGTTTATTTCAATAATCCGCCTTGGGCGGGCGCATTAAAGCTGCGCGCCGCAGTGCTTGCAGATTCTTACCTTTTTGTCGCCTTCGATCTTATGTCCGACTCTGGTAGCCTTATTGCACTTGGGGCAAACGGGCATAACCTTGCAGGCGTAAAGGGGGCCTTCCGCCTTTACTATGCCGCCCAGCTCGCCCTGTCTTCTGGGCTTTACATGCTTGGTGACCATGTTTCTGCCCTCGACGATTACCTTGCCCTCGGAGGGGGAAACTTCCAGCACCTTACCCTTTTTACCCTTGTCCTTGCCGGAAATAATCATTACCTCGTCGCCTTTTTTAACGTGTAAAGTGTTCATTCCTGCTCCTCCTTAAAGTACTTCGGGAGCAAGGGACAGGATCTTCATGTATTCCTTGTCACGAAGCTCTCTGGCCACAGGTCCGAAAATACGGGTTCCTCTGGGATTCTTGTCTTCCTTGATCAAAACAGCCGCGTTTTCGTCAAAACGAATATAAGTGCCGTCGTCACGTCTTACGCCTGTGGCGCTGCGAACGATAACGCATTTTACAACGTCACCCTTCTTTACCGTGCCGCCGGGAGCTGCTTTTTTAACGGAAGCCACAACTACGTCGCCGATATTGGCATACTTTCTGCGTGTGCCGCCTAACACCCTGATACACATAAGCTCTTTCGCTCCTGTGTTGTCAGCCACTTTAAGGCGTGTCTGCATTTGTATCATTGGTTTTTACTCCTTCCGTTATTACTTGCTTCTTTCAAGCACTTCAACAAGTCTCCATCTCTTGTCCTTGGAAAGAGGTCTTGTTTCCATTATCTTTACCTTATCGCCTACGTTGCAGGTGTTTTCCTCATCGTGAGCTTTAAGCTTAATGGTGCGCTTGATGATTTTCTTGTACAAGGGGTGGCGAACATTGTCCTTCAGTGCCACTACGATGGTTTTGTCCATCTTGTTGCTTACTACAACGCCAACTCTTGTTTTTCTGAGGTTCCTTGTGTTTTCCAAAGTTCGTTCCTCCCCTCTCACTTATTCGCTTCGATTTCGCGCTGGCGGCGAATCGTTTTGACAACTGCGATTTCCTTCTTAACCGCTTTAATCCTCATGGGATTCTCAAGACGGTTTACGGCAAGCTGAAAACGGAGGTTGAACAGTTCCTGTTTAAGCTCGGTTTCTTTTGTGTTAAGCTCCGCCTCGCTCAGCTCTCTGATTTCCTTGGTAGCCTTCATTACTGCTCGCCTCCTTCTTCTTTCTTCATCACAAACTTGCATTTGATGGGCAGCTTGTGCATAGCGAGACGCATAGCCTCTCTCGCCACTTCTTCGCTTACTCCCGCAATCTCAAACATTACTCTTCCGGGCTTTACAACCGCTACCCAGTATTCGGGAGCGCCCTTACCGGAACCCATACGGGTGCCCATAGGCTTCTTTGTTACGGGCATATCGGGGAATATCTTGATCCAGACCTGACCGCCGCGCTTGATGTAACGGGTCATGGCGATACGAGCCGCCTCGATCTGGTTGCTGGTGATCCATGCGGGCTCCAAAGCCTGCAAGCCGTAGTCGCCGTAGCATACTACGTTGCCGCGTGTTGCCTTACCGGTCATGCGGCCTCTCTGCACTCTGCGGTGCTTTACTCTCTTAGGAAGCAGCATCAGTCGTTACCTCCTTCTTTTCTCTCTGCTTTGGGGGCGAAATTTCTTCTTTCGCCGCGGTTTGCGCGGTCTCCGCGGTTGGCGCGATCGCCTCTGTCGCGGTTATCGCGGTTGTCTCTGGCTCTTCTTGCAGGCTTTTCGGTCTTCTTTTCCTTACCTATTTCGCCCTTGAGAACCTCGCCCTTGTACAGCCATACCTTAACGCCGATAATGCCGTAGGTGGTGCTGGCTCTCGCTACGCCGTAGTCGATGTCGGCGCGAAGAGTCTGAAGAGGAATTGTGCCCTCGTGATAGCTTTCGGTGCGGGCGATTTCCGCGCCGCCGAGTCTTCCGCTTACCTGAGTCTTGATACCCTTTGCGCCGCACTTCATTGTACGTCCGATACAGGTCTTCATGGCTCTTCTGAAGCTTACGCGGCCCTCAAGCTGAGAAGCGATGTTCTCGGCGATAAGCTGCGCGTTCATATCGCGGTTTTTTACCTCGATAATGTTGATGTTTACGGGCTTGCCGTTTGTCATCTTTTCAAGCTCGGTTCTGAGCTTTTCAATCTCCGCGCCCTTCTGTCCGATAACCATGCCGGGCTGTGCGCAGTGAATGTGGATCTTTACTCTCGCGGCGTCACGCTCGATCTCGATGTCGGGAATACCGGCCTTGTAGAGCTTTTTCTTAAGATACTCACGAATCTTAAAGTCTTCAACCAATGTGTCGCCGAAGGTTGCCTTACCCGCATACCAGCGAGAATCCCAATCCTTGATAACACCCACTCTAAGACCGTGTGGATTAACCTTTTGTCCCATTGTTATCCTCCCTTATTCTGCTTCCTTGACAACCAAAACGATATTGGATGTTCTTTTTAAAATGCGGTGAGCGCTTCCCTTTGCGGCGGGTCTTATTCTCTTGAGAGTAACCCCCTCACCGCACCAGCACTCGGAAACGTAGCAGCTTCCGACGTCCATATTGTGGTTGTTCTCCGCGTTTGCCATAGCGGACTTGAGAAGCTTCATAAGCGGCTCGCTGGCTGCCTTGGGCGTCAGCTTTAACGTAGCCATAGCCACGTCGCAGGGCTTGTTTCTGATAAGATCAAGCACGATCTTCACCTTGCGGGGCGAAATACGAACGTGTTTGAGTTCTGCTCTTGCCTCCATACGTTACTCCTCCTTACTTCTTAGTGGTCTTGCTGCCTACATGACCCTTAAAGGTTCTTGTGGGAGCAAATTCGCCCAGCTTATGACCTACCATATCCTCGGTAACATAAACGGGAATGTGTTTTCTGCCGTCGTGTACTGCGAATGTGTGTCCTACGAAATCGGGAAAAATTGTGCTTGAACGGCTCCAGGTCTTAAGAACCTTCTTTTCGCCGGACTCGTTCATGGAAAGAACTCTCTTGTAAAGCGCTTCCTGCACATAAGGTCCCTTCTTGATGCTTCTGCTCATATATTTGTTATCCTTTCAATTGCAAGTTAAGTACTTTGCCGCTCTGCGGCAAAGTACGCCTATTTCGCTTCTCGGTCGAACGACCGAAATTTTGCTTCGCAAAAGCGCTTCATAGGCGCGTTTGCGCCTTCAATAAACGCTGCTCCGCAAAATTCTTCAAAAACGTCTTTTTGGCTTACGCTTGTTCTTGCGCCGCTGTCAGCCGCTGACAAACGCTTATTAACAATTGCGGTATTATTGTGTTTTTTATGAACGAAGATCGGCTTACTTGCCGTTTCTTCTCTTTACGATAAACTTGTCGGTTCTGTTCTTTGTCTTGCGGGTCTTGTAACCCATAGCGGGCTTGCCCCAAGGAGTAACAGGGCCGGGACGTCCAACGGGAGATTTGCCTTCGCCGCCGCCGTGAGGGTGGTCGTTGGGGTTCATTACGGAACCTCTGACTGTGGGTCTTATGCCCATATGACGAGTGCGGCCGGCTTTACCGATATTTACGTTAGAGTGATCCGCGTTGGAAACAACGCCGATTGTCGCCATACAGTTATCGGGAACGTTGCGAAGCTCGCCGCTGGGAAGTCTCACCATTGCGTAACCGTTTTCCTTAGCCATGAGCTGAGCCATGTTGCCGGCGGAGCGTACAAGCTGCGCACCCTTTCCGGGGTGAAGCTCAACGTTGTGAATAACGGTACCCACGGGAATGTTTACCATGGGAAGCGCGTTGCCGGGCTTGATGTCGGCATCTGCGCCCGCTCTTACCTTGTCCCCTACCTTAAGGCCTTCGGGAGCGATAATATACCTTTTTTCGCCGTCCTCGTATTTAACGAGAGCGATAAAAGCGGTTCTGTTGGGATCGTACTCAAGGGTCATAACCTCGGCATCCATGCCCAGCTTATTTCTCTTGAAGTCGATTATTCTGTACTTCCTTCTGTTTCCGCCGCCCTTATGTCTTACGGTGATTCTGCCGTAGCTGTTGCGACCCGAGTGCTTCTTGAGGGTTTCAAGCAGACTCTTTTCGGGAGCAACCTTTGACAAACCGCTGTAATCAATAACAGTCATGCCTCTGCGACCGGGGGTCACGGGCTTATAGGTTTTTATAGCCATTGTAATTCAACTCCTTACTTAAATCATGCCGTCGAAGAACTCGATGGTTTTGGAATCGGGGGTTATTGTAACGATAGCCTTTTTCCACGCGGTGGTATAGCCTTCGTTTCTTCCCATTCTCTTCTTTCTTCCGCGGACGTTCATTGTGTTGACCTTTTCAACCTTTACGTCCTTGAAAAGCTGCTCAACCGCTTTCTTGATCTCGATCTTATTGGCGGTCTTGGCTACCTTGAAGGTATACTTTCTGTCAGCAAGCGCATCCATGGAAGCTTCGGTGATAATGGGACGGATAATGATGTCCTGTACAGTTTTTTCCATTACGCATATACCTCCTCGATTTTTGCCACGGCGTCCTTTACCACAACAAATTTGCTGTAATTAAGGATATCGTATACGTTAAGAGTGTTTACCTGTGTCGTCTTAACGCCGGGAATGTTGGCGGCGCTCTTGATTACCTGCTGATCAACGGTGTCAAGTACGATAAGAGCCTTGCCGTCCACATTAAGCGCCTTGAGCATATTAACAATGGATTTTGTCTTGAATCCGTCGGTCTTTATGCTGTCAACAACAACCATTTCGTTTTCCTGTACCTTAGAGGACAGAGCGGAAAGGAGAGCGAGTCTCTTTACCTTTTTATTAAGCGTGTAAGTGTAGCTTCTGGGCTTGGGGCCGAGAGCGATACCGCCGTGACGCCACTGGGGGCTTCTGGTGGAACCCTGTCTCGCGTGACCGGTGCCCTTCTGTCTCCAGGGCTTTCTTCCGCCGCCGCTTACCTCTGTTCTGGTAAGAGTGGACTGTGTGCCCTGACGCTGATTCGCCAGATAGTTTACAACCGCCTGGTGCATAGCGTACTCGCTGGGCTCGATGCCGAATACCGCGTCGTTAAGCTCAAGCTCGGAGACTGCGTTGCCGTTCATATCGTAAACCGATACCTTTGCCATTATAAATCCTCCTCCCTTAAGCCTTAACCGCGTCGGTGATGCAGACAAGTCCGCCCTTGGGACCGGGAACCGCACCCTTGATCGCGATAAGATTGTTTTCCGCGTCAACCTTTACCACTACCAGATTCTGGACGGTAACGGTTTCAGCGCCCATATGTCCTGCCATTCCCTTGCCCTTGAAAATTCTCGAAGGGCTGGAGCAGGCGCCCATGGAGCCCGCCTGTCTTGCAACGGGGCCGGAACCGTGGGTCTCTTTGAGTCTGTGCTGATTGTGACGTTTGATGGCGCCCTGGAAGCCCTTGCCCTTGCTGGTGCCCTTAACGTCGATAACGTCGCCTGCGGCGAAAGTATCGGCCTTAAGAATGTCTCCCACGTTTACGGCGCTTGTGTCGTTAAGTCTGAATTCCTTTAAGAATCTTTTAAACGGAACGTCGTTTTTCTTAAAATGTCCCTGTTCGGGCTTGTTTACGCCCTTAGGGGAGATATCGCCGAAGCCGAGCTGAACCGCGTCGTAGCCGTCGTTCTCGGTTGTTTTCTTCTGAACGACGACGCAGGGGCCCGCTTCAACGACCGTTACGGGAACGACCTTGCCGTTCTCGTCGAAAATCTGGGTCATGCCGATTTTCTTAGCGATTAAACCTTTTGTCATTTGTTGACCTTTCCTTCCATGGTTATTGGTTGCTTAAAGCAACTTGACCAAGTGCAGCGTATCTGCCCCGGTCAGAGGTAAGCGGCTTTCCGATTTACGAACATTTGAACGCAGTTCAAAAAAGTCCTGGATATGCCGTTTACTTAACACATTACTTGAAATTTCGTAAGGTCCTTTTTTAGATGTCCATTGAAATTTCAACGCCTGCGGGAAGCTCAAGACTCTGGAGAGCTTCAATGGTCTTATTGGTGGGTCTGATGACGTCAATAAGGCGCTTGTGAGTTCTCTGCTCGAACTGTTCACGGCTGTCCTTGTACTTGTGTACGGCGCGGAGAATGGTAACTACTTCCTTATCGGTGGGAAGGGGAACGGGTCCCGCTACTCTCGAACCGGTGCGCTTTGCGGTCTCTACTATCTTAGCCGCGGCCGAATCAACGACGGTGTGGTCATAGCCTTTTACCTTAACTCTTACTTTTTCCTTAACTGCCACTTTCGTAAACTCCTTTCTGAAATAGTATGTTATGAAAGCATCTGCATAAATGCAGTACAGAGCGTATTTTCCGTTTACACGGTGCCGAGTGTTTCACCATAATCCGTAAAACGCGTTCGGGCAATTTCATATCGGGGGGTATCCGCCTCTGACGAACCCTTCCCCGTATCCCGAACGAAACGCTTATTTATATTAAAAGTACAAAACTCTGCGGCACATAACACGCTCTTTCCGCCCGATTTAAAACCGGACATACTCCGCCGAAATTCCCGATTTTTCAACCGCAACCTTCGGCATCAACGCATTGTTAAGCAGTTGCCGCACATACGCGGACAAGAAGTCCGCAGTCGTGCAGTAGTTATTATACTACAAGTCGGGGCATATTACAAGGAAAAACGAGGAATTTTTTTAAAAATATGCGTAGAAATTTTTGGATTTTAAAAGAGCCGTTTTGTTTATTTTTTACAAAATTATAAAAAATATGTTTTTTATTGAAAAAAGATGTAACAAAAAGGCAAATTTGTGATTTTACATTGTAAAGAGTTAAAATCTCATACAATTTTTAACAAGAAAGAGGTTGATTACAAATTTGAATTAAGGTCATTATAAACAACCGTAATATGGTAATATGTCAACAAATCCAAATTTGAAAAAAATCTTTCACGAATTAAAAAATTTATTTACCGAAAAAAGAAAGGACTATTTTACAATGAAAAAAATTACAAAAAAGCTGGCAGCTATCGCTATGGCAATTATGACGGCAACCACGATGACAACAAACACAATAGTTTACGCCGAGAAGGCATTAAACAGAAACATTGACACAAACATTAGTAACTCTTTTGACGAGTATATTGAAAAGTTAAGCGATATAACTTACGAGATACAAACACTGGAGTATTACAACAGCAACAATGAATACGATGAACAAATATCTAAATTGATGTCTGAAAAAGATTGGTTGATTCAACAACACGATAAATACAATGCGGACGCTATTGATAATGAAATGATGCGAGATATTATAGTTAACTCTGACTATTCTTTGGCAAACAAATCAAGATACATCCCTCAATCGGAGTTAGAAGCCTTAGTTAAAAGATTTGAAACCTCATATGTGGTCATGGGTAATTCTGCTACACATACGGAAGGATCCACCGTATACAAATTGTATCAAATTATTGTTATGAATAAAAGTAATAACGAATTTAGTACAAGTCGTCTTGGAAGAGAAGTGCATAAACAATTTTATAAAGCAATAAATAACCAAACCGAAGCAACACAGTTTCTAAATGATGTAATAAATGTATACGTTTCCAAAGCCTTTTCATCAGTTTTAGAAATGGTTCCAGGAGTTGCATTGCTTCCATATGAATTATTTTTTGATACAAAACCTAATCCCGATACATTCAGAACAGCGGGAGATGGGTTAAATACTACTGTAATCTCTAACTCAATCGTTAAATTTACATATGTGTTTAACGAGTCAAATAATTCATGGGTATTTTGCAGTTCATCTAACCAAGCAACGTCAGAATTTGCTGCCGTTGACTTTAGATATCCTTCCGGAAGTACCAGTGTAAAATTTGTTTCTTTTCCGAAGTTAAGACAAGACGGCGGTTATGCTAATTCAATACCAAGTGCCGTCGCAATTTTTAAGGCTATGAAAAATAATAGTTATATTTCATCAAGTAATTTCTGTGTTAACAAAGTTTCATATTCAACCAAGTATAAGGGAGAATTAGTTTGCGAGGTTGCAGCACCGGCAACGCCGTATGTACTATTATGAGTATCAAAAAAATAATAGCAATATCAATACTTTCTTTATTTGTAATATTTCTGGCCGCCATAATATTTATACCTCCAAACGTAACGGAAATTACGGATACCAAGCTCTTTTATAATATCGAATCGGTTAATTACGGCAATTTTCCCGATGACACATGCTTTGAAGAAATAAGCGACAGAAGCATAAACGTCAAATTTGACCTTACGGTTACGAAGCGGTTTTTCTGGGTTTATCTGGAAGGGTCAATAACCATTGGGAATAAGCAGTATTTCCCTCATCTCTACAATAATAACAGATCGTCTGTAATTATAACCTCCTTGGGCGGTAGGTCGGGTAGTGTTGACGCTTCATTGATCTATATTTCCGATGATTTGTCGCACTTTATGTTGTTCATATCAGAAGATCATGGTGAGGAAACGGCGGGTTCATGGCTTAACTGTACGGATTTGGCGGATTATAAAGGCGCAATGGTCAGCTTATTTCCCAACGAACCCTTTGGGTGGAAATACGGGGATAACGGCCAATAAATCCATTGCCGCTTCTTGACCGGAGTGCGGTTAGTATTGTTTCAGGATCGGAAAAGAACGTTAAATTTTAAAGCGCAGCTTAAACAAGCTGCCGGAATTGCGAAGCAATTCCGAGGTTCAGCAGGGGAATTTTATCCGCCGCCGAACCGAGAGATGTCCCTCGCCTAAAAGGCGGAGGACATCCGGCAGCGGTTATGCCAATGCTTTTTTTAACCAACTAATGCCCACAGTTTTAAAAGGGATTAAGTATGGACATTAAGAAACTATTCCAATAGAAATTGGCGCACGTCTTTTCGGCATATTTTGCCGCTGACTGCGTTAAAAATTCTTGACGGGCGACAGCCCGCCTGCGGTTTTTTGCCTTGTCATTAACAAAATATGCTCTAAAATCCGCACATTAATATGTATAAATAATCTGCGATTTTAAGCATTTGGGAAAGGATAAATAACGCATAAAATGTCACATAAAAAAAGCATTTGCACCGCAGCAGTACTAACTTTAGCCTTTTTTCTCTTATAACGCTTTCAGCCTGTAATAAAACCAAACAAGAAGATGCTATTATACCAACAAGTTCAAGCACAGTAACGTCAGGCGGCATAATCACCTTAGACAATTCGACCGAGAAATCTTCCACAGACGATAGTGTTCCCATATGAAGGAGGGAAAACGATATGAATAGAACGAAACGTGCTCCAATTATAGCAATATCGGTCATATTAATATCAGCGCTGCTTGTACTGTCAGCTTTCGCGGGACTGTACCTTTATTCCGAAGCGGTGATTTTTGACCATCGGGATTCCTCCGAGGTACATTCCACCATATCGCCCGCCGAAGGCTTCTCGGTAAAATACCCCTTTTTCGCGAATCCAATGGCATTAAGCGGCAGCGGCGGCAGAGCCTACACCTTAACCCTGCTGAACGGCGGTGAAAAAAACATCGAGGTATATGAGGCTGTAAACGCGCCCGTATACATATGGGTTGACTATCTGTACAACAGATACCGCGGCCGCGTTAATCTGGATTATAGCCTTGAACTGGACGGCAAAACAATAACCGTAAGTATGATCGGGAACGTTTACGAGGGTGAAAACAGTATCCCGGTTGAACAAAAATTTGTTTTTGATATTGAAAATGCCGATTCGGATCAACTTCCCAAGTGGATAAACGAAGAGGAAACGGATGAGGAGTACAGGGAATTTTTTGGGTTTGTGACTAATCCGACGGTAAATCCTATGCCGGATTGGTACGGGGAAATGTGATTTTTTACAGAGGAGGGGACGCTATGCAATAGAAAGCGTCCCCTTGAAATTATCCTATAAAAATATGTTGTGCCGGACTGCATCAATTGCATGTAGCGTAAATTATGTTACCGAGACGTCAGGAAAACGCATTCGGATTCAAAATTGTTTTAAATACGGGCAACATAATATTTATCCGCCAATTGGCCGCTACAATCGTAATAAATGAAAAAGGTTACCCATGCGATGACGAAAGTCTGCGGCAAATGAAAGATATTTACTATGAAATCAGCAACAGATTTTTGGAAAAAGCTTGGCAGCAATAGTCGTTGATTTCTTTTCGCCTATACTTTAAAAAACAGAGTTTGTTTGAATGTGAAATCAACAAACCGGTGATGTTATTTTTGTATAATTTTACTGAATATCAAAAAATATTAAAATTTTTTAAAAAAATGGGTAACAAAAAGCGAATTATAGGATTTTACATATAGAAGATTAAAACAAAAATCTTCTTTTAATCGAAATTAAATAAAAGAGGGTGATTCCAATGTGCATATCTCATTAAAGCCGATAAAAGTATTGGCTTCATAACAGAATACGTAATAATTTTTTGGAAAGGAAAAATATTATGAAAAATTTTAAATCAATTGCAGCTTTTATAGCATGGATCTTAATTTTTTCATTATGTGGCTGTTCACAAATTAAAGCAGAAGGCAGTGAACAAAACGATTCACATTTTTCCGAAGAAGCCGAAAGCTCCTCCGCAATCACGGAAATCTGCGCTTTCAATGATAAATTAACGATCTTTTCCACATGGGAAGAAGCGGGTAAATTCCTTAATATGGATTTTTCCATTTGTGCCGAGGATACTCGAAAGGTTCATTTAGTTGATTATATTTCGGATAACTATAATATCATTCAGACTCATTTTGACGAAGATGAATTCTTTCCGGCTACCGCGCCTTCCGAATCTAACGAATATGTTAAGCCAACTTTGTCAACAATAACCGCTTATCTGGCAAAAGAGGGCGAAGCATCAGAAGAAGAACTGCACGGATTTGTGGACGACTTCTCAAGCTTTTCCATTCCCCTCACAAACGACATAGAATTTCAAGAGTTAAGAACCGAAATTATTCCGATTGGTAACACCGAAGCAAGTTTCAAATTTTATGTTTCAAATTCATGTAATCTTTTAAATGTTGAAGTTATATACAAAGGATGTTTATTTCACATGGATTACGAAAACATTTCCGAAGAGGATATAGATAAAAATATTGACGATATATATAACAGTCTAAGTAATTATATCCAAAATAATTAAAAAATCTGTTTGTAAAATCTTTAATAGGCGCCGTATTTTGTTACGGCAGCC
>Ga0137308_101433_pt1 | contig 23342 bp, 17 predicted proteins | sample Inofrocosms_June_FD_97181 | JGI IMG/M metagenome (GOLD analysis project Ga0137308, IMG submission 97181) | Mouse cecal microbial communities from Vienna, Austria - N-Acetylneuraminic and N-Acetylglucosamine D2O microcosms_June | ecosystem: Host-associated > Mammals > Digestive system > Large... | reverse complement strand
GGCACTCAAATCAGGATTGTGAAATGAAACAATCAATGGTTTGCCGCAAAGCCGTAAGAACGCCGCTCTTTTTCAGCTATTACAAATGAAGCACTCTTGCCTTGATCTCCTTGGTCTTACCCGTGTTCCAGAAATTTTCCCCCAGATATCCGCAGGTCCGCCTTGTAACGTTCATCTTCCCATGATCTTTATTGTGGCACTGGGGGCATTCCCATTCCGTGTCCTCATTAATCTCTATTTCCCCGTCGAAACCGCATACATGGCAGTAATCGGACTTCGTGTTAAACTCACCGTATTGGATATTATCGTAGATAAATCGAATCACTTCCTCAATCGCCTCCGGATTGTTCCTCAGATTCGGAATCTCCACATAGGAAATCGCTCCGCCCAGAGACTTGTTCTGGAACCGGCTCTCAAAGGTAAATTTGGAAAAAGCGTCAATCGGCTCCCTCACATCCACATGGTAGGAATTTGTATAATACCCCTTGTCCGTCACATTAGGAATATCACCGAATTTCTCTTTGTCAATTCTGGCAAAACGATAGCACAGCGTTTCCGCGGGAGTCCCGTACAATGCAAAACCGATATTGGTCTCCTTCTTCCATTTCTGCACCGCCTCGTTCATACGATCCATGACACGCATGGCAAATTCACTGCCCGTCTCCGTGGTATGGCTGCAGCCCTTCATCAAGTATGTGGTCTCATACAGCCCGATGTAGCCAAGGGAAATACTGGAATATCCCCCGTACAAGAGCTTGTCTATGGTTTCGCCCTTTTTCAGTCTGGCGATGGCTCCGTACTGCCAATGGATGGGGCTGACGTCGGACAAGACCCCAAGCAATGCCTTATGTCTGCACATAAGCGCCTCATAGCACAGCTCCAGCCTCTCGTCCATCAGCTTCCAGAAGATCTCCTCATCGCCCTTGGCAAGGATACCGATCTGGGGCAGATTCAGGCTTACCACTCCCTGATTAAAACGCCCTTCAAACCGATAATTTCCCGCCTCGTCCTTCCAAGGAGCCAGAAAGGATCTGCATCCCATACAGGAAAACACATTTCCCTCATAATTTTCCCTCATCTTCTTGGCTGAAATGTAATCCGGATACATCCTTTTTGCGGAGCACCTCGCCGCCAGTTTTGTAATGTAATCGTATTTCCCGCCTTTCAGACAATTATTTTCATCCAGCACGTAAATCAGCTTGGGAAATGCCGGAGTCACATAGACACCTTTTTCGTTCTTGGTGCCCTGAAGGCGCTGATTCAGGATCTCCTCTATAATCAGCACTGTCTCCTCCACGTATTCGTCCTCCTCGTCAATATGCAGAAACAGTGTGACAAAGGGAGACTGGCCGTTGGTGGTCATCAGGGTATTAATCTGGTACTGGATGGTCTGGACGCCGGATTTCAGTTCGTCACGCAGACGGATGTCCACGGTTTTACGGCGGGTAGCCTCATCCATGGAATCCCCGAATTCTTCTTGAAGCTGGTTTTCGAATTTCTCTCTGCTCTTCCGCAAATATTTCCCCAAATGCTTGATATTCACGGACTGGCCGCCGTATTGGTTGCTGGCAACGGCTGCGATAATCTGTGTGGTGACGGTACAGGCAACCTGAAAGCTTTTGGGTGATTCTATCATTTTACCGTTTATAGATGTGCCGTTATCCAGCATATCTTTAATATTAATCAGACAGCAGTTGAAAATGGGCTGGATAAAATAATCCGCATCATGGAAATGAATCACACCGTTGTCATGCGCCAAGGAGATATGTTCCGGCAGAAGCATACGTCTTGTCACATCCCGGGATACTTCCCCCGCAATATAATCCCGCTGGGTGGAAGCAAGCCTCGTATTTTTATTGGAATTCTCCTCGGCAAGCTCCTTATTCTCGTTGCGGATCAGCTTTAAAATGGACTCGTCCGTAGTATTGGACTTGCGCAGCAGACTTCTCTGATAACGGTAGACAATATACTTTTTGGCAAGAATATACTTATTACGCTCCACCAAATGCCGCTCTATGACATCCTGAACATGCTCCACGGTCTGCAGTTCTTTATCCTCTGTCTCCACCGCCTGCAAAATCTCCTTCACCAGAGCGTCGTCCGCCCTGTCATTTTCTTCCACTTCATGATTTGCCTTGCGGATGGCCTCAACAATCTTATCTTCCTCATATGGTACAATTCTTCCGTCCCTTTTCTGAATTCTCATTAATACATGCACTCCTGTCTGCCCATTTTTATTCCCACGGCCAACGCGGCATCAGCTTGCGGCGGAGTCTATGACTCCCTTGGGCTGTGCCAAAACACCATGGGACAGATACCGATAGCGTCCCAAACAGCCTTGCACACAGGCTTTGTTACGGGGCGCAAACTTATTATATGCAAAAATCGAGATCGTACCGCAAGTTATTACGAATACGATCTCAACTATATTTTGTATTACTATAAGTTTTTCGTATCTATATCTTGTATAAATATTATAATAGAAACCCTCTCAAAGTGCAACACCTTTTTGCATAAAACGAAATGCATTCGTTATCGGTCACGGAGTGAACAATAACCTTAGGACAAATAGGGCAGCACCTGCGAAAAGTCCATATCGCTTGCATAATAGAACTTTGTGTAGCAAGGCTGGTTGTAGCAATTATTCTGCCATGCTATGCCCGTCCGGTACATGGTATCGTGCATCAGGGTAAACAGCTTATGCTTGGTTATCTCCAGACTGGTATAAATACGGATAGCGCTGCTGTCCTCGGTCCGCAGCAAGAGCTCCTCCCTGAAATCACCGAAAATATCCGCCACAAGACAGGGATTCCCCTTAGTGCCGTTGTTAGTCAAGGTCCCCTCCGGCTTCAAGAGGATGCCGTGAGTATTGTCATTTACCACGCCGGAATGCTTCTCATGAAGATAATCCACGCCGTCAGTGACCTGTGTGCTCAAATCCGCCGCAAACCGGATGCTCTGATTGGTTCCAAGCACCTTGTCAGGCAGCTTGTTCCCCTTACAGTCGTACATCTCCTTCACCCAGACACACAAGCCCCGCACATCCGGATTCACGTCGCCGATCATGCATCTGCCCAGATCCGCCTCCGCATACTCTCCGAAGAAAGGAACACCCGTCTCTGCGTCACGCAAGGCCCATCCGTAAGGCGCCGCCTTTGCACCCTCAAACACATTAAATATCTGGAAGCCCGGTCTGTCGGGGTCAATGACCGCCACATGCATGGCGTCCCCATGCCCAAACTTTGCCGCTCTGCCGTCGGGGAGCTTTCCTCTGGAGGAATAGAGCACACTGCCGTCATGGTCAATGACCGCTGCCCCGTAAATGATTTCCTGACAGCCGTCCCCGTCCACATCCGCAGTGGACAGGCTGTGATTCCCCTGACCGGCCAGACAGCCGTAGACGGGATCCGTCCCTTCCGCCTCATGGGGATCCCCACAGAAGGGATTCTTCATGGGCACATAGCCGCTGTCAATGTCAAAATATACACGGTGTTTCCCTTCAAAGAAGTCATAGGCTACGATAGTGGTTCTGGTATAGTAGCCGCGGCAGATAATCAGATAGGGTCTCTCTCCGTCCAAATAGGCCACTCCCGATAAAAATCTGTCCACACGGTTACAGGGTTCGATACGCCGCATGGCATAGTCGCCCCAGCGCAGTCCGTCATCCTCCCTTGGATGAGGAAATGCAATCGTCTCCAGTTCCTCACCGTTTCCGCCGAACATGGTAAGGTACTCCGGCCCCTCATAAATAAAGCCCTCAAACTTCCGAAGCTCGTTTCTCGGGCTTCGCGCAGGCGCATATTCGTCTATAAAGTAATCCGCCAGAGCCTCCGCATCCTGCCTTGACAGGGGATAGTCATACTTATTTTTCACGGCAGCGTTTTCTGCCGATTCTCCTGTCATGCCTTCCGCAGCAAAAAAGCACTCCTCCGGCGTTGCCGGCCACTGGCCGCTTTTTACTTCCTCAAGCTCCTGCCAGCCCTGAAAAAGCTCCACGATGTGTCGATAATAATCGTCGGCTCCGCACACATAATTATCCTCATGAGTGATGCCCTTTGCCACGTCTTCCTCCGGTAAGGTAATGTATTTCTTACTCTTTACCGTCCCGTCCTCATTGTAGACGGTCATACAGGTGCCCGGAGCCGTCTTTACCGACATCTCCGCCCTTCCGTCCCCGTCAAAATCATAGACCATAAACTGCGTATAGTGAGCTCCCGCCCGGATGTTTACCCCCATGTCGAGACGCCACAGAAGCTGTCCGGACAGCTTATAACAGTCGATATAGCAGTTTCCCGTATACCCCTTCCCCGATACGTCATGGGCATTGGAAGGATCCCATTTCACAAAAAATTCATACTCCCCGTCGCCGTCCACATCCCCCACACTCATATCGTTTGCGCTGTAGGTGTATGCTTCCCCCGCCGGAGTGACGCCGCCTTCGGGAATCTGCATGGGAATTTCCATATACGGCTTGGGGTTCACATGCACCGGCTCGCAAGGCTCGGATTCCTCAAGACAGATTTCTTGATTCCGGAATTCTCCTTGGGAATGTTCCCCTTGGGAGATTTCTCCTTGAGAGTTTTCTCCTTGGAAGTATTCTCCTTGAGAGATTTCTCCTTGAGAGTGTTCCCCTTGGGAGATTTCTCCCGGAAACGATTTTCCCTGAGCCGGTTCCCCTTGGGCTGCCGCGCCTGTGTGAGATTCCTGTTTCTTTCCTGTTTTTACGGGAGCGACGGAATAAGTATCCTGCAAAGTCCCCTCTCTGTCCAGATAATTGGTACTGTCCGTTACAAGGGCAAGCTTTTTCCCGTTTTTATACACTATGTAGTCTGTTCCGCTCATGCCCGTCTCGGTGCAGCCGGTGACCTCCTCCAAAAACATTCTCCAGCCCAAAAAAACGCCCTCATCCGTGGCAAAGGCAATGAGCCCCCTGTTCAGCTTCTCCAGCTGTTCCTTCCACACCTTTTTCACAGCGGTTTTCAGCAGTCCGCTCTCCCCCTGTTTTTCCCCGTCCTTCCATGCTTCCACCCTGAGATAATGGGGGATATGTGTGGACTTTTTCAAGGTAAAGCAGGTGTCGGATCCTTCATAGATACACTTGTATTCCATTGTGTCACTGTAACGGTCCGACCAGTATAGGCGGTATGTACAGCCCTCCGCCGCCTCCCCCTGCCAGCACAGGCGGATTTCGGAATCTTCCGTTTTATCTGCTTTCAATTGTATTGTCATATGCTTCCCTCCTAAAATATGTAACAGCCTCCCGGAGTTACCCTCCGCCTGCACTGCGGCGGCTTTTCCCGACAGCCCCGCACAAATCATAACAGTTCAGACAGTTCCACCCGCAAAGTCAAAATCGCGTCCCTATGCGATTTTGCGAGACCTGCAGGCGCCAAAACACGTTCTTTCCGCGTTTTGTGTGTATTCTGTAACGGTTCAACGCCTTGTCTGAACTGTTACGGTTTTTGAACTTGGAACCCGCAAAAAACGAAAAGCGGCCATTTTACGTAGAAAAATGATCTGCCAGCCTCTTACAGATACCTTACCACATCCGAAAGCTTTCTCTTGGGGACACAGTAATCTTTCTTCTCATCCAGATAATATTTGAACTCTTCCGGATCCTCCAGATCCACAATATGGCTCACATGGGCAGGATACCCAAAGGCTACCACGGTGTGCAGCGCCTGCTGCGGGGTCAGTCCGAACAATTCGGACAGCGCCGGTTTGTTACAGGCGCCGATAATGCAGCTGCCCACGCCCCGGTTCCACGCCGCCAGCGTCATATTTCCGATGGCAAGCCCGGCATCCGTGTCACAGTCGGGGTTTCTGTCCAAATTCTTTACCACGGCTATGTACAGGACGGGACGTTCCTTCTCCTTGGGCTGTCCCAGCTCCGGCGGCAGCGCCCCAGCCCATTTTGTATGGGAAAATACTTCCGCCACCTTATCCGCCCCCTTTATGACAATATAGCTCAAAGGCTGCCTGTTTGCGGCGCTGGAGGCAAGTCTGGCCGCAGTCAGTATCTCATCTATAATATCCTGTTCAATTTCCTTCTGTTCAAAACGGCGGTAGGTACGCCTTCCCTCCAACAGTTCCATTAAATTTTCCATCTGCTTCCTCCTGATTTTTATTTGCCTATGCCTATGCCTATGCCTATGCCTATGCCTATGCCTATATGTATTATAGAATATTTTCTCAAATCCCACAATGTAAAATTCCCGCCCAATTGACTTCCGTCATTCTTCAGGTTACTGTTCACTCCGTTCACAGCAACCTATGCACAGAAATCGCAAAACAGCGATTTCGCGCATGTCTGTCTCGGGTTTCACCTCGCGGCGACAGCGAGTGAACAGTAACTTCTTCAGTTACTCAAAAAGGCGCCGGAGGCTGTATCACTCCTCCGGTGCCTGTGTCTTATAATATATTACTTTTGGATTGTTCCGAATGCTCTCACCACTATAGACGTTTCTGTTCCTTTTATGATTCATTTCTATTAAAAAAGCTGCCTCAAATGATTTGAAGCAGCTTCCGGAGGGGGATTTCGCCCCTTTTATTCCATAGGAACCGTTATTCTATTTCTGTGCCACATCCTTCATGGAGAAACTGATTCTGCCCATCTTGTCCTTGCCGAGACATACTACAGTCACTGTATCGCCCAATGTCAGCACGTCTTCCACACGGTTGATTCTCTCCTTGGCAATCTTGGAAATGTGAACCATTCCCTCCTTGCCGGGTGCAAATTCGATAAATGCCCCGAATTCCTTAATACCCACTACCTTGCCCTTGAAAATCTGGCCCTCCTCAAAATCGGTAACGATAATCTTAATCATCTCCAAGGCTTTGTCCATCATTTCCTTATCCGTGCCGCATACGGATACGCTGCCGTCGTCCGTAATGTCAATCTTAACGCCGGTGCGGGCAATAATCTCATTGATGGTCTTACCTCTCTGTCCGACCACCTCGCCGATCTTATCGGGATCGATCTGGATAGAAATAATCTTGGGTGCATAAGGCCCTACCTCAGGTCTGGGTGCGGAAATAGCGGGCTTCATACAAGTATCCATAATAAACAGCCTTGCTTCACGGCAGCGTGCTATTGCCCCCTCCACAATAGGCCTTGTGAGACCGTGGATCTTAATATCCATCTGGATAGCGGTAATACCTTCCGTAGTACCGGTCACCTTAAAGTCCATGTCACCAAAGAAGTCTTCCAGACCCTGAATATCGGTCAGCAGTACAAAGTCATCATCCGTGTCACCGGTCACAAGACCGCAGGAAATACCTGCCACCATCTTCTTGATCGGAACACCTGCCGCCATCAATGACATACAGGAGGCACAGGTGGATGCCATGGAAGTAGAGCCGTTGGATTCAAAAGTCTCCGATACGGTCCGGATTGCATAGGGGAACTCCTCCTCGCTGGGAAGCACGGGAATCAGCGCTCTCTCAGCCAGCGCGCCATGACCGATCTCACGTCTTCCCGGTCCTCTGGAGGGCTTGGTCTCACCTACGGAATAGGAAGGGAAATTATAGTGGTGCATATATCTCTTGCCCACCTCGTTCTCGTCCAAACCGTCGATTCTCTGCTGTTCGGAAAGAGGAGCCAGCGTACATACGTTACAAATCTGGGTCTGACCCCGGGTAAACATAGCGGAACCATGGACACGGGGAATGAGATCTACCTCCGCTGCCAAAGGACGGATCTGGGTAATCTCACGGCCGTCGGGACGCTTGTGGTCCTTCAGTATCATTTTGCGCACGGTCTTCTTCTCATATTGGTAAACAGCCTCCCCAAGGACTGCAAGCCACTCTTCGTTCTCCGCAAACGCCTCTTCCAGCTTCTCCGTAATCACACGGATATTCTCCTCACGGGTCTGCTTATCATCGGTGAATACCGCTGTCTCCATCTCCTCGGGAGTGACGATCTTTTTCATCTCGTCAAACATTTCCTGCGGAATGGCACAGCTGGTATATTCATGCTTCTTCTTGCCTGCCTCCGCAACAATCTTGTCAATAAAGTCGATAATGGTCTGGTTGATCTCATGTGCCTTATAAATAGCCTCAAGCATTTTCGCCTCGGGAACCTCATTTGCCCCCGCTTCGATCATAATAACCTTCTCCCTTGTGGAAGCCACCGTAAGATTTAAATCTCCCACCTTCCACTGCTCCTGAGAAGGATTGATGACAAACTCACCGTCAATCATCCCTACCTGAGTCATGGCACAGGGGCCGTCAAAGGGAATATCGGAAATGCAGGTTGCAATCGCGGCGCCCAGCATTGCTACCAGTTCGGGACGGCAGGCAGGATCCACGCTCATAACCATATTGTTCAAAGTAACGTCATTTCTGTAATCTTTCGGAAACAGCGGGCGCATAGGCCTGTCGATTACTCGGCTGGTCAGGATGGCATTCTCACTGGCCTTGCCCTCTCTCTTGTTAAAGCCGCCGGGAATCTTGCCCACTGCGTACATCTTCTCTTCAAACTCAACGCTCAAAGGAAAGAAGTCGATTCCCTCTCTCGGTTTCTCGGACGCGGTTGCAGTCGAAAGCACAACCGTATCGCCGTAATGCATAAATGCACATCCGTTTGCCTGCTTACCCACACGGTCTATGTCAACCTTCAGGGTACGGCCGGCAAGTTCCATTTCGTAACTCTTATACATAAGTCCTCCATTCTGCCGTTACATCGGCTTGTCTATCTTCAGGAACAGAAGACACCGAAACTACTGAAAAAAGCACGCCTCGAATAAGCTTTCGCCTTCGGGCTTACGTTTTTCAGCGGTCTCGGGCTTACTTCTGTCCCATGACTAACAACAGTCCGGTTCTTAGAATCCTTGACGGCAATTCGTCTGATGCAAGCAAGGGGAACACGGACTTTTAACACATAATACGCACAACAAGCGGAAAGTGCCGAATATCGGCTGCTTTCCGCCTCTCGTTATCTCATTGCTTATTTTCTTAAACCAAGTCTTTCAATCAAAGCACGATATCTCTCGATATCCTTTCTCTTCAGATAATCCAGAAGACCACGTCTCTGTCCTACCAGCTTCAGCATACCGCGGCGGGAATGATGATCCTTGGGGTTAGCTTTCAGATGCTCGGTAAGTTCCTGAATTCTGGCTGTGAGAACCGCTACCTGTACCTCAGGTGATCCGGTATCGCCGGGTGTCCTCGCATACTCGTTCATAATTGCCGTTTTCTTTTCTTTCGAAATCATTTTCGTTCCTCCATACTAACAATATATTTCCTGTGCGAAAACGCCTGACACTAAGCCTCGGCGGAGATTCCCAAAACCGGGCATCGGCTAAATCGCACTGTCTCATAATATCACAACTTCCCGGAAATGTAAAGAACGAAATCACAGCAGCCTTTGCTCCACATACTGCAAAGCCGTTCTTTCCATAGCCGAAATATCCTGTTTAATCCTGCAGAACCCTCACGCATCTTATGGGAGTACGGTAATTATAATTACTGATCTTAATGCCTGTCTTAGGACTGCTGGCATGAATCACCTGCCCGTTGCCGATATAGATTGCCACATGGTTGATGGTTCCCGAGCTGTTCGCATAAAATATCAAATCGCCGGGTTTCAAATCGGATACGCTGATCTTCGTGCCTTCCTTGGCCTGAGAACCGGAATGATGGCTCAGGTGCACGCCGAACTTCTTAAATACGCTCAGTACAAATCCGGAACAGTCCGCTCCCTTGGTGAGGCTTGTACCGCCCCATACGTAAGGATTGCCGAGGAACTGCTTTGCATACTCTACCAGCTCTACGCGGATATCGGATATTCCCTGTCCGTACAAAAGCTCCGTCATGGTGATGGCCGTATCCAGCCTCTCCTCCACCGTGACGAAATCGGAAGAAACATACGCCTCCTCGCCGTCAATGGATACCTTAATCCATCCCTCCAGCGTCTCCACATATTCCAGTTCCTCTCCCTTGGGAACCTGTGTCAAAACCGCACTTTCCGTATTCGCTTCGTCCCTTACGTTCAATCCGTCCGTGTTCACCAACACCACGGTACGCACCAAATCATCTGCCGCAATCTTTGCCTCCGGACCGGTAAACAGGAACTCCGTGCTCACGTACCCTTCCACCTCTCCGGAAGTAATGTGTGCCCAGCCGTCGAGCATTTCCACCACTTCACATGCCGAATCCTTGGGCATCTTGCCCACCAGCTTACTGTCGGTGGACGGGGACTCCCGGACATTCAGATTGCCGCTCTCCACATTGGCAATGCCGATATTGGTATACCCCCATGAAGCGCCCTGTGCCTGCTGCGCCCTCTCTTTATATTCTTCCGTGGTAAGGGTAGTCTCCAAAATGGACGCCACGCCCGCTGTCTGTAAAATGCTTGTCCCCTCCGCCGCGGAAACGACCAATGGCTGCTCCAGTGCAAGGCAGCATATCAATCCTGCGGAAACCATTGCTATTTTCTTCTTACTTTTTAAATGTCTCATGTATGAAATCCCTTTAACTGTGAAATCTAAATTACAATATTGTTACAAAATTGTTACGTACAAAACAAATTATACCTTTATCTCCACCATATGTCAACAGATTCCATAAATTTCTATTATAAACCTTTTTATTTATAAAAACGTAACAGTGTTACCGTTCACTCCGTGACCAGTAACGCCTACACGGAAACCGCAAAACAGCGGTTTCGCGCATGGCTGAACTGTTACGTAAAATTTTCATGAATTTGTCTCTGCTTCCGCTTCCCGCTCCGCAGTCACAATGGAAAAAGCAATGTTGGTGGCATGATCCGCCACTCTCTCCAAGCCGGACACGATATCGGAGAAAACCATGCCTGCCGCAGGCGTACACTCTCCTCTGGAAAGACGCTGCACATGAAGCTTCTGCAGTTCCTTTTCTTTATCGTCAACCTTGTCCTCCAAAGCGATAATATCCTGCATATGGCTTTCGTCGCTTCTGACGAACATATCTATGGCATACTGAATCAGCTTATTTACCATATCCAGCATCTCACCCATTTCCCTCTGCGCGTCCTTGCTGAAAACCAATCCCTGTTCCTTCCGCTGTCTGGCGGCATCCGCCACATTTTCGGCATGATCGCCGATTCTCTCGATATCGTTCACCACATGGAACAGCGCACCCAGACTCTTCAAATCCTCAATGGGCAGAGTGGTCTGGTTTATTTTCACCAGATAATCAGTGATGGCATGGTTTAAGAAGTCAATATTCTTCTCCACCTCATACACTTCTTCAATATCCTCTTCATCCAGCGTAATCAAAGCGTTCATGGCACGATTCAGATTTTCATTGGCAAGAGACGCCATACGATCCAGCTCTTTCATCACTCCCACCACTGCGGTGGCAGGGTTGAACACCACCTTGTCTCCGATATATTTCAACTGATAGCTCTCGCGGTAGCCCACCTTCTTGTCCTCTCCGGGCACACAGAGAATCGATAGTTTAACGATCCATTTGGAGAAGGGGAACAGCACCACCACCTGAAAAATCTTAATCATCGTATGGGCATTAGCCACAAAACGGCCGTTGTCCGACGAAACCGCCCAAATAAGGTTTGTCACAGGCTCCTCTGCCACAAACAAAAGAATATACAGAACCACCGTACCGATCACGTTAAACCAGAAATGAATCAGAGCCGCCCTCTTGGCGTCCTTCTTGCCCGCCAAGGAGGCCAGCAGCGCCGTAGTACAGGCACCGATATTACAACCCAAAATGATGTACAAGGTAATATGTAAGGAGAGCAGATCCTGATTGGCCAACAAGAGCACGATGCTGACCGTAACGGAGGAGCTTTGGATAACCGATGTCAAAAGCAGTCCCACAATGGTAGCCATAAAGGGGTTTTTCAGAGAACTCAGCAGATTTACCACCTCGGGCACTTCCCGCATACTGGCCATGGAGCTGGACATAGTGCTCAATCCCAAAAACAGGACACCAAAGCCTATAATGATTTCCGCAAACTTTTTCACCTTTTCTTTCCCGCAGAACATTACCACCAGAACACCCGAAAGCAGAATCAACGGTGCATATGCCGACAGGTTAAAGGATACCAGCTGTGAAGTGATTGTGGTACCGATATTAGCGCCAAAAATAACACCGGCAGCCTGATACAGGTTCATAAGTCCGGCGTTTACAAAGCTGACAACCATGGCCGTACAGGCCGATGACGACTGGATAATACCTGTAAAAACGATACCCACCACCATGCCGGTAAAACGGTTGGTTGTAAAAATCTCCAGAATCCGGCGGAGCTTAGCGCCTGCAACCTTCTCTATGGAATCGCTCATCACGCGCATACCAAACAAAAAAAGCCCCAAACCTCCAGCCATTGACAATAGAATACTTGCACTCATATTTCGCTTCCCTTCATGCTGCTTTACTATAAAAGTTACTTTCCGTGCCCCGTCCGCCGGATATTCCGTGATTATACCCCTGCACTCTTCATAAGAGAGTGTGCAGCTCACTTCTCTATGCAGATCAGCCAATATTTGGAGGTGTGCATATTTCCGATAAAAATAGGGCAACTATTTTAATTCTACGGGAAAAGACAAAAAGTTACAATACAAATTTTAGAAATTATTAAGATTTTTACAATGATTCGACCGTATTCTTCCTAAACGCCCATACAGTCAGCTATACAGACATGCATGAAAGTCCGTAGGTTTATATACTGCCGGGAGCTTGCCCGCATATATCATTTGAACCATATAAAAAGCGGGGAATCCCGCTTTGCGTTGTGGCGGCGCCGGGATTGTCACATATTGTACCGCAAGCCTGCCTCTATATCCTTTTCCAGCTGCCTGCGCAGAGCCTCCACATTTTCAAAGCGCCGCTCCGGTCTGCTGAATTTCCGCAAGTAAACCTCTATCGGCTCCCCGTAGATATCCTCTTTAAAATCATATAGATAGGATTCGATTCCCATAATATGCTCATCGGTAACAGTAGGCTTATACCCCACGTTGCTGACCGCCCGGTACAGCTTTCCCCTGTGGCGGACTTGGGAGAAATACACTCCCTTGGGCGGCATCAGCTTACTCTCCTGAGGAAGCAGGTTCACCGTGGGGAATCCCAGATTCCTGCCCAGCTGATTGCCCTTTACCACTGTTCCGAACACGGGATAGGGCATTCCCAGCAGTTCCTCCGCCTGCTCCATATCCCCTTTCTCCACACAGCAGCGGGCGAAAGTAGAGCTGACCTCCCGCCCCTTTAGACAGATTTTATCAATGGTCTTAACCTGAAATCCCAGCTCCGGCCCCAGCTTCTGGAGAAGCTCGGCATTTCCGGCACCCTTCGCCCCAAAAGACAAGTCGCTTCCCGCAGCCAGAAATCTGGCCTGCATCCGCTCCGCCAAAATCTCTGCGGCAAAAGCTTCGGGAGCCGTTGCCGCCGTCTCTCGGTTCATGGGAAATTCAATTAAAATATCCACACCCATACGCTCAAATAGCAGATGCTTTTCTTCTTTTGTTGTAAGCTCTTTCCCGTCCGACAAGCCAAAAAGAACCGCCGGAGCCGGATCGAAAGTAAAGACGCAGGCGCAAAGCCCTTCTCTCTTCTTCTCCCGGATCTCTTCCAGCAGTCTTCTATGTCCGATATGTATGCCGTCAAATTTCCCGATGGCCGCGGCAGTTTCTCTGTCCAAATAAAAATCAGTAGTATTTGCTATAATATCCAAGCACTGATCACTCTTTCTCCAAAAACATTTTTACCGGTTTATACCGGTTTTCCGTTTCGTCAAAGGCGTAAATCCCCGCAAAACTTCCGTCCGGTCTATGAAAACACACCCATTCCTGATGCCCGTAAATCCGGTTCTCTATCGTCTGGTCAGGGTAAAGGGCATTTCCGTTTTCCAAAAACTTATCTGCTCCGGCTCTCACCGTGAGACAGGGATATCCCCGAAAACAGCTTTCCACGGGAAGCAGCGCCTCGGCAAGCCTGCCCGAATCTTTCCGTTCCTGAAGCTGTCCCAATGTGACGGCCTGTTCCAGAGTGAACTTTCCCACTCTTGTCCGCCGTAAGCTCTGCATAGCGCCTCCGCAGCCTAATTTTTCTCCGATATCCGCACAAAGAGTCCGTATGTAAGTCCCCTTCGTGCATGCCACTCTTATTTTCACCACGGGCAGCCTGAGTTCCAGAATCTCCAGAGCAAGGATTGTCACCGGGCGAGCCTTACGCTCCACTTCTTTCCCCTCTCTGGCCAGCTCATACAGCCGTCTGCCGTTTACTTTGAGAGCGGAATACATGGGAGGCACCTGCTGATAATCGCCCACAAAGGACAGGCAGGCCGCCCTGACCGCATCCTCCGTCACCTCCACGGAGTTCTCCTCCAGCACCCGGCCGGTGGTATCCTGTGTATCCGTCCTCACGCCCAGAAGCAATTCTGCCATATATTCTTTATCCTTGTCGGTCAAAAGGCTGCAAAGCTTCGTGCCGCTGCCCAGACATATGGGGAGCACCCCCGTAGCCGCAGGATCCAAGGTTCCCGTATGCCCGATTTTCCTCTGTCCGCAGATTCCACGCATTTTAGCCACCACGTCTGCGGAAGTGAAATCCGGCTCTTTATCAATAATTATAATTCCGTTCAAAGCTTCCTCCATCCAAGGCGTTTATTTTCTGCACACGGCGGACACTAAAGCGCTTTCCGCAAAACGAATGCAAGATTGCTTTTCCTACATAAGACAGATTTGACAGATACAAACTTCCAAACATGCCGCCTGCGGCGGTACAAACAGTGAATGAACCGGTGTAAGTCCGGAAGAATCCGCTTTCCATAAATCAGGCATTTTCCAACTGTTTCTCAATATGTACGGCAAGGTTGTTCACGCAGTCATGAAAGGTTCCTCTCATGGTGCAGCCAGCCGCACGGACATGGCCTCCTCCTCCGAAAAAGGCCGCCACTTCGGCCGCATTAACCTTTTCGCTGGTGCGCAGGCTCACCTTATATTCCAAAACATCCGTCTGGTACATGAAAATGGCACAGTCTATGCCTTTTATATTGCGCAGCTGGTTTACGATTCCGTCCAAGTCCTCCGGCTCCGCATCATAGAACTGCATGGTTTTGCGATCCATACAGCTTACGATACACCTTCCGTCCAAAAAACGAATGCTTTCCAGCAATGCTCTTCCCATAATATTGGACTGAATATATGTTTTTTGATAGAATGTCTCCTGAATCAGTCTCGGAAAGTCAAAGCCATAGCCGATGAGCTTTGCTCCCTTTTCCATGGTGGCGGGAGTGGTATTGGAATACTGGAAAATCCCTGTATCATGAATAATCCCGATATACAATGCCATAGCCAGCTCCCGGTCCAATTTCTCACAGTCAATCAGATCATAAACCAGTTCACAGGTAGAGCCCACCTCCGGCCGGATATAATTCAAATCACCGCAGCCTGTATTGGTAACATGGTGGTCGATATTAATCCTTTTCTTTGCCGCCGGAAAATACTTTCGGGCATTTCCAAGACGATCTTCCCCGCAATCCAGCACAAAAAACACGTCAAAAGGAGCTTCCTCGCCAAACTCACTGTCAATTTCTTCAAAGCCCTTTATCTCATGAAAAATGTCCGCGGGCTTCTCCAAAAATACTTTCACTTGTGCCTGTGGCAGACATTTTTTCAGGTACATGCACATGGAAAGACATGCCCCCACGCAGTCCCCGTCCGGCCGGATATGCCCGCCGATACCGATCCGCCTTGCATCTTTACATTCGTCCAATAAGTTCCATTCCATTCATAAATCCTCATTCTTCGCCGTCACGGCTGTTTTCATTGTCTTTGGCAATGACTTCGTCAATTTTCCGGGACATATTGACGCCGTACTCAATTGACTGATCCATAACAAATGTTATTTCAGGGGTATTCCGGAGATTGATAATCTTGGCAAGCTGCTTCTTGATAAATCCCTCCGCACTTCTCAGCCCCTGAAGCGTGGACTCTCTGACTTCCTCGCCGCCCAGCACACTGATCCATGCTTTACAGCTCTTTAAGTCAGGAGCCACCTCCACGGCCACTACGCTTGTCCATGGGCTGATCCGGGGATCCTTGATCTCTCCCCGGATAATCTCAGCCAGAACGCGCTGTACCTCCCCGTTAATACGGGTATTTTTTACACTGTTTTTCCTCATAATTCCTCTCTATCCACTACTTGTTCCATACGTGTCCCCACAAAGCAGATAATGCAATACCGTCCTTCCGCTCACGGGAATTAATTACATCCCATACTCCCATAAGGGGAACGGCCACACCCGCTTCCTATTCATGCTCCTATAAAGGAAGCGGCGTCTACATCCCTTAGGAGATACTCTTAACGGGACACTTTCACTCCCTGCAAGGCTTGCCTAGCGCGGTACCTCCACCATAATATATGCTTCCACGATATCCAGTTCCTGAATCTGGTCAAATCCTTCAAATACAAGGCCGCACTCAAAGCCCGCCTTCACTTCCTTGACATCATCCTTGAAACGCTTCAGGGAAGCAAGCTGGCCTTCATAAATCTGGCTGCCCTCCCTTGTAATGCGGATCTTACAGCCTCTCTGGAAGATACCGTCCAATACATAGGAACCGGCAATGTTCCCGATGGCGGATGCCTTAAAGATCTGGCGCACTTCGGCATGGCCGATCACCTTCTCTTCAAAGACGGGGTCAAGCATACCCTTCATAGCGGCTTCGATATCTTCGATGGCCTGATAGATAACCTTGTACAGCCTTATATCCACACCCTCGCGCTCGGCGGTTGCTTTTGCAGTGGCATCAAGACGCACATTGAAGCCGATTATAATCGCGTTGGAAGCGCTGGCCAGCACAACATCGGATTCGTTGATGGCGCCTACGCCGCCGTGGATGCATTTTACTACCACTTCCTCGTTGGTCAGCTTCATCAACGACTGCTTTACAGCTTCCACGCTGCCTTGCACATCCGCTTTGACAATCAGACACAACTCCTTCAAACTGCCCTCCTGAATCTGTGAGAACAGATCGTCCAGAGACATCTTTGTCTTAGTATCTTCCAACATCTTCTCTTTATTCTGTGCCAGATAAGTCTCCGCATAATTTTTCGCAGTCTTATCGTTATCATGCGCTAAAAATACTTCGCCGGCGCTGGGGACATCGGAAAGACCAAGGATCTCTACGGGTGTGGAAGGTGTTGCTTCTTTCACTCTCCTGCCCTTGTCGTCTATCATAGCGCGAACCTTGCCGTGGCATGAGCCTGCGGAAATAAAGTCGCCCACATGGAGAGTACCTTTCTGCACCAATACCGTAGCTACGGAGCCGCGTCCTTTATCCAGCTCGGCCTCAATCACCAGACCTCTGGCACGTCTGTCCGGATTTGCTTTCAGCTCCAGAATGTCCGCAGTCAGCAGAATGGTCTCCAACAGATTCTCGATACCTTCACCGGACTTTGCGGATACGGGAACAAACTCCGTGGTTCCGCCCCAGTCCGCAGGAATCAATTCGTACTCAGTCAATTCCTGCTTTACACGGTCGATATTTGCAGAGGGCTTATCAATCTTATTTACGGCGACAATGATCTCAATCCCCGCCGCCTTTGCATGATTGATTGCCTCAATGGTCTGGGGCATAACGCCGTCGTCTGCCGCCACTACAAGGATTGCGATATCCGTGGAATTTGCGCCGCGCATACGCATAGCGGTAAACGCTTCGTGTCCGGGCGTATCCAAAAACGTAATCTTTCTGTCCTTCACGTTGACAGTATACGCACCGATATGCTGTGTGATACCGCCTGCCTCCTTGTCGATGACATTGGTCTTACGAATAGAGTCAAGCAGTGAGGTTTTACCATGGTCTACATGACCCATAACACAGATAACGGGAGGTCTCTCTACCAGTGAATCCTCTGCCTCGTCTTCCTCTTTCAACAGTTCCTCGATAATGTCTACCTTGACTTCTTTCTCACAGAGAATATCGTACTCCATGGCAATATTCTCCGCATCTTCATAGGAAATCTCCTGATTTACGGTGACGATCTTACCCTCTAAGAACAGCTTCTTGACAATGGCCGAAGGCTGCAGCTTCATCTTATCCGCCAGATCTTTTATGGTAATCATTTCGGGCAGAGTGATAACCTTAATTACTTCTTCAACCACTTCTTCCTTTTTCTTTTCGGGCTTGATGAACCTGCCGGGCTTATTCCGTACTGCTTCATCCTCCTCGTAAATATGGTCTTTTCTTGAGCGCTTATCCCTCTCTTGATTGCTTGCACGGCGCTTATCTTCTTCGCGCCTCTTTTCCATATCCTTTGCCGGAGCTTCTCCCACAAAGCTCTTGCTGCCTCTTGTATCTCTGGATCCGGCTCCCTGTCCGCCGTTTCCTCTATTATCTCTCTGACTGCCATTAAAACCACGGCCGCCGCCTGAACCAGCGCCCGGACCACGGCGATCATTCTGACCGTTTTCAGAACCCGGCCTGCCGTTTCTCTGAAATCCGTTTTGTCTGTCTCCCTGAGGTCTGCCATTTGAACCCGAGCCCCCTCTTCCCTGATACTGTCCGTGATCGGATCTGCCGCCCTGAGGTCTGCCGTCGCGGCGGCCGTCCTGTGCGCTGCGGCCGTCCTGCCCCCGGTTGTCCTGTCCGCGGTTATCTCGTATAGGTCTGTCCTGCCTATCCTGTCTCTCCGGTCTATCCTGTCTCTCCGGTCTGTCCTGTCTCTCCGGTCTGTCCTGTCTCTCCGGTCTGTCCTGCCTATCCTGTCTCTCCTGTCTGTCCTGTCTATTCTGGAATTTATCCGTATTCCGGGCAGAGGCCGTATTCTGGTTGTTCTTTCTGCTCTGCTGCACAGGCTTCGAGGGAACCATCTGCACACTGGGAGTGGGAGACGGCGGTGTCAACGGCTTAATGGGCCGGACGGGAGCCTGCTGTCTGCGGTCATTGCGGTCGTTACGGCTGTTTTGTTGTCTGCCCTGCCCTCCCTGAGACTTGCTCTGACCGGGCATCTTGGAATTTTGAGGATTGCTGACAAAGATAATCTTTGACTTTTTCTTTTTATGGGCATCTTCATCCGCCCCGCCTTCAGGCTTATTCCTCTTTGCGGCTTCAGTTCTTTCCGTTTTTTCGGCTTTTCCGCCTTTGGATTCTGCCTTTTCCGCATTGGATTTTGCTTTTTCTGACTTAAGCTCCGCCTTTCCGGCATTGGATCCTGCTTTTTCTGACTTAGGCTCCGCCTTATTCACATTGGATCCTGCTTTTTCTGACTTAGGCTCCGCCTTTTCCGCATTGGATCCTGCTTTTTCTGACTTAGGCTCCGCCTTTTCCGCATTGGATCCTGCTTTTTCTGACTTAGGCTCCGCCTTTCCGGCATTGGATCCTGTCTTCTCTGATTTTGGATCTGTCTTCTCCACTTTTGTCTCTGCCTTTCCGGTTTTTGTCTCTGCCTTTTCGGTTTCTGCTTTAGAACCGGTCTTTCCCGCTTTCATATCCTTGCCAAGGGGCTCCTTTGTTCCGCTGCCGCCAAACGCTTTACGCACCATTTCTGCCGCTGCCTCCTCTATCGAGCTCTGGGCAACCTTCGCCTCAATACCTTTTTCCTGTAAAAATTTAAGAATATCTTTGCTTTGTTTATCTAATTCCTTAGCGAGTTCATGTACCTTTATTTTCGCCATTCCTTCTCCTCCATTTTCACTTTATTTCTTCTATTAGTTTTATAATCGCTTCCGCCAGTCCCTCGTTGCATATCCCAACCGATGACCTCATATCTTTTCCGACTGCCCGCCCCAGATTTTCCTTTGTTCCGTACCTGAAAATGGGAACTTTGTAAAAAGAACACTTATCGGAAAATAATTTTTTGGTGTTATCGGATGCATCTTCCGCAACGATTACCAGCATAGCGGAACCTTTCTTTACCGCCTCAAGGGTCTGGTACTCACCACTGACCAGATTCCGGCCTCTCATAGCGATTCCCAAGAGTGAAAATATTTTATTCTGTCCCAAGATTATCAAACTCCTTTTCCAAAGTGTCATACACTTCATTCGGAATACTCATTTTGAAGGAGCGCTCTAATCCTCTGTTTTTACGTGCCTGAAGCAGACAATCCTTGCTCCTGCAAATATATGCGCCTCTTCCGTTTTTTTTGCCTGTAACATCCAGACAAATTTCATTTTCGGCCGTTTTAAGGACTCTCAGCATATCCTTTTTCCCTTTCATTTCACCGCAGCCAACACACTGCCTTAAAGGAATTTTCTTAGCCATATATTCTTACTCCTCACCTGATTCCCCGTACTCTTCCGGCTCGCATCCGGCTTTCCGGTCTGTCTCCGGTTCGTCTTCGTCATACCCGTCTTCCGAATCCGTCTCCGGTTGGTCTTCGTCATACCCGCCTTCCGAATCCGTCTCCGGTTGGTCTTCGTCATACCCGTCTTCCGAATCCGCCTCCGGTTCGTCTATGTCATACCCGCCTTCCGAATCCGCCTCCGGTTCGTCTATGTCATACCCGCCTTCCGAATCCTCTTCCGGTTCGTCTATGTCATACCCGCTTTCCGAATCCTCTTCCGGTTCGTCTATGTCATACCCGCTTTCCGAATCCTCCTCGTCTTCATCGTACTCTCCCTCTTCGTAATCCAGATAGTCCTCGTAACGGAAGCCGGGAGCATCCTTGGCCTGAGTCTCTGACTTAATATCAATCTTGTATCCGGTTAATCTCGCCGCCAATCTGGCATTCTGTCCTTCTTTACCGATTGCAAGAGACAGCTGGTAATCGGGAACCACTACCTTTGCCGTCTTTTCGTCAGGATCCGCAAATACGGCGACAATCTTTGCCGGGGACAGCGCGTTCTGTATCAATTGTCCGGGATTCTCATCCCAATTTACAATATCTATTTTTTCCCCGCGCAGTTCTTCCACAATGGCATTCACCCTTGCGCCGTTCATACCGACACAGGCGCCCACCGCATCCACGTTCGGATTATTGCTCCATACTGCAATCTTGGTACGGCTTCCTGCCTCCCGGGCGATACTCTTGATCTCCACCGTGCCGTCCTTGATTTCCGTAACCTCGGATTCAAACAGCCTCTTGACCAGCTCGGGATGGGTGCGGCTGACATTAATGCGGGGACCTTTGGGGGTACTCTTTACTTCCAAAATGTAAACCTTTATTCTCTCGGTGGGTCTGAATACCTCGCCCTTTACCATCTCGCTTTCATTTAACACGGCATCTGCCTTGCCCAGATTGATGCTGATATTCTTTCCCATGTAACGCTGCACCACTCCGGTGACAACATCCTTCTCTTTCTCATAATACTGATTGTAGATCACGCTTCTCTCTTCTTCTCGGATCTTCTGCAATATCACGTTCTTCGCATTCTGAGTGGCGATTCGCCCGAACTCTTTGGATTTGATTTCTACATTTAGAATGTCTCCCACACTTGCTTTCTTTGAAAGCTCCCTTGCATCTTCCAGCGAAATCTGTACACATTTGTCCGTCACGTCGTCGGCAGTCTCCACCACTTCCTTCTCGGCGTACACCAGAAAGTCGCAGGTCTCACGTTCAATTTCCACCTTCACGTTATCGGCCTTGCCAAAGTGGTTCTTACAAGCCGTAAGCAATGAATTCTCAATCGCCTCAAACAGAGTCTCCTTACTGATTTCTTTCTCCTTCTCTAAAATATCAAGTGCTTCCATCAATTCCTTGTTCATCATTTCCTCCATTCCGGCATTCAGCCAAATGTAAGCTGCCGTCCAATCCGTGTACGACGGCAGCTTTTATGTTATCGTGTATTAGCATTTTGTATTTATCATTTAAAAATCAAACGCCAGCCGAATCAGTGCCACATCGGACCGCTGAAAAGTTCTGGACGCTTCGCCCTCCCTTATGACAATGACCGCCCCGTCAAAACTTTCCAGTATGCCGGAAAATTCCTTGCATTTGTCAATGGGCTTAAACAGCTTGATCTCCACCTCTTGGCCAATGCTGGCCTGTAGATGCTTATCCTTTTTCAAAGCTCGGCCCAATCCGGGACTGCTTACCTCCAAGATATAAGCATCGGGGATAAAATCTTCCGCATCCAATGCGTCCGAAAGAGCACGGCTTACATTTTCACAGTCCTGAATATTAACACCCTCCGGCTTGTCAATGTATGCTCTCAGATAGTAATCGCTGCCCTCCTTCACATACTCCACGTCATAAACGGAAACCTGACATTTTTCCGCTATGGGAGCAAGTAACTGCTCCGTCTTTGTCTCATACTCTTCCCTGCGGGACATATATGCCTCCTTCTGATCCGGCGGCAGGCTTCGTTACCATTCAGCTCTCCGCCAAATTATTACAAAGCCCCCGTTTTTTCTACAAGCAAGTAAGAGTGGCTTGCAAGCCACTCTTACTTTAATCTTCATCATTTATCTAATAAGATAGTATAGACCCTATTCAGCCAAAAGTCAATACGCTTTCGCGGATTAATTCCATTTCGGTTTACTGAACGTTACTGTTCACTCCGTTCACAGCAACCTATGCACAGCATGTCTGTCTCGGGTTTATCACGCAGAAACAGCGTGAAAACACCTTGCGGCGACAGCGAGTGAACAGTAACACTGAACGTTACTGCTGAACTATTGTATATACGGCATACCCTTCTCCACCATCACCGCTTATCACTAATTTTTCTTCATACTCAAACAACAAATGTCCCACATAGACAGATGTATTGGCCTGAAAGTCTTCACTTGGACAAGAATCCACAAAACTTTGTATAAAACCAACTGCATCCATACTTTCTATAATATCCTCAGATGCTTTCTCCCCCGAACTACCATATAACTCATCATTGTAATAAATATATGCTGGTGTTCCGGCAGGTCTCTCATGCTCTTCTCTACTCTTCTCGGAATATTGGAGCAGCAAAAAGTATCGTTCTCCATTGATTCCCAATAACAGCCAGTCTGCGTATTGATAGAACTGATTATACCACTCTGCACCTTCTATCCCCTCTGGGATTTCCTCAATTAATTCGACATATTCCGTTTCCTTTTCCGAAAGAAAAATTTCACCGTCGTTTTTGTATGACTGACCGTTATAGAAATAAAGATGTTCCTCATTTCTATAAATACTCCGTTTTGATCCACAGCTACACAGAGACACTGCTGTTAGCAGCATCAAGAAAATTATATTCTGTTTCACACATTGTTTCATACTATCTCCACGTTCTATACTTTTATTTTGATTATAAGAATACAGTTGCATCTAATATATAAACCTTGTAATACGCGTATATGATACGCCGCCTACCCCGTAATAGAATTGACTGGGACTATTAAAAATATTATTGGGAAGCGATAAATATACATAACCTGCCTCATTAGGATCCATTAAGATAAATTCCATATATGACGCATCTTCATCT
>Ga0137308_101432_pt1 | contig 23346 bp, 20 predicted proteins | sample Inofrocosms_June_FD_97181 | JGI IMG/M metagenome (GOLD analysis project Ga0137308, IMG submission 97181) | Mouse cecal microbial communities from Vienna, Austria - N-Acetylneuraminic and N-Acetylglucosamine D2O microcosms_June | ecosystem: Host-associated > Mammals > Digestive system > Large... | reverse complement strand
ATACTATAGAAGAAAGGATTCGTGCGATTATGAATACAAAACGAACACCCCTTATCATGTTTCTGTCCGTTTGCCTTATGGTTTTGGTTGCTGTCAGTCTTTTGGCTACTTCTGCAAGGGCATCAGATGATGGGAACTCCATTGTCCATGAAAGCGCGGATATTTTCTATTACGAAAATGGAGCTCCTTATATTCATGATATACTTACAAATCATACAGATAAAACTATAATAGAGACGCAATATTGTATGTTGGCTTATGATGAGAATGGTTCTCCATTAGAGCTATATTGGAATTTTCTGGATAGCAGTGCAGAAAGTAGCTTTGAAAATATAGTTCAGTCAGAGGAACATATTTTGCCCAACCAGACAGAGGAATATCATGGTGGTTGGTCGCTATATAATGAAGAGACTAACCAAGTTGCATACTCACTGCTTTGCTTAAAGCAAGTGGTTTTTGAAGATGGCAGCATCTGGAATCATCCAGACTATGAAGACTGGTCTGAGAGATATATAGGAAAAGAAATAAGCGTAGACGAATTGCAAAATTATTATCCCTATCAATACCATATAGCATTAGACTGAAATCCTGTAGAGAGGTGCTGACCATGTATAAGCACATTAAGGAGTTGAGGAAAGCCCATGGTTTAAAGCAGAGAGAACTAGCAGACTATCTAAAGTGTTGTCAAAAGTCTTATAGTAATTATGAGCGTGGAAAGACAGGTATACCTTTAGATATTTTAATTGAACTTTCCAAATTCTATGGAACAAGTGTAGACTATTTGCTGGACCTGACAGAAGAGAAAACACCTCATTTAAGAAAAGATAAAAAGAAAAATTTATTCTACTAAATAGATGCTTCGTTTAAGCGCTCCGTTCTTGTCAGGCAGGACGGTTGAAGGGCGATTGAGATAAAAAGGGTATATTGCATATGTATTGGAAAAATATACCGGAAATTACTTACAGGACCAGCTATAAAAGTAAGCCACAACAAAAGGGAAGGAAGCAAAATCAGACAAAGCTTCCGACGATTTTTTAAAAATAAGATAAAACAGCAAGTCAAAGTAAGCCAAAATGGCATACTAAGAGAGAAGATATTTGCTATAATAGGTTTACGTCCTAATCTTTGATAGCTTGCAAGCTTTTCATATCGCTCATATAACCAGGGCAGTTTGCTGTCTCGCTCGAACGTATAACCGATGGAATCATAGTCATAGATAAAGGTCTCGATATATTCTCTTTTGGCATATTCATCAATAGCATAGGCATCTAGATACCAATAAGGCAGATTGAGAGAGAGAAAGGCATTCAGATAGTTGCCTGGATATCTGGTAAATAGATGGAACCACAATCTAAAAAAAGCTGCTTTATCCTCGTTGAAAGTATCTGTCTGAAAAGACTGTTTGACAGGGTCTGCAAAACGAGGATTATAGGATTCTTTGATAGCATCATATGGAAGGTATTGGTCAATCTGTGCCTTTTCTTCATTCGTCAGGGACTCTTCGTCCATGGTTACCACATTGGCAATCTGTTGAATCGGAACACTTAGGATTTCCCGATTATCGCCTTTTTCAATACCAAATGCTCCATAAAGCACACCGTCTATAAAAAAGAAACAAAGAAATGAAAAGACAAAGAGAACGGCTATCTTTCGCCGGTTGCGATAGAGAAAAAAGGTCGCTACAGGGGCAAAAAGTAACAGGGCATAGATGGCATTATTGCGAAAAAGACAACATAAGAGAATGGAAAGGACAAGTCGCAGCGAGCATTTTGCAGGGATTTTATAGGTAAGGGGATGTGTGACAAGCTCACATAGCTCTATGGTCAAAAGCAAAAAGGCAGCGGCAAAGCAGGCATCTTTGGTAGGAATAAAAGAAAATATCGCAATGGTTGGATTTAGGGCAAAAAACAGAATATTTCCCAGAATAATTCCATTGTGAAATCGTTTTTTAATCAGAAAGTGAATCACTCTTGCAAACACTGCCGCAAATAAAAGCATTTGACATATAGAATATACAATAATAGGCTCTATTGGGAGGATAGATTGTAAAAAGAGACAAGCCTTCCACAAAAGGGTATGGAGCGGCGGATGGAATCGGGTAAAGGGGGTAATACCCAGAGCTTGGTTGGTAAGGTCGTCCATATCATAGGAGTAGATGCCAGGATAGTAGGAAAGATAACAAGGAAGCCAGGAAAGGAAGAAAATTCCCATCCAGCAGACAGAGGGAAGCTGATATAGTTTCCAGCTGTTAGTATGTATCAGATAGTCTTTATGTTCTGATATTTCCAAATATGCAAACAGAATAGAGAGCATAGCACCCAAAAGGACCGTAAATCCTATGATGCAGGTAAGCTGTACCTTTAGATTTTTTATAGGGAAGAAAAAGCTGTAGAGGCTGTTATCCTGATATAGCGTTTTGCCTAGCATCAAAGATATGGCAAGCAGGGAACCTAAGAGAAAGCCCAGGAAACGGGCTTTTGGTGTGGTCTTGTGGGCATGGATAAGCAGAAAAAAGATGACTGCCATCCAGATGAGATTTAGGATACTGCCATTGCGGGTGGTATGACTGACAAAAAAATAACGATTTATAGCAGAGGTTCCAGTGTAAGATAAAATCAGGTATAGTAAGATAAAAAGCTTTTTCTTTGTAGATTGGGAGGCCATAGTATTCTCCGTTCTTTGTGTGTAAATTTTTTGATACAAGGGACGCCGGATATAGCGTCCCTTAACCGTCATTCGTTAGAGAACTTCTTTTAAGTAGCGCGAGAGCGCATCCTGCCAGGTAGGCAGAGGGGTGAAGCCGTTTTCTGTAAGTTTTGATTTATCTAAGCGAGAATTAAAAGGACGTTTTGCTTTGGAAGCACCATATTCAGCAGTAGTGACAGGAACGACTGTGATATGGTCTGTGCCATATTCCAAGTGGCCCAGAGCAGTTGCCTGGCGGAAAATCTCAGTGGTAAAATCATACCAGCTGATATAACCGCCTTCGTTGGTGGCATGGTAGTATCCATAATGCTCCGTCTCTAACATATCCACTAAAAGGCGAGCCAGGTCAAAGGTGTAGGTTGGAGTGCCAATCTGGTCATTGACAACCGTGAGACGGTCGTGCGTTTTTCCAAGATTTAGCATCGTCTTGATAAAGTTTTTCCCATTGACACCAAATACCCATGCAATACGAACAATAAAATATTTTTCCAGATTGTTAGAGACTGCAAGCTCTCCCTCTAATTTTGTCTGTCCATAGACATTTAATGGCTTATAGTCTTTACAATCCGGTTTCCAGGGTTCTTCACCCAGTCCGTCAAAGACATAATCGGTAGAGAGATATATCATCTTACAGTCAAGCTTTTTACAGACAAGCGCAATGTTTTCTGTCCCAACAGCATTGACCAGACGAACTTTTTCGACCTTATCATCATCCTCTGCCATATCAACCGCTGTCCAGGCAGCACAATGAACCACAACATCTGGCTTTGCCTCCATCAACACAGTTTCCACAGATTGTCTGTCTGTAATATCCATAGAGACATAAGGCATCTCTGTCACTGCGCTTTTGTCCTGAATTCCATTGTACATAGGAGCAATATCCGAGCCAATTCCCTGATATCCCCTTTTATTTAACTCATTCATCACATCATGGCCAAGCTGTCCGCCAACGCCTGTAACAAATATCTTCATCTTGCACTTCCTTTCTTATCTAATCATTATTTATCTGTTTCCATACATTCTCTCATAATATCCCTGGTATTCTCCTGAAATAATCGTCTCCCACCATTCTTTATGCTCTAAATACCACTGAATGGTCTTCTGAATCCCATCTGCAAACTTTGTCTCAGGCAGCCATCCAAGCTCTGTGTGAATTTTGGTAGGGTCAATCGCATAGCGCATATCATGTCCTTTTCGGTCGGTTACATACGTAATCAGACTCTCTGGCTTTCCAAGTGCCTTGCAGATAATCTTGACAATATCAATATTTTTCATCTCATTGTGACCGCCAATATTGTAGACTTCTCCCACGCGTCCCTTGTGAATCACCAAATCAATCGCTTTACAGTGGTCCTCTACATAGAGCCAGTCACGTACATTTTCTCCGGCTCCATAGACTGGCAGCGGTTTGTCATTTAGCGCATTGGCAATCATCAGCGGAATCAGTTTCTCCGGGAAATGATAAGGGCCATAGTTATTTGAGCAGCGGCTAATCGATACCGGAAGCCCATAAGTCCGGTGATAAGCTAACACCAAAAGGTCTGCGGCCGCCTTACTAGAAGAATATGGGCTTGACGTATGAATAGGCGTCTCCTCTGTAAAGAATAAATCCGGGCGGTCTAATGGAAGGTCTCCATAGACTTCATCTGTTGATACCTGATGATATCTGGTAATTCCATATTTACGACATGCGTCCATCAATACCGAAGTACCAATAATATTGGTATCCAAAAATACCTGTGGATTCTCAATCGAGCGGTCCACATGGCTCTCCGCTGCAAAATTTACCACAATATCTGGGTGCTCTTCTTCAAAGAGACGATAAACTGCCTCACGGTCTGTAATACTTTCTTTTACAAAACGAAAATTGGGGTTGTCCATAACTGGCTGTAAAGTGGACAGGTTTCCTGCATAAGTCAGACAGTCTAGACAGATGATGCGATAATCCGGGTATTTATCTAGCATATGAAAGATAAAATTACTTCCGATAAACCCGGCGCCCCCAGTGACAATCACAGTCGTTTGTTTCATAATTATGTTCCTCTCGTAATCTAAAAATTTCTGTTCTTATGGTTTCTGTACCTAGTATAAAAGATGACGTTACGTCACCTTCAAGGGGTTTTTGAAAAAATTTTAGATTTTAACGCTTACAGCAAAAAATCCCCGCATGTTTGGTGATAAAAAAGCCAGGTTTGATTTTTTTTTCTGTAAAAGCACGAAATTCCTTATAGCGGTCTAATAGAATCTGATTCTGATTGCCATGACACGACAGGATATATTCCATCAGAGGTTCCGCGCGGTCAAGTAAGATAGCATCTTCATATAGAGCACAAGTAACAGTAGAAAAATAAGGCTCCAATATCGAACATCCGTTCTCTAGTCCGAATTGCTCATAAAGCTTTTCCGCGGACAGTACAATCCGATTGTCAAATTGCTGAACGAAGTCGCTGATTTCTCTCATATGGTCTTTTCCATAGGAGCTGCAAAGAAAGCGTCCACCTGGTTTTAGGACACGGCGAACTTCTGTGCATACTTGTGCAAGGTCTTTACAATAGAACAGTACATGATTGGCGATAACAAGGTCAAAGACTGCTTCTTCAAAAGGAATCTTGGCACAGTCAAAAGTCTGAAAAGAAAAACGGGTATCTTCCTGACCGATATTTCTTCTGGCGTCTCTTAACATTCCTTCAGAGATATCGGAGAGCACAAGGGTTATCTGCTTAGGGAGCTTTTCTATATTTTCTGTCCAGAGCGCACCGTCTCCGCATCCAAGCTCTAGGATATGTTGCCCATCTGCAATCTGACATTTTTCATATATCCAGGGGAACCATCCCTGACGATTAGTGGAATAGTCCCGGTGCAGACGGATACGTGCAGAGAGATTGGTGGCATTTTGATATTGCAGCTTTAGACTTTTTTCCATGCCGGTTAGATGAATCAACTCTAGCATATGGCTCCAGTCTATCTGCCGCGCTTCGTCAATAGCATGAACGGTATCTTCGATGGCACTTTCTACTAACTGCATCTGTTCAATACGGTCCTGCACCAGCTTTTTCTGCAAGGTCAGAGAATTTCTTAAAAAATGATAGTCGGTGTCTTCAATTGTCATCTCTTTGATATCATCCAGTGAAAAGCCCAGATATTTTAAAAGTAAAATCTGCTGAAGTCTTGCCAAATCCGAATCCGTATAAAAACGAGCACCCGAAGGGTTTACATAAGATGGCTTTAAGATATTTTGTTTGTCATAGAAACGAATGGTTCGAACTGATACACCGGCAAGTCGCGCAAACTGTCCAGAGGAATAGTAGCCAGGAAGCCTCATATATATAACCTTTCTAAGATAGAGTGTTGCCAAAATCTAATAAAAGCTACCACATTTTGCGAAATTCTCCAGGAGAGATACCTTCTACTTTTTTAAAGATACGGGAGAAATAGTTGGCGTCCTCAATGCCACATTCTGCGCTGATGTTTTCGATGGTCTTATCACTAAAACGAAGAAGCTGTTTGGCGTGTGTGATGCGAGTCTGCAATAGATAGTTGTGAATCGAGATTCCAAATTGTTCTTTAAAGATACGGGTCAGATAAAATTTATTGATATAAAAAGCTTCCGCAAGATTATCCAGATAAATCTTTTCGGTATAATGTCTGTCTAAATATTCTTTGACATTTTGCAGATTCTGTTTTTTGACTCCTATACAGGAAGAGTGCTCTGGGTGCCAGCTTTCTTCCATCAGAAGGGTGAGAAGAGAAGTTAATTTTTCAAAGATGCGCATATCCCGCACATAATCCTCGGCAGATGCAATCCTGTACAGTTCTTGCAAAAGCTGGTCATAGGGTTTGGCATCTTTGGGATGAAAACAGGGTTGTCCACCGCGCTCTATATACTTTTCATAGATGCTGCCCATATTGGGACCATAGAAATGCACCCATTTTAACTGCCAGAGGTCATCAGAAGTTCGATGAGAATACAACTTATGGCAGTCTAAAAAAACACAGTCTCCTGCACAAAGCGCATGAGATTTTCCCTGATATTCCAAAGTTCCATATCCAGAGAGCACCAGAAAAAACAGATAGGAAGACAGATTCTCACGCCGACTGGTGTGAGGCTTTTGCGCTTGCAAAGAGCCAATTTCTTGCAGATGCAGAAGACTTGTCTTGGCAAAAGTGGATGGAGTATATAAGATACGGCTGGTTGTTACGAGATTGCCGTGGAAAAGAGAAGTATCCATAAGTTATTGTCTCCTTATAGATGTTATTATATCAGAGGGAAAGAAGCATGACAAGAAAAAGTCAATATTTTGCTATTCTCTATCAAGATACTCTATTACGATTCCCTGATTTATTTATTAAAATAACAAGAACTGATTACACTAATGGTATAGATACAAACGATTACAAAGTAAGATTTAAGGAGAATAACTATGGCAAAAAAAGCATTGATTACTGGAATCACAGGGCAGGATGGCTCGTACTTGGCAGAATTTTTATTGGAAAAAGGATATGAGGTGCATGGAATCACCAGAAGAGCATCACTTGCCAATACATCAAGGATTGACCATCTACTAGCAACTCAGAGTATCCGTCTGCATGACGGCGACTTGTCTGATTCTTCTTCTCTAATAAGAATTATTGGTCTGGTGCAGCCGGATGAAATCTACAATTTGGCAGCACAGTCGCATGTGCAGGTATCTTTTGATGTGCCGGAATATTCCGGTGAAGTAGATGCGATTGGTGTCCTTCGGATTCTAGAAGCTGTACGAATCTTAAATCTGACAAAGAAGACGAAGATTTATCAGGCATCCACCTCAGAATTGTATGGAAAAGTAGAAGAAGTGCCACAGAATGAAAAAACTCCGTTTCATCCATATAGTCCTTACGCGGTAGCAAAACAGTATGGCTTTTGGATTACCAAGGAATATCGAGAAGCATATGGGATGTTTGCAGTCAATGGTATCTTATTTAACCATGAATCCGAGCGTCGCGGTGAGAACTTTGTAACCAGAAAGATTACATTAGCAGCAGGCAGGATTGCAGAAGGACTACAAGACCACTTAGAGCTTGGAAATATGGATTCTCTGCGCGACTGGGGATATGCCAAAGACTATGTAGAGTGTATGTGGATGATATTACAACATGATACGCCAGAAGACTTTGTGATTGCGACAGGAGAACAGCATACCGTACGGGATTTTACAGAGAAAGCATTTCGCGCAAATGGCATCGAGCTTCGATGGGAAGGAACTGGACTGGAAGAAAAAGGATATGATATAGCCACGGGAAAGATGCTGGTATGTGTCAACAAAGAGTGGTTTCGTCCAACCGATGTGGACAACCTCTGGGGAGACCCAACAAAAGCCAAGACCGTTCTTGGCTGGAATCCACAGAAGACCAGCTATGAAGAACTGGTACGGATTATGGCAGAACATGACAGAGCACTGGCCAAGCAGGAAGCTTCGCTAAAGGCAATCAGATAAGGAGGACGGGCAATATGATGGAAAAGGATGCAAAAATCTATATAGCAGGGCACCGGGGAATGGTTGGCTCTGCGATTGTGCGAGAATTAGAGCGTCAAGGCTATACCAATCTGATTACTCGTACCCATAAAGAGTTAAATCTGTGCCGTCAGGACGAAGTAGAGGCATTTTTTGCCAAGGAAAAGCCAGACTATGTATTTTTAGCAGCGGCAAAAGTGGGCGGAATTATCGCAAATCAGGATGCATTAGCAGACTTTATGTATGACAATATGATTCTTGAGATGAACGTTATCCATTCTGCCTGGCAAAATGGATGCAAAAAGCTGGAGTTTCTTGGGTCTTCCTGCATCTATCCGCGGATGGCACCACAGCCAATGAAAGAGAGCTGTCTTCTGACTTCGGAGCTTGAGAAGACAAACGAAGCCTATGCACTTGCTAAGATTTCCGGGTTGAAATATTGTGAATTTCTTAACAGACAGTATGGTACAGACTATATTTCCGTGATGCCAACCAATCTGTATGGTCCAAATGACAACTACCATCCAACACACAGCCATGTGCTGCCGGCCTTGATTCGCAGATTTCATGAGGCAAAGGAACAAAATCTTCCTTATGTCACTTGTTGGGGAGATGGAAGTCCGTTGCGGGAATTCCTCTATGTAGATGATTTGGCAAATCTGTGTGTATTTTTAATGAATCATTACAGTGGTAATGAGACGGTCAATGCCGGAACGGGCAAAGAACTGACGATTAAAGAGCTGACAGAGCTTGTGGCGGATGTAATTGGCTATCAGGGAGAGATTCGTTGGGATACCAGTAAACCTAACGGAACGCCAAGAAAGCTACTGGATGTATCAAAGAGTGCAGCGCTTGGCTGGACTTATCAGACAGAGCTTCGGGATGGCATTCGACTATCCTATGAAGATTTTTTAAATAACCCCATGCGGGCAGAGAGGTAAGTTATGAATATTGTACTTTTATCGGGAGGCTCAGGCAAGCGGCTCTGGCCTCTCTCCAATGATATCCGCTCCAAGCAGTTTATTAAGATTTTTAAGACTGAGGAAGGCAGCTATGAGTCGATGGTGCAGAGGGTCTATCGTCAAATCCGCAAAGTGGATGCAGATGCAACGGTGACGATTGCAACGTCAAAAACACAGGTGTCAGCGATTCATAATCAGTTAGGTGAGCAGGTTGGGATTTCTATAGAGCCTTGCAGAAGAGATACCTTTCCGGCGATTGCGCTTGCAACAGCTTATCTGCACGATATACAGGGCGTGTCATTAGAAGAATCCGTTGTAGTCTGTCCGGTGGACCCTTATGTAAATGATGATTATTTTGCAGCACTAAAAGAATTGGGAAGACTATCCAAAGAAGGCGATGCCAATCTGGTACTTATGGGGATTGAGCCAACATATCCCAGTGAGAAATATGGTTATATTATCCCGGAAAATGATAAAAAGGTAAGCCGTGTAGCTACTTTTAAAGAAAAACCAGATACAAAGACCGCAGAAGAATATATTAAAAAAGGCGCACTCTGGAACGGCGGTGTCTTTGCCTACAAATTAAAATATGTACTGGAAAAGGCACATGAGCTTCTTGACTTTACCGATTACCAGGATTTATTTGGAAAATATGACACACTGACAAAGATTAGCTTTGACTATGCAGTGGTGGAAAAAGAAGACAAGATAGAAGTGATGCGTTTTGCCGGAGAGTGGAAGGACCTTGGCACCTGGAATACTTTAACCGAGGCAATGGAAGAGAATGTCATCGGAGAGGCTATGATAAATGACCAGTGTGAAAATGTGCATATTATCAATGAGTTAGATGTGCCGGTACTCTGTATGGGCTTAAAAGATGTCGTAGTCTCTGCAAGTCCAGAGGGAATCTTAGTCTCTGATAAAGAACAGTCGAGTTATATCAAACCCTATGTGGATAAAATCGACCAGCAGGTGATGTTTGCAGAGAAATCCTGGGGGAGCTTTCGGGTGTTAGATATTGAAGATGAAAGTATGACTATTAAAGTAACATTAAACGCCGGACATCAGATGAATTATCACAGCCATGAGAGGCGGGATGAGGTCTGGAATGTGATTTCTGGAAATGGGCGCAGTATTGTAGATGGCATGGAACAGCCAGTAAAGGCAGGGGATGTGGTGACAATGCAGGCAGGTTGCCGTCATACGCTGATTGCAGATACAGAGTTAAAGGTCATTGAAGTACAGCTTGGCAAGGAGATTAGCGTTCATGACAAGAAAAAATACAAGCTCGAAGACTGATGGCGCGTTTCGTCCATTTCTCCTAAAGCCGGCAGGCAAGGACTATCTCTGGGGTGGACACCGGCTAAAGGATGATTTTTCCAAAGAGATAGATATGGAGCCATTAGCGGAGACCTGGGAGTGTTCTACGCACCCGGATGGGCCAAGTATAGTGGCAAGTGGAGCACACAAAGGGATGTTTTTGACAGAAGTATTAAAAGAGCATCCCGAATATATGGGAACACATCCAAAGACCGATGGCGGATTGCCAATTTTGATTAAATTTATTGATGCAAAGCAGGATTTATCGGTACAGGTGCATCCCGATGATGAATATGCGAGAAAATACGAGCATGGTTCTCTGGGAAAGACCGAGATGTGGTATGTGTTAGATGCTACAAAAAATGCCAGGCTGGTGTATGGCTTTTATCACGATATTAGTAAGGAGAAATTAAAGAAAAGCTTAGAGGAAGGGACCGTTGAGCGATATCTTCAGAAGGTAAAGGTCAAAAAGGATGATTTATTCTATATAGAAGCAGGTACAGTACATGCGATTGGGGCAGGGATTTTGATTGCAGAGATTCAGGAGTGTTCTAATATCACCTACCGTATGTATGATTATAACCGTATGGATAAGGATGGAAAGCCACGAACGCTGCATATAGAACGAGCGCTGGAGGTAGCGAACCGTATAGGAACTCAGACGCCTAGACAGCCTATGCGGGTGCTTCGCTACCAGAAAGGGTGTGCATCGGAGCTTCTGTGCAGGTGTAAATATTTTCAGGTGGAGAGACAGTTGATTAATACGGAAAAATGTCGCGAGATGGCAGATTTTCAGACCGATGGAAATTCATTTCAGGTGCTTCTGTGCGTGGACGGGTGTGGAACACTGTTTGGAGAAGGAGAGATGATTCACTTTTTTAAAGGGGATTGTATTTTTGTGCCAGCAGACTCAATGCCACTAAAACTGCATGGAAGGGCACAGATGTTGAAGGTGCGATGTTAATAACTATGTCACTGTAATGATGCGATTTCATAACGAATTGTATTGAAAATGATACAAAAATATGGTAGAATCCAAGCTACAGAAAGTACCCATGACAGGGGCGGTAGCCTCCCAAGCTTAATGACCGGTTCGCCGGAATACATAGGAAGGGAGGTGCGCAATATGACAGCTGCAGATATTATTTTAATATTTATAGGGATTATCAGTCTATTGATTTCCTTTGGTAGTTTGCTTGTTGCGTTTCTGACCTTTCTCGATAAGAGAAACAGTAAGAAGAAATAAAAAAAATGCCTAACCTGTCGCCACACAGGTTAGGCGGTGCCCGAAAGGGCATTAACCCAAGCTTGTGAGGTATCCACCCTGGAGTGGAGAACCCTGTAAGGAAGGCATCTGTTCGCGCAGATGTCTTTCTTTATGTGAAAAGAATAACACATATCGCTTTAAATTTCAAGAGAATTTTCTTTTCGTATTTAGAAAAATCAGTGCAGTGTTTTTTCATAGTCTTTTAAAGAGCTTACTGCCTGTGTAGACAGAGGAATCAGTGCTAACATATTGAAGATAGTCATAAGTCCAATCCCTACATCTCCTAAATCCCAGACAAAGGTATAAGCGGCCAGTCCTCCGATAAAGAGCATTACCAGGGCCAGAAGCTTGTAGAGTGTCTGAGACAGCCAGTTATCGCCAAAGAGATAAGCGACATTTGGGCGGGCATAGAATAGGATGCCAATAAAAGTAGAGAAGCTAAAGAGCCAGAGAATCACAGCAATAAAGATAACGCCAAAGCTTCCAAGATGGTAATGCATCGCTTCTTGCAGAAGGTCCATACCAGCTAGTCCGTCCGTGAGTTGTGCAGGTGTCAGAAGCATAATCATAGCAGAGCAGCTACAGATAACAATGGTATCAATAAAGACACCAAACGCCTGTAAAAGCCCTTCTTTTGCAGGATGGTCAATATCAGCAGCGGCAGCGGCACAGGGGGCAGAACCACTTCCGGCTTCGTTGGAGAAAAGTCCTCGTTTTGCACCGTTCATCAGAACTGCGCCAAAACCACCAGCAACAACCTGACGGATACCAAAAGCCTCCGAAAAGATACGTCCAAAAACAGCCGGGAGTTGTCCGGCATTTTTCAGGATAATAAAAATAGTAAGTAAGAAATAAAGACCAGCCATAATGGGAACGATAATATCTAGTACCTTTACGGTAGCATGTTTGCGAAGAACAATAATTGCTGCAATCAGTACAAGGATGGCAGTTGTTATAATTGGTGGTATCTGAAAGGCATTATGAAAGGCTGAGGATACCGAGTTTCCAATTACCTGACTGATGCCGCACCAGCAGATAAGGCCGGAGAGTGCAAAGAGGATGGCGATAACAGAACGTCTGCGCGTATTGTTCTTTTTTAAAAAATAAGAGTGAATATAGTAAGCAGGACCTCCGCGGTAGCCGCCGTACAGGGGGTCTTTTTCTTTGTAGATTTGTGCAAGGGTGGCTTCTGCAAAGGCTGTAGAGGAGCCTAGAAGGGCTGTCACCCACATCCAGAAGACAGCGCCAGCACCTCCGGCAGAGATAGCAGCGACAACACCAACAAGATTGCCCATACCAACGCGGGTGGCGGTGGAGATAATCAGAGCCTGAAGACCAGAGATAGAATGGTGCTCGGTATTTTGCTTTTTTTCTGTGGTGATTTTTAGCATCTCAGGAAAGAGGCGAAAAGGCAGAAAACGGGTTCGAATGGTAAAGTAGATACCAGAGGGTATTAGAATCAGAACAAGTAAAGAGAGGCCAAGGCTGCTTCCCCCCGGCAGCGGAATCGTAATTAGGTCTCCCCATAACATCTGGTATACAAAGCGAAAAACGGTCATAGTAAACTCCCCCATTATCTTGTGTTTTTTATGTGTTTAGTATATAGTAAATAAGGGCATCTGTAAAATTGATAATAATAATATTTGGCATCGAATTCTTCGATGGAAAGACATAGGGAAAAAGATGGATATTAGAAATTTAATTACATTTATTCATGTAGCAGAGCGAAATAGTTTTACCAAGGCGGCAAAGGAGCTTGGATATTCGCAGTCTACGGTGTCGTTTCAGATTCGGCAATTAGAGGCAGAACTAAATGTACCATTGTTTGACCGGATTCACCATACGATTGCTTTAACCAAAAGGGGAAGAGAAGTCCTAAAGTATGCACATCAAGTCAGTAAACTGACAAGAGAATTAGAGGAAGAGATGCAAAAAGAGGACAAGGTAAGAGGGCATTTTCGGCTGGCAGTACCAGATTCTCTGTGTGAGTCTTTGCTTCGGGAAGGTTTTCTTGATTTTCGAAATCGATATCCGGGGATTACATTGCAGATTATTGCCACAGGAACCGAGGAGATGTTTCGTCTTTTGAACCACAATGAAGCAGATGCGATTTTAACACTGGACAATCATATTTACAATGCAGAATATGTGATAGTAAGAGAAGAAAAGGTGGGAATGCATTTTGTGGCAGCGGCTGACGGGCCCTGGTGTCAGAAGAAAAAGATTAGGATGCAGGAGCTTGTAGAGGAGCCCTTTGTGCTGACGGAAAAGGGGATGAGTTATCGGAGGCTGATGGATGAAAAGCTGGCAGGGATGTCACTTGAGATTCAGCCAGTATTAGAGATTGGAAGCACAGGACTTATCTGCTCTCTTATCGAGCAGGGAGTTGGAATTTCCTATCTGCCAGACTATGTGACTAAGAGGGGCATAGAGGAAGGAAAACTTTCCTATCTGCCGGTGGTGGATTTTGAGATTGAGATTTGGAAGCAGTTGTTGTATCATCGGGATAAATGGGTATCACCACAGATGGAGTCGGTGATTGCATATTGTATTCGTAGAGAATTTGCCGAAGAAAAAGAGGAGAAAGGAAGGTAGAGTGGATGGAAGAAAAGGAGAACGTACATAAGCGCCGGGTTCGTTATGCTGGTACACATCCAAGGAAGTATCAGGAAAAATACAAGGAGCTGCAACCGGAGAAATATGCAGATACGATTGAGAAAGTGATTCGCAAAGGAAGTACACCAGCCGGGATGCATCTTTCGATATGTGTCAACGAGATACTGGATTTTCTGCAGATTCAGCCAGGGCAAGTAGGCCTTGACGCCACGCTTGGCTATGGGGGACATAGCGAACAGATGCTAAGATGTCTAGATGGTCAGGGGCATCTCTATGCACTCGATGTAGACCCGGAGGAATCACAAAAGACAACGAAACGCCTACGGACACTTGGCTATGGAGCAGAGATATTTACTGTTCGGCAGATGAATTTTGCAGATATGGACCAGGTGGCACAAGAAGCTGGTGGATTTGATTTCTTGTTGGCAGACCTTGGAGTATCCTCGATGCAGATTGACAATCCCAAGCGGGGATTTTCCTATAAGACCGAAGGCCCGTTAGACCTTCGGATGAATCAGCAAAAAGGAATCAGCGCAGCAAAGCGCCTTCAGGAGGTAAGTCAGGAAGAACTTGTAGGGATGCTTATGGAAAATGCGGATGAGCCTTATGCAAAAGAGATTGCAAAGGAAGTGATGCTGCGGCGAAGGCGTGGCAACAAAATTGAGACAACAACACAACTAAAAGAAGCGATAGAAGCAGCGCTCTTTATGCTCCCTGCGTTGGAACAAAAAGAAGCAGTTAAAAAATCCTGTCAGCGGACATTTCAGGCGCTTCGTATTGATGTAAACCGTGAATATGAAGTGCTGTACGAATTTTTAGAGAAGCTTCCAGAGGTGCTAAAGCCCGGTGGACGTGCAGCAATCTTGACGTTTCATTCGGGAGAAGACAGACTGGTTAAAAAATCCTTTAAACGGTTTTTAAAGGAAGGAATCTATTGTGAAATAGCAGAAGATGCTATTCGCCCTTCAAGAGAAGAATGTGCAAGAAACAGCAGAGCAAAGTCTACAAAGATGCGATGGGCGATTCGCGCTTAGATAATGATTAAAGTAGCGATATATCAGGTAATATGGTAAAATGTCAGAGAACAGGACAAATGTCAAGGAGGGAAGACGATAAAGATGCAATATAATTTATCAGCAGCAGAGATTCTAAAAGTATTAGGCTATGACAAACCCGTAGGCAAAGAGACTTTAAAAGGATGGATGCAGGAGCTAGGAACTACATTTCCAAAGGTCTATTGTGATTTTATGGAGCTGGCGATGGATTGTGAGATGCTAGAGACTTCTGACCTGTGGGTTGGCAAGATGATAAATTTTGTGATGAAACCATGGTTCCTCTATGAGGAGCTGAAAGAACAGATAGAGGAAAGTATCTATCTGTCATTTGCACAGCTTCCAGAGGAACGTTGGGGAGAACTGTGCAGTGATTATCTGAAGATTGGCAGTGATTATGGTGCAGGTATTGTTGATTTTGCGATTCTCAGAGAGGATTTGGAACTAGAAGACCCACCAGTTTACATAAATCACGAGGCGAATGCCATTACAGAGTGGGAAAAGATGTATGAAAAGCTTTCGGACTATCTGCTAGAAGTGGTGTTAAATGCATTAAATTGTAAAGACTATGAAACTGCGATGGAAGCGCTTGAAGAAAAGGGGTATTGTTATCATGATTACGAAGACTATATGCTAAAAGTTGCAGAGGAAGGAACCGAAGAAAGTGATGATTTAGAAGATATTTTAGAAGAAGATGAATGGCAGGCACAGATGTTGAAAGCGTCAGGTATCGATTTAAGTAAGGTTTATAAAAGAAACGGCAATTATGAAACAAATAAAGTATTCTGTTGCTATAATGAAGAAAAGAAGCATCTGTATATTGGCAATATAGAAGATGAGGAAGTTTCCCTGGTTTTGATTTATAAGAAAGGGTGATGATAGAGAGATGATAGATAGAACAGCAGGAATTTTACTTTCGATTACCAGCTTACCTTCCCGCTATGGTATTGGGTGTTTTTCTAAAAGCGCTTATGATTTTGTGGACTGGCTACAAGAAGCAGGGCAGACCTACTGGCAGATACTGCCACTTGGACCTACGAGCTATGGAGATTCGCCGTATCAGTCTTTTTCCACATTTGCTGGAAATCCATATTTTATCAGTCTGGAAGAACTGATAGAGGAAGGAGTGCTGACAGAAGAAGAGTGTGAGGCAGCGGATTTTGGAACAAAGGCAGATGATATTCACTATGAGAAGATATATAAAAGTCGTTATCCACTTCTTAGAAAAGCCTATGAGCGCAGTCATATCAGTGAAGACAGAGAATATCAGCATTTTGTGGAAGAAAATAAATGGTGGCTTTCTGACTATGCGCTTTTTATGGCAGTAAAAGAGCGCTTTTTGGGAGAACCATGGACAAAATGGGCACAGGATATCAGGCTTCGGTGGAAAAATGCAATAGATTATTACAACGAGGAGCTGTATTTTGATATTGAATTTCAGATGTATTTGCAATATAAATTTTTCAGCCAGTGGAGGCGGCTAAAGGCATATGCCAATGAAAGAGGAATCAAGATTATTGGAGATATTCCTATCTATGTGGCGATGGACAGTGCGGATACCTGGGCGCATCCAGAGCTTTTTCAGTTAGATAAGGAGAATGTGCCAACAGCGGTGGCTGGATGTCCACCAGATGGTTTTTCCGCGGACGGACAGCTCTGGGGAAATCCTCTGTATCGGTGGGAGTATCATAAGGAGACTGGCTATGCATGGTGGATGTCACGGCTTTTTAGTTGTTTTCAGATGTATGATGTGGTAAGGATTGACCACTTCCGGGGATTTGATGAATATTATTCCATTCCATATGGTGCAAAGACAGCAGCGATTGGGCACTGGGAGAAAGGGCCGGGGATAGCGCTGTTTCAAAAGATGGAAGAGTGCCTTGGGAAGCATGAGGTGATTGCAGAAGACCTTGGCTATGTGACAGACTCTGTAAGACAATTAGTGGCAGAGAGTGGATTTCCGGGGATGAAGGTATTGGAGTTTGCATTTGATGCTAGAGATTCTGGCTCGGCGAGTGATTATCTGCCACATAATTATCCTGTCAATAGCGTGGCTTATACAGGAACACATGACAATGAGACGATTGTGGGATGGTTTGAAAGTATCGCCGCAGAGGAGCGAAAGAAGGCCAGAGAATATCTGTGTGATGCGTATACGCCGCAGAGATGGCTGTATAAGAGCTTTATTTCGCTGGTGATGAGAAGCCGTGCAAAGCTTTGCGTAATTCCCATGCAGGATTATCTAGGGTGCACAAATCAATGCAGGATGAATCAGCCGTCGACGCTTGGAAAGAACTGGAGGTGGAGGCTAACAAAAGAGGAACTGACAGAAGAATTACAAAAAGAGATTAAAGAACTGACTATGAGGTATGGCCGTATAAACAGAACAATTTCATAATAAAAGGAAAATGCCAGGGTCTAAGGATAAATAGGCTCTGGCGTTTTTAGGGCTGAATCTGGATAGGATAAGGTTATGGGTTAGTTGGCCCAGGAAATTTGTTGAGATTTTACCATAGGGAAGATGCGCAGCATAGCATGGTCTAGATTTTCACGCCTCATATCGATGGCAGTAAGTTGGTTGTTAGTGTAGGTTTTATAGTAGTAGGTGGTTCTAGAAGCGTTGATGCAGCAGGAATAAGTGGTGATATCACAGACATCTTTGGGAGAGAGGACGCTTCCGCGAACGACGGATACAGCGTCTAGCAGATGAAAAAACTGCGCAATGCTGCTTGGGTCGTCTTTGGAGCAGACCGAGTTTAGGGCTAGATAAGCGGCTCTGACAAAGCGGGAAGAAGGGGAGGAGTCACCAGGAAGGCCAAAGCTTCCAAGGCCCTGTCCAAAGGGGGAGATGCCCTGAAGGTCACTGAAGCAGTTTTTGGGGTAGCTTGGAACCAGATTCATATATTGGCTTAAGTTGGTCAGTTGAAAATCAAAGGTGGGGTTGTTGGTTAGGATTCCTACAGGGTTGTCATGAATGGTCAGTCCCCGGCTGGTGACTTCTAGGGCAATAGAGCTGTTCTGGTCAGCGATATGCCAGTGGAGCGGAGTCAGTGGCAGTTGTTTGCTAAAAGGAATATTGACAAGATTTGTAGAGGCAAGGAGCGTCTTGGCTTCTTTGACCGTTGCACACTGACCAAGAAGCCAGAGAGGTAGTTCAAAAGGAGAAATATTGGATTTTTCAGGGTCTTCTTCTGAGGAATAGTAGGCGTTGTCCGGGAAATTCAAGCCGGCGATACAGAGTCCGCGTTCATTGGCGGCTTCTGCATAGAGTGGATAGTTATCTATCACATGTGCCATTCCAATCATGGCATAGTGTTGTTGCAGGGGATTGCAGCGGCGAAAGCGAAAGGGATAATTTCTAGGAGTGATGACAACAGAAGTATGGAGTTCGTAGTCTAAATCCATGGTGCGTCCAAAGTAAAAATCGTTGGTCTTCATAGCAAAACTGGTACACATAATTGTTCTCCTTTGGGTAATCTGATATATTTATTTTATATAGTTTATTCCCCCAATACTGGATTATATGCGGAAAATAAGAAGGCAATAAAAATATTAGCACTCGCCTCTTGACATGGCTAATAACTGGTGTTATAGTTTGTATAGAACAAATAAAATTCATATGACAGTTGAGAGGAGGATTGTATATGAACTTTCAAAAATTTACACAAAAATCCATACAAGCTGTAAATAATCTGGAAAAAGTGGCATTAGAATATGGAAATCAGGAGATGGAGCAGGAGCATCTGCTCTACAGCCTTTTAACACAGGAAGAAAGCCTGATTGCCAGACTGATTACAAAGATGGAGATAGATGTTACCTTATTTAAAGCGCGTGTAGAAGAAGCTCTAAATAAACGTGTAAAAGTCTCAGGAGGGCAGCCCTATGTGGGACAATATCTCAACCGTGCCCTGATAAGTGCAGAGGATGAAGCAAAGCGTATGGGAGATGAATATGTCTCGGTAGAACATCTGTTCTTATCGCTTCTGGCCAATCCAAGTCCCTCGGTAAAGACATTATGGAAAGAACATGGTATTACAAGGGACAGATTTTTGCAGGCACTTTCTACGGTTAGAGGCAATCAGCGTGTGACAAGCGACAATCCAGAAGCGACATATGATACATTAAATAAATATGGCTATGACTTAGTGGAGCGCGCAAGGGAGCAAAAGCTGGACCCGGTGATTGGAAGGGATGCAGAGATTCGCAATGTTATCCGTATTCTCTCACGTAAGACCAAAAACAATCCGGTTCTTATCGGTGAGCCTGGTGTTGGCAAGACTGCGGTAGTGGAAGGGCTTGCACAGAGGATTGTCCGCGGAGATGTACCAGAAGGCTTAAAGGAGAAAAAGGTATTTGCACTGGATATGGGAGCACTGGTAGCTGGTGCAAAATACCGCGGAGAGTTTGAGGAGCGTCTCAAGGCAGTTCTGGAAGAAGTGCGAAAAAGCGAAGGACAGATTATCTTATTTATTGATGAATTGCATCTGATTGTGGGAGCTGGCAAGACAGACGGCGCGATGGATGCGGGAAATATGTTAAAGCCGCTGTTGGCCAGAGGAGAGCTTCATTGCATTGGTGCAACGACACTTGATGAGTACCGGCAGTATATTGAAAAGGATGCAGCACTGGAACGAAGATTTCAGCAGGTGCTGGTGGATGAGCCAACTGTGGAGGATACTATCTCGATTTTGCGTGGACTAAAGGAGCGCTATGAAGTCTTTCATGGAGTAAAGATTACAGACTCTGCCCTGGTGTCCGCAGCGACACTTTCACATCGGTATATCTCAGAGCGCTTTCTGCCGGATAAGGCGATTGATTTGGTGGATGAGGCGTGTGCCCTGATTAAGACAGAGCTTGACTCGATGCCAACGGAATTGGACGAGCTTCGCCGCAAGGTCTTGCAGCTTGAGATTGAAGAGGCAGCGCTTAAAAAGGAGACCGACCGCCTAAGTAAGGACCGCTTAGAGGCGCTGCAAAAGGAGCTGGCAGAACTTCGTGATGAATTTAACAATAAAAAAGCACAGTGGGACGATGAAAAACACTCGGTAGAGCGTCTAAGCGGCCTTAGAGAGAGCATTGAAGAAGTCAATCGACAGATTCAGGCTGCACAGCAAGGATATGACTTGGAGCGAGCTGCACAGCTTCAGTATGGCAAGCTTCCAGAACTTCAGAAGCAGCTTTTGGAGGAAGAAGAGAAGGTAAAGAAACAGGATTTATCACTGGTGCATGAGAGTGTAACAGACGAGGAAATTGCGCGGATAATCTCTCGCTGGACAGGGATTCCGGTGGCAAAACTAACAGAGAGCGAGAGAAACAAGACACTTCATCTTGACGAGGAGCTTCACAAAAGGGTGATTGGACAGGATGAGGGCGTACAGAAAGTGTCAGATGCGATTATTCGTTCCAAGGCCGGGATTAAGGACCCTAGTAAGCCGATTGGGTCATTTCTGTTCCTTGGACCTACCGGTGTAGGAAAGACGGAGCTTGCAAAGACACTTGCGGCAAGTCTGTTTGACGATGAGCAGAATATGGTACGGATTGATATGAGCGAATATATGGAAAAATATTCGGTTTCCCGTCTGATTGGGGCGCCTCCTGGATATGTGGGATATGAGGAAGGCGGACAGCTGACAGAAGCAGTGCGCAGACGTCCATATTCGGTGGTACTTTTTGATGAAGTGGAAAAAGCGCATCCCGATGTATTTAATGTGTTACTTCAAGTCCTCGATGATGGACGGATTACAGATTCACAGGGGCGGACGGTAGATTTTAAAAATACAATATTGATTATGACTTCCAATATTGGGTCTTCTTATCTGCTAGAAGGAATCGATGAAAAAGGAGAGATTTGTCCCGAGAGCGAAGCGCTTGTGATGCAGGAACTTCGGAATCATTTTCGCCCGGAGTTTTTAAATCGATTGGATGAGACTATATTGTTTAAGCCTTTGACAAAGGAAAATATTGGATGTATTGTGGATCTGCTTTTGGAGGAATTGAATCATAGGTTATCAGAGAAAGAGCTAACACTTACCTTGACAAAAGAAGCAAAAGAGTATGTAGTGGAGCATGGATACGACCCAGTCTATGGAGCTAGACCATTGAAGCGATATCTGCAAAAATATGTAGAGACGATGGCAGCACGCTTTATACTTGCTGGAGAAGTGCAGGCAGGAAGTGTGATGGTGGTTGACAGGGAAGGGGATGGACTTGTGATTCTAGAGAGGAGGAAGGATACATGGTACCAAAAGACCCCGTGATGCTGCTTAGTTATGTAAATACAAAGCTTAGAGATTTTTATTCTGATATGGAAAAATTCTGTGAAGAGGAGAATATTGAGAGAGAGGAGCTAGAAGGAAAGCTAAAAGAGATAGACTATATGTATGACAAAGAGCTAAATCAATTTGTGTAGATAACTTACAAAAGACAGCGATGAGAATATTACAAAATTCGTTTTGCAATATTCTCATCTTTTGTTTAAAGGAAACTGGATGGTTCCAAAGTAGTGCTTACCATGATAGGCTTCTTCAAATTCTTCTTTGGAGATAAGTTCTGCAAAAAAATCATCTTCTTGATTGATTTCTTCGACGGTTGGGACAGGGGCTTCGGTGATAAAAGGGAACCCAGGCTCTATAACTGGAACTGATGTTCGATTATGAAAGACTTCTGTCATTCGGGTGGCGTATCGTTCGTTATCGAGGTCAATTTCATAGAAGATAACAACAGGGGTTTCTTCGTCGATATAGTTCCAATAGAATTTTAGATATTCATAATTGTTCATTTTGTATACCTCCAAGGTGGTTAGTGCCAAGGATATTTTACCATATTTTTCTATAGAGTGCATCTTACTTTTTATGGTGGGATATGGTAGACTGTGGGTAGATGGTAAAGGAGTATATAGTGAGTAGAGAAGAGCAAAACGCATTGATTTAAATATAGGATTTGGCGGCTAGATTCTGTAAATTGAAAAGATTGAGAGTTTATGGCATAGCAAAGCTAACGTAAGTCCAGAACCTACGTAAATAAGGGGTATGAATTGCTCTTTATTATGCGGTTCGTTTTACAGCTTTGAGTTTACGGTAGGATTGCCCTGTGCCACTGGTGATTGCAGCAACAGCAACCGCTAACAGACTGATATGGGCAAGTGTATTCAAGTTTGTAACAGATGATTTATTCCTTACCCACATACGTTCCTGCCTGGTATTTTTGAAACGGGAATTGTACCGCTCACATTCTGTACGAAGAGAGTAATTACTTTTGAAATATTTACTGTCTCTGTCGAGGGAGAGTCTTAAATCATCGGGAATGGTGATGTATTTTGTACAGCCGCGGTGCTTTTTGCCATTGTAGAAGTTTTTGTGACGGCATGGACAGTCTGCATTTCTGATTGCTTTTAATGGACAGCAGAATTTTTGACGGGTGCGCCCACTATCGGAAAACTTGCCATCCTTCCACATGGCAAGCCCGGCTTCACAGATAGGATTACCTTGTGGAAGTAGTTTTGGATTTTTGGTATTTCGCTTATTTAAAGGAATCATGCATTCACCATTGTAGAGTTCATGCACCTGATGATAGATATTTTTCACATCTTTTCTCATCTGTTTGGTTAGAAGCAGTATGTGCACCAAGTTTACAATAGACATCCGCTTTGGGTTGGTTCTCCGGCTTAAATTTGTTGGATGAAAAAGATTTCGGATTATTCTGCGAAGTGTTTGCAGCAATCGGAGTTGAATCCAAGCCAATAAAAGAGGAATCAATAATACCTTGTCTTGAAAGATAAAGTACCTGGGATTTCATAACAATAAACGCACAAATCATGGCGTGATTAGAAAAAACCTTTCGTCCGGTTTTGGGGAATTTTGGTACAAAGGATAAATCAAGATTCAGAAAAAGCGAATCATAAAACTTTGCAACTGGTTGTGAAGTAAAAAGAC
>Ga0137308_101431_pt1 | contig 23400 bp, 28 predicted proteins | sample Inofrocosms_June_FD_97181 | JGI IMG/M metagenome (GOLD analysis project Ga0137308, IMG submission 97181) | Mouse cecal microbial communities from Vienna, Austria - N-Acetylneuraminic and N-Acetylglucosamine D2O microcosms_June | ecosystem: Host-associated > Mammals > Digestive system > Large... | reverse complement strand
TAGCCCCTAAAAGAGGCGTTTGTACTACTTACTACCCTTAAAAGGGTCCTCATATTCCCTTACACTCAGCTTATCCATTGCAATATCATGTGTTTCCTGTTCCTGGATATACTTTTTTAATAGTTGCCTCATTCAGACCTACTGTACTGACATAATATCCTTCTTCCCAGAAATGATGTTTTCCATATTTATATTTCAGGTTCGCATGCTTGTCAAATATCCTTAATGCACTTTTTCCTTTAAGATATCCCATAAAACTTGAAACACTTAATTTTTGTGGAATACTCACAAGCATATGTATGTGGTCTGGCATAAGATGCCCTTCTAAAATTTCTACTCTTTTATATTTACAAAGCTCAATAATGATATCACGTATGCTCAGGATAACCGCATAAAATAAATATTTTATAAAACCCAATAATATATAAAAATTTTTTCATTTTCCAGAACTGTATATTCCTGGTATAATCTTTATTAAAGATTATACCAGAAGGGAAATTTTATAGCACAGAAATCAGGAAAAATTGATAATATACAGGAAATATTAAAAGATTACAGCATCGGCATAAAAGACATTAAAACAATGATATTTTTATACACAGCCTTTCAAAAGAGGCAGCAAAAGTACCAGATTACAGGCATCCGTCTTATGTAAAACACAAGCTCCAGGATATACTTTCCATATGTATCCTTGGATTCCTTGCAGATTGCAATGAATGGGAAGAAATAACAGATTTTGCACGCCAGAAAGAAAAGTGGCTTAAAAAATACCTGGAACTTCCTAACGGTGTACCATCTTCTGACACTATAAGGATAGTGGCAGGAAATATTGATGCTGCATATTTTTACCAGGCTGTAATGCTGCAGGAACTAAAAAAAGAATCAGAGCATTATAAAAAACAACAGAAAAAGAACATGGAGGAACAGTATCCAGGGAATATTACTAGACAGATGAAACCGAGTGGTATGAAGACAAAAAGAAATGGAAAGATCTTGCAACATTTGGAATGGTAAAAAAGAAACTGGAAAAACCAGATGGCAAAACAGTGGAGGAAAAAAGGTATTACATAAATAGCCTGCCAGTGGATGTGGAACTTTTTCCAAAAGCAGCAAGAGGGCACTCGGGAGTGGAAAACAAGCTGCACTGGCATCTGGATTTTACATTTAAAGATGATTATAATACAACAGCAGAAAAAACATGTGCAAAAAATATGCAGATGTTAAAGAAGATAGCACTGGCAATACTGCGTATTGTACAAAGTTTGTACAACCAGAACCTTAAAAGGATAAGAAAAACAATAGCAAGGGACTGTGAAAAAGAACCGAAAAACATACTGCCAGCATTATCAGCGGATGCCATATTTCAAAAGGGATGAAATGCCCGGCAAAAAAATTTATACTCCAGATGCTTTATGGAATACTGGAAAGCAATAAAGTACATCTGAGTGAAATTGCACGTTCACTTTAAGAAAATACCAGCCTGAAAAAAACAATTGGCAGGCTGTCAAAAAATCTTTTTTCTTTTGATGGTAAAGAAAATATAATGAAAAATTATATAAAGCTTGTGAAAAAAGAAATTAATGAAAAAAATTGTGTCATCGTAATTGACAATTCTGATATTATAAAGCCATACAGCAAAAAAATGGAGGTTCTTTCTGATGTGAAGGATGGAAGCACTGGTGAAATAAAAAAAGTGTATCTTACCATTGAAGCTGCTGTTTTACCAAAGGGAAATAAAATGCCACTGCCTGTTTATGAAAAAGTTTTTTCTGTGCCAGAAAAAGGGTTTTTAAGTGAAACAGATGAAAATTTAAAATGCCTGCATTACCTGTCTGCAAATTTCAAAAAAACATGCGTAAGGACACTTGGCAGGGGCTTTGATGCAAAAGATTATTACAGGTATTTCCTTAAAAGGGACGAAAAATTTATAATACGTGTAAAGAAAAACAGGGACATTATTTATAAAAATAAAACCTGTAATATAATGGATGTGGCAAAAAAATATAAAGGGAATTACTGTATGGGTTTTACAGACAGACATGGTAAAAAAATACAGTGTAAAATAAGCTATATACCAGTAAGATTATGTGCATTCCCTCAAAAAGACCTTGTACTTGTTGCAGTGTATGGTTTTGGGAGAAATCCAATGCTGCTGCTTACAAACATGGAAATACAGGAAATATCACTGAAGAAAAAACTGTGTATTATTGTTACAAAAGTTTATCTTATGAGGTGGAGGATAGAAGAATACTTCCGTTTTAAAAACCAGCAGTTTAATTTTGAAGATTTAAGTGTCATGTCATTAAATTCAATACGTAACCTGGATTTTTTTGCAACACTGGCAGTTGGTTATCTGGAAATATTTTATTCTGGAAATAATGGAAGCCCGTTTATGGACAGGGTATTTGAATGTTCAAAAAGGATATATAAAATCCCAAAATTTGTTTTTTATGCAATAGGATATGTTTTTAAACAGATTTTTTCTAAAACAAGTTCTGGAATAATGGATTATTTTAGAAAACATGCTTTGCCATGTCATCAATTTCCTGCTAACCATATTAAAAATGGAGTTTGATAACACTTAAACCTAAAAAAATGGGGAAATTTAAAACAACATAAATCTTGACAAAATAAGAAGCATATAATCAAGTTTTTGTCTTTTTATCTTATTACATTTAGACTTTAATTAAACCCTTTAGCCACAAACACAGTTGCTCCTGTTCTCCCAGCAGCTTCAATACCAACACCCGAATCCTCAAATATTATACATTCTTCTGGCTTAACATTATATTTTGCCATTGCTTTCAAAAATCCTTCTGGATCTGGCTTAGATTTTGTAATATCCTCATGCGTAAGAATCAAATCAAATATACCAGTAATTCCAAATTCATTCAAAATGTCATATGTATTTTGCTTCGATGCAGTCGTTACTAATGCTGCTTTGCACCAGCCACGGTTCCTTATTAAGTCTACAAGAGCTTGATTAACTCTTCCATACTTCAAATACTTACTATAAGCTTCTTTCTTCCTTTTGTGAATATCAAGAAGCAGAGATTCATCTGTTGTAGTTATCTGCGGAAGAAAATCAGTATAATGCCTGCCATTGCAAAACTCACAATAATATTTGTAATCTATGTTATAGCCATAAGCTCCGATTGCTTCTTTATATGCTCTATAATTAATCTCTTTGGTATCGAAAAGTGTACCATCAAGGTCTATCATCATCAACTTCATTTTATTAACCTCTTGCATGTACATGCGGACTCAATTGTGCAATTGTGCAAATCTGCTTATTTATAGTTCTAAAAATAGATTTTCTATATCTTCTATATTACTGATTATTGTTTTTGATTTTGTTTTAGGACAGTTTGACACAACTGTAATCAAATTAACACCAGGTATCACAAAACTGGAAAGAGTAACATTATTGCTTGAATAACCAATAAATGCCATTCCAGCACTGCTTAATTCTGCTAGTTTCTCTTTGATATTCTGATTAAATTCTATCGAATCCATATCAAGTAAACACAGTGAATTTTGTTTCTGGACTTTCTGCCATGCTGTGTCCGTAGACCAATCTTCAAATCCTAATACCTTGGTTCTATGAAATACTCTCTGCGAATACCCGATTAAATAAGAAATAACATGACTAAGATATAATTTTTGTATATCATAGTCTGGATCACATAAATGCTCATAAGCACTCTTAAAATCTTCTGTACTCTTAAAGCCATAAAATCCTGCAGATATCACATCAGAACAAAAATGCTTTTCTACAATATCAAGAATCTGTCCCTGTTCATTTATAGTTATAAAGCTTTTACTTCTCAGATTTTCTATGGTTTTTTCATACTTAGTCAAGTCAAGCCCTGCTACAAAATTTCCATCATAATCCTTTTTGACCCTAAGAAAAGCATGCGAATCTCTTACCGCAAACCGGCCTTCAATACCTGCTTTTTTTATGGTTTCATAAACTGTTTCTGCAGGACCAGATGTTGGTTCGTCTAAAATGACAAAATCAATGTTATATTCACTATTATTCGCTGCAATAATTTTGTCTTTTGCCTGAAAATCATTCTCAACATCTTTTAGTATTGTAAAAATTATTTTGTCATAGTTTTTCGGATAAACTCCCTCTATTGCCTTCAATGCTAAAAGCTTATTATCTGGATGAAAGTTTAGATACAAAGGTAGATTGTCTATCTTTCTTGATCCTGCGCAAGGCACAATTAATGTCCGCATGCTTCTATCTCCTTAATATTATTGATAATTGATTGTGTTTTAGTATTTAAGAATTCATAAGTTTCTTTATCTTTTGTATAAGGAAATATTCTTACCAATTTTAGAAGGAGCGCATAATAAACTTCAACATAATCATCTGGTGACACCTTCTTAACAGTATCCATAAGAATATCTTTAAAAACTAACAAACGAAGTTTTGTATTAATTTCAGTTTCCTTATCATGACGATATGACCACATTGTTTGTACATCCTGCATAATTGTGCTTATGTCCATAATCCAGCTATCATAGAAGGAATCCAGGAAATCTATTAAATACAATTGATTATCTTTCACAATGATATTTTCAAGTGTAAGATCTCCATGGCATTGTGTTTTAATAAATCTTTTCCAGCTGTGTTTTTTTAGCATTCTAACCGCATCATTTATAACTATATTATTTTTAGATGCTAATTTTTCTTGCAGGGATTCAATCTTGTTAGCAAAAATGCTTTCATCTGCTTCTGTTCCATCTGAATCCATGTTTACAATATTATTAACAATCACTTCACAAATAGAACGTACCTTACCAATTTCAATTGTTTTAATGTATTCAGACATTGTTATTCCCTGGACATATTCCATATCAAAATAAAACAGTCCATCTTCAGTATATCCATTCCTCAACACCCTAGGAACTTTTATATTAGGGTTTGAATATTCTGATTGCTTATCAGCCTGGATTTTCAACCTTTTATTATAATTATAACCACTAGAAATCTTTCTGACAAAAACTTCATTATTATCCTTCTCACACAAAAGGATCTTACAGCCAGAGTGTCCACCTAAATCTGTTATATTCATCTCTTACACCAAATCACAGAAATACTGTGAACCCTTCGCTTTTTGATATTCTTCTGGTGTACCAAATTCAACATGATAGTCGAGCAAATAATCTTTTATATCAAGTTTATTCTCACACATAACATTATAGAGACCACTCATAAAACATTCATTATAAGGACAATTTTTAGTGTATACTACCGCCATATCAGAAAAGGTTTTTGCATTTTTAAATATGTATGCTCCACAAATAGCATGATTGCTTACAACTTTTTTCTCTATTGTGCCAACAATCCTTCCATTTTTATCATACATTACATAGCTAAACTGTGGTTCACCCGATTTAAATGTAAGCAATGCCCCATCAGAAGTAAAAGCATCCTCATTAAATATTCTATTAATTTCTGTACACTTAAACATGTGATCACAATCATTGAAAATTATTGGTGCATTATCATTAATCTTTTCTATTCCTTTTAATGAAGTAAATACTGGTCCTGGCAGAATTTCTGGTAAAACTTCAATCATAGCTTCTGGAAAATACTTTACGATTGCTTTATCAATATTAAACTTATCAATATGCTGCTGAAGCACTATAAAGATAAGATCCGTAATATCTACATACTTCTTAATTGACATTGTTGCCCAATATAAAAATGGCTTACCATTTATTTCTATAAGAGGTTTTGGCTGCATATATCCATTTTTATAGAAACGTGAACCAGCTCCACCCATTGGCATTATTAAATGTGGTTGCATTTGTTATTTCTCCTTTATTCCTGGTTAGACATCCACTCTGTAAAAGTACATTGTTGTAGATAAAATTTTTCGTCATAAGATTTCCAACGATATTCCTTGTGATCGTATTTAGGCCATAAAATATCTAAAGTACTATTATCAATTACAATAAAATAATTATTTCTTACAAAATCACTATCTTCTTTTGTCCATAAAACTTCATGTCCACACTTCTCAAGATAATTAACTGTAAAATGTATTTCACCTGGACGGGATTTTGCATATTCCACTACATCACTTTCATCATACTTAAAACCAACTGGCAAATTACCAACTGTAGGAGCATTAAAAAATTGTTCAATATCTTCAATGTGGCCAAAAAGGAACATATCACAAATATTATAAAGTCTGCTTTTAAATGTACCTGTACTTGTAGTAATTAGTCTACTTTTAGCTTTAATATCTCCTTTAACAGGAAATCTTTCAATCATTTTCAAACAAAATTTAATAACTTCTTCTCCATAAATTCTGTGATCCGTTCTGGTTTTTAGTACGTAATTACATCCTAATTCTTTTGCTTTTTCTATACCTGCAAGTGTACTAACTTTTTGCATATTGATGTTTCCACGGCCTGGAACGGGTTTATCAGATAAACACACATATACATTCTTTAATTTTTCAAACTCATTGTAGCTATCTGATCCTTTCCAAGTTGAAACTATTAATTTGCAATTTGGATATCTTCTAACATAAAGTTTTAATGTTTCATACGTGAAATTATTCTTATTTATAATGGGGCCTTGTAAAACAACTGCTACTGAAGCATCCGAATAACCATTAGTACCTCTAGTAATAGTTTTACTATACATAGGCCTGGTTGTATAAGACCAATATGCTTGTAATAAGTTTTCATATTTCTCTAAAATAGAGTAAATGATTTTTTGTTTACTTATCATTTTCAATCCTCTTAAAAATTCGTCTAATCTGTATTTCCAGTATAATATTAATAACTAACAATGAAACTACTGTGCCTAAACAAATACCAGCAGTTTTAAGATTACACGTAACTGCTAAGAATAATGACACTGGAATGTTTATTACTGCTGCAATCACATTGGCATACATTTGAATATTAACATCACCTATACCATTTAGAAAGGATGATAGTATAGAACTATGCATCATCAATACATAGTAAACAACCATCGAAACAATCAAAAATGGCTGATATATCAAATCGTAATTCAACCAAAAACCAGAAACCGTTTGATAAAACGGAATTGAAATTATCATTATAATTGCAGTTACCACCCAAATACATAATAGTTTCTTTATTATTTTTTTTATCCATCCATAATCTTTTGAATCATGGGCAGTCGTAAATTTTGACCAAAATGGCGATAGCATAGCTGCAAAAATTGAATTGGCTGCCCCATATACCTTATAAACAGTGTTGTAAGGTGTAACCAATGACGCACCATACAAACGCATAATAATTAAACTGTCAGAAGTATAAAGAATAATCATTGACATCTGGATTATAAAAAACTTAATGCCAAGTTTTCCAATTATACCAAGTTTTCTTTTATCAAAAGAATTTACTTTAGGAACCAAAAACTTATTCTTTCTCCAAAGGATTACACTAAAAGCAAGATTAATTACAATATTTGAAAAACCAAATAAAAACGCCATCGTTATCAGTTTATCAGAGTGGATTATAGTGATGGACAAGAGTCCAACTCCAGTTAGGTTCATTATCTGTGTAAACAACTCGGTAAATGAAACATTTTCTGGCTTTTGAACAGCAAAACTTTCCGTTTTTTGTAGAGAAATTATAAAGTTAATGCATAACAATGTAAAACTTATAAACAATACAGGTTTAATATTCTCTGATGTATTAAATAACTTATTAAAGTCCAAAAATAAGCTAAAAAAAACTACAATAATATAAATAATTAGCGTAATTAGTGTGATAATAACATAAGCAGTTGAAACTGACTTTTCCGCTTCATCATATTTTCTCTGCCCAACTTCAGACGCCAGGCAATTTCTTAAACCATTTCCAATCCCTACATCAAAATAATTAATCCAATTAATAACAGTAAGAACTGTAATCCAGATTCCATATTTTTCTTCCCCCAAATAAGCTAATAACATGGGTGTATAAATAAATGAAACGATCATTCCAACCGGCTTTATTATAGTGGTTAATCCCACACTTTTAATTATTTTTTTATCTTTCATACCTGCTAGTATACCCTCCAGACATTCTTCATGTATATCAGTTCTACTTTTTAGCAGCATATATTACACACTTACCCATTCTGCTAATTTTTCATCATATTTTTTTATAATCTTTGCTGGTGAACCTACTGCAACACAATAATCTGGAATATCTTTAGTTACTACACTGTTTGCACCTATAACACAATGTTTCCCTATATCCGCTCCACATACACATACATTCTCACCTAGCCATGAACCTTCTCCAATAAGAACTGGCTTTATAAATGAAATTCCTTGATTTTGAATTGGAATGTCTGCCCCTTTGTAATTATGGCTACAATCAGAAATAAATACTTTATCAGCTAATAAAACATCATTTTCAATAATTACTTCTCTATATGCTATAATATGTGCAAAATGACCTATAATTGTATTATCTTTGATTATTAACCCCTTGCTATCTTGGGTTCCGCTCCCCATTAACCAGGAATTGTGTCCCACAAATACTTTTGTTCCAATTGAAATTGTATTAGCATGATCAATCTGAAGTGGTTTATAAATACAACTTCTTGAGCCTAATTTCTTCAGACCCATTAGTTTGCTTCTGAAAATCCAGATATTTCTGCTTATTTTATTCATAATTTATTATTTCCTTTATCCAATTGGATATTGAATAACGTTCATATATCTCTTTTGATAATTCTTGATATGGACTATTTATAAAACTTTCTGGTATTTGGAAATTATCCACATCATAGATATACACATTATTTTCGTTATAAAAATCTGCCTCTTTGACCAGTTTATTATTAGTAACTAATTTACATCTATGTCCTATTGCTTCACAGGTCCGCATTGTAAATCCGGTTTGACTCAGATGAGTATAATCCACAACAATATTTGAAGCAGCCATTATTTCGTTAGAGTTTTCCAATGATAATGATTTGAACCTTACATTTTTTAATGAAACTCCACTGAAATCAGTATTTCTATTAAAATATCTTTCTTTAACGAAATGTGAAAACTTAGAGTACATGTATAAAAATTGTATGCAATCCGTTTCTTTCAATTTTCGGAAAATCTTCACTCTTTGACTGTGTAATGTACATATATATGCTAAGTCATATTTTCTTGTTTCAGTGTAGACAACTGGCTCAATATAAAACAATGGTCTATAATTCCAACCATATTTTTTTGCATCTTCTAAATCAAATGTTGACACCCTTTCAAAGTAAGGTGCAATTTCTACTGCATTAGGATTGTTTTTTACACTATCCCATTGATACATATAGAATTTAGCATTAGGTGAGTTCTTTCTTATTTCTTTAATAGAATTACCACAAAGAGAAGATGCCCTTATAGCTAAGATAATATCAAAGCTTTTGTTTTTTAAAAGTTTCGTATAATAACCTTCAAAATACTTTTTTTTACTACCAGCCAATCTAATAAAAAACTTGCTTTTTGATGAGAATTCATCCGCATTCTCATAAATCAAACATACTTTATAGCCAATCTTCTCTAATTCATTCTTTATATATTTTTCATATGAAAAAAACTTTGGAATTATCAATAATAAGTTTTCTTCTTTCATTTACATATGCTCCTTTTCTAAACTTTAATCCGGTTAAGAATGTATTTAGAAAACATGTATAAAAGCGGAACTTCGGCAAAAGCAGTTAAAATCCAGCCAGAGCGCCCATACCAACAAATTCTAAATACCTCTGTAACTATAGGAACCCACATCCATGACCGGAGTGTTGTGCTTTTTTTCAACAAAAAATTCATAATAATGAAAAATTCAATATTAAATATAATTACACCTGCTATTCCAAAGTTCATCATTGATTCTGAATAAAATAATGCCCCTCCCATTGTATTAAACTTATCCAATAAAATAACAGCTGGTGAAAACATACTGGTAGAACCCGGAATTAATTGTACAAGATAATCTATGTATGTATACCCCAAAAGCCCACCACCCGTATGCCACAGGTCTGCAGCACAGTTAAAACAATAGACCACATCGCCACATGTCGGCTGGACAAACAAATTATAAAGCAACATTGTAAAACTTATAGTAGTATTCCCGCCACGCTTTATTCCAATCCACATAGCCAATAATGCTACGAAGAATCCTGCAATATATATTAGTTTCTTCTTGTTTTTTATAGTTTTCTGTTTTATGGAAGAAAAGTGCATTTTCCCAATATATTTTAATGCTAGATATGACAAAAAACCTAATACTTCAACTCTTTCTCCATGTCCGAAAACCCAAAATATCATAAATACATATATTGCACCCAGCCATTTATTCCTTTTTAATGTATCAAAAGAAATACCAAGCAAAACAAATGATAAAAGTACTAGTCCATATGGCAAAGATTCATTTCTAGCTCTGCTTCCTTCAGAAAAAGTCAAAGAAGGCATTGAAGGAAATATCATCAACACAAGTATAAAAGCTAATAACACAAATACTACACCTGTTAATTTTCCAATCTTCAAATTAGAATTATAAATTCTTTTTTCCCGTTCAAGAATTTCTGTAAAATTCACAAACCAATATGCTGTCAACAGAAATGAAAAAGTAGCTATAGTCAAATCATCAAAATAAAACGGCATCTTTACACCTGCCCAGGCAAGTGTGCTGCCACTGATTCCTCCTGTAACCTTATGAATGACACCTTGCAGATATGAAAAAAGCAAAATAAAAGAAACCTCAGTAAAAAAGGATAATTTTGCTGTTACAACAATAAAAATGAATACCAAGGCAGCATTAAAAAAATTTAACACTGGATTACTGATTAAGCAGGTTAATATAGAAGAACCCACCAACAAAGCAAAAACAATAACTCTATTATTCTTTTTTTTCATAAATATACTTTCCTTAAATCTTCTGCACTTTTCTCTATATTAAATATTGATTTTGACATATTCTCGAATCCTTTACCTTTAATATGGGTATTTTCTAACATTTGTATTTCTTTAACCCATTTTTCAATATCATTGCTTTCAATTTGTAAAAATTTAAAATTTGTGTTTACTTTTATTATAGGATTAATTTTGTTAGATGCTATAACTGGCACACCAACCGTCTGTGCTTCAATTAATGACATTGGAATCCCTTCAAACAATGATGGAAAAGTGAAAATATCAATTCCTTGCAGAATTGTATCAACATCATTTCTACTGCCCAAAAAGGAAACTTCATTGTAACAACCCAGATCCCTTGCTCTTTGTTCAAGGGATCTCCTATCTTCTCCATCGCCTACTAATATGAGCTTATATTTTTTTAAATCCAATTTTGAAAACACTTCTAATAAAAATATTTGGTTCTTTACTTTCTTTAAGGAGCCAACATGTCCAATGACAATATTAGAATCCATATTTAATTTCTTTCTTATATAATCCCGCTTCATTTCATCAAATTTATATTCACTGGGCGAAATGCCATTAATAATGAGATGGAATCTATCCGATTTTATATTGTTGGGTGTGAACATCCATTCAGCAGCCGGCATGGAACATGCTAAAAAATCTGTCCCATATTTATTTATTTTATTTCTTAATATCTTGTGAAAAAAATATTTTATCCCTTTATGATTTCCATCTATATCATTACTATGCGAATGTATAATTATTTTTTTCACTCTAGCTTTTTTCGCTGCTATTGTATATAAAAAATGCTTATAAGCTACCTCACTGTGTATATGAACAGTATCATATATATTATCTTTTAAGAATTTATAAAAATTAAATGGCAAACAAATATGTCCTATAAATTTGTTTCTTCTTAAATTTGCAGAATAACAAATTCCTCCGTCATTTATAATATCTTCATAAACCTTGTCCTCCAGAAATTTTCCCATTGTATAATAATCAAAGACATAGAAATTTGAGAGATGCTTATACAGATATCTAACTAATGAAAATGCACCATTTCCGCCATTATTATCAATGTTTACCTGCAAAATTCTCTTTCTATTATCATTCATCTCTAAACTCCTTTAGACTTCCTTATAAGCATTCCTGCTTTTTCCATTTCGCCTAATGACTTCTCATACCCAGAGTTATCATGTTCCTGCCCTTGAACCCAGTTACAAAACTGTGTTAACCCCTCTTCAAGTCCAACCGTCAGCTTGAAGCCCAATATATCTCTGGCCTTAGAAATGTCAGCCACATTGTGGGCAATATCTCCTAAGCGGAAATCTCCGGTAATCTTGATTTCACTATTACTCTTGTAAGATTTTCTAAGAATCTCTGTTATTTCATTCACAGAAGTTCCTACTCCTGACCCAAGATTGATGGTCTCACCATTAGATCTTTCATTTTCAAGAGAAGCAATGACACCTATGGCAATGTCTGCAACATTGATAAAGTCCCTGCTTTCCTTGCCATTCTCAAAAATATTGATTGGCTTATTTTCAAGCATTAATGAACTAAAGATAGAGAGAATACCTGTATAAGGATTTTTGAGCGACTGGCCAACGCCATAAACATTCTGGAATCTAAAAATTGTATAATTCACGCCCAAGGCTGGACACATAGTATGCAACATCATTTCTTGTGTGTACTTTGTAAAAGCATAAAGAGAAGCCGGCTTTATTGCACTATCCTCCGTAGTTTTAACAAGTTTCAGCTTTTTTCCACACTTTGGACAATACATATTAAAATCGCCATTCAGCATACATTCTCTTGTTCTGCTGTTTGGATAAACAACACAACAATCTTCACATTCATATTTACCTTCACCATAAACAGACCGAGAAGAACCAAGAATAATTTTATTAACTTTGTTCTCCTTGCCTAAAGAAGAAATAGCCTGAAGGATATTTGATGTTCCCATAACATTGGTTTCATTGTATTGGTTTATCTGATACATTGACTGGCCAGTACCAGTTTCTGCTGCAAGATGAATAATATATTCAGCTTCTTTCACCAAAGGAAGAACAGCATCAATATCTGTCACATTTCCTTTAACAAAAAGACATTTATCTTCAATTTGTTTGTAAAGGTAAGAATCTTTCCAATTCTTTCCATGAATTTGTTCTGTCATAGAATCAAGCACTGTAATGTTCCACTCACCTGTTCTATATAACTGTTTTACAATCTCAGAGCCTATAAATCCAGATCCACCTGTGATTAACACATTCTTCATTGTCTTCTTTCTCCTCTATCATTAATATTTCCATAAAATCCATTCTTTGCATCTTCAATTCCAAGTTTAATCATTTTGAAATATTCTTCTTTATTATCAAAGAGAAATACTACTTTCAACCACTTGTAAACATGAAAAGCAAAATTTCCAAAACTGTGGTAATGTTCATTTATGTAGTAGGCACTTCTAAATTGATAATAGTACCGTTGCGGAACGTCTCTGCCACATTTCAATACAGTCTTTCCAAACAATTTTACACAGTATGTTTCAGCAGGCTGATGGTTTAAAACAGCTTCCGAACATTCTATAATCTTATATCCAAGCTTATTTACACGTAGACACATTTCAACGTCTAAGCCATAAAAATATGTATTAATATCATAAAAACCAATTTTATTAAAAATATCAACATTATATAAACAACCTGTCATATCTGCATATTTAATTTGTTTGAATCCACTACCAGCTGCCCTTTTTCTTCTATCTATATTGAATCTTGGAGCAATAATAGCTACTTTCGAGGTATCATTTCTATCAATGTAATTTCTAAATATCTTAATTGCGTTATTTTGAAATGCTCCATCTGGATTCATTATTAGAATCCAGTCTGCTCCTTCTTTTGAAGCCATTTCATACCCATTATTAACAGATGCACACAAACCGAGATTGTGTGCATTCAAATAATATTTTAATTTACCAGAGAGTTTGGAAATCAAATTTTCAAATATAGATAAATTTGAAAAACCAGAATCATCCAATAAAATACAACAATCTAATGATTGGACATATTTTCCTATATTCTCAACTTCATTTTCTGTAGGCTTATAAATTGGTATCAATCCAACAATTTTCATAAGTGCTAATCCTCTTATAAATTTTTATAAAACCCAGTATATTTTACACTGTATTCTGTAATTAATCTTTTTAACCTCAAAAAGAACAGCAACATCCTTTGTAGAATTCTATATATTTTTTCTTCATTGCTTCTGTGTTATAAATATCTAACACGTCTTGGTATGCTCTCTCTGGAAGCTCCTTTGGAAATTCCATCATTGCTTCTTTTATTCTTGCTGCATACTCTTCTGCTGTATCACAAACATATCCATTAATACCATCATTAATCACACTTTTATTTCCCATTGTATTACTGACAAGGATTAATTTTTTAATATACATATTCTCAATAAGGCTCATTGCAATGGCTTCTCCAAGGCTACATAAAACAAATGCATCTGCACCTTTTGCCATAGCTAAGGCTTCCTTACGTGGCTTCCATCCAGTCACCTTGATATTTGAAGCCGTCAATTCATTTTCTAGCTCTCCATTACCGATCCAAATAAATTGTGCTTCTGGGACTAATCCAGCAATTTTATTAAAAAGGAACGGCTGTTTCTGGACGCAGGCTCTGCCAAGTGTAAACACAGTAAACTTATCGTTTTTAACCGGTTTGATTCCATCAAGGGATGCTGAAAGGTCTGCCAGATTTACACCGGTTTCTACATAAGCTGTTCTCTTAGAGAATTTCTTTGCTTCTTCATCTTCACTCTCACAGCAAGTAAGCGTGAGCGCCCTATTGCCAAGAATTTTCTCGGCAAATTTATAGACTTTACTCCTTTTTCCTGGACCCATAAGAATGTGTGCATATCCATGTGGTGTATAAACAACTGTGTTGTTTTTTCCCTTATATGCAAGACGGCCCAGTCCACCTGCAACAGATGAATGTAAATGAATTACATCTGGCTTAACATCTTTCTCAATTTGGCGCAGTTCTCTTATTGCGGCAAAATCACTTTTTAAGTCCATTAATCCTTTTACCCCAACAGTTTTCATTTCAACCAGATGCACTCTCTTATTTAAAAAATCTCTGTAGTTCTTAGGTGTCTGAGGCCTGAGCGAATATGCAAGATAAACGTCAAAGTCATCTGCCATATCATTACAGAGCTGAGAAACATAAGTAAATACACCACCACCAAATGCTTCGCAAACCATGAGTATTTTTTTCTTAATCATACTTTGCTCCCCCAGTTCTTCTTCCTACCCTATCCCATTTAAAAACTCATAATCATTTACGATCCAATGCTTATATCTTTCACAAACTATAGGGACAGTAATTCCCATTACATATGCCAGACTACATACATCCCCGCCTGCATGGAGACACATTACTGCAAATGTATCCCTCAATATCTGGAAATTAAGGTTTTCTATCCAAGTTTGTCCTGCAATTGCTTTTAAACGGTATTGTAAAGTTCTTCCATCCGGTGGTACAGGTACTTTGTTTTCTGGAAACATTTTTTCATTATAAGATTTTCTTCCTTTTCCTGTTTTCTTATCTATTGCTGCAACATAACTTTTTTTATCCACTTTCTTCTTATGTGCAATATTTTCCAAAATCCCATATAATTTCTCTGGTATTAAAAATTCCCTGCTGTTCCATTTAGGAAGTTCACATTCTGCCATAGTGGTTGACGTTTTAGTTTTTTTATCTATTCGTTTTACATTCTCTTGTATTCCGTCAGGGTTTCCAGAAAAAGAATTTCCTTTCTGTATACGCATTACATGTCTATGGACGTAAATTTTTCCAGTCTTAAAATCTATATCCTCCCATTTAAGCCCACATAATTCCGAAAGGCTCAGACCTGCATATAATGGCAGCATAACCTGAAGCTGGATATCAAAATCTTGCTGTTCTGTTACATAAACCAGCTGTTCTGTTTCTAATACAGATAATGGTATAGCATCCTTTTTACTTTTAGTAATATATTCAGCTTTACCAAAATAAACTTCTGGAACCAGGTGTTCCATAGTACCATAACGGAACATAGCACGTATTATTCCTTCAATAAGACAAACTGTATACTGTGACAAAACACAATCTGTATAGTTTCCCTTATAAAAATTACCAAGCATTACAGATAACTTTTTTTTATCAAAAGTATAAGCCTGTATTTCACCTATATATGGAATAATATATTTATTAACATAACTTGAATAACGTGCATAAGAAGATGGTCTCATAGTATTTTTAATATCTGATAGCCAGTATTGTGCAAGTTCTTTTATCTTAATTGTTGTAACTTCTGGGGACTGTCCAGAAATATTACTGGTTTCTTGCAGCATTTAATCCCTTCCTTCTTTTTTAAACACATTTTTATATAAAAACACTTGAAATTATGTTATTAAAACATGTATACAACATTATGGAAATTATGTTGTATCTCCAGGTCTTACATATTGAAAGAAATATAATATGCTAGAAAGATTCTATTTCAAGAAAATAATAGAATATATTTAATACCAGATAAAAGAAATTATATAAAAGACCTTGAAAAACATATTTTTTTGTGCTATTATCTTCACTATGCCAGATACAACATAATTTCCATTATGTTGTATTTTTAATTACCAGCAGATTAGCATTGTAAAAAATAGCCCAAAAATCCTATTTTGTCTGGAACTGCCTATTTATACTAGCCCCATTATATCAAGCTGCCGCTGGTGTTCTCTTGATGTTACCATTATGTATAACCTTGTAGTTTCTATGCTACTGTGTCCAAGCACATCTGCAAGCCTTGCAATATCCTTGTTTGTTTCATAGAATACTTTTGCAAACAAATGTCTTAAATTATGTGGGAAAATCTTTTCAAGTGCCACGCCTGCCTCGTCTCCAAGTGATTTCATCTCCCTCCATATATTACTACGGTCTACAGCTTTTCCACTTGATGTACAGAATACAATCCCTTTAATCTTATTCCCACTTATATAAATAAGCAGTATTTTCCTAAGCTTACCAGGCAGAAGAACCTGCCTATGTTTACCTTTACAGTAAATATTAACCACCCCTTTCTTTACACTGTCTGCCGTAACACTGGAAAGCTCACTTACACGCATACCCGTTGCACATATTGTCTGTATAATCATGGCAAGTCTTTTATTTCCTTTATGTTTTGCAGCATACACAAGCTTCTTATATTCCTGCCTGGACAAATCCCTGTCTGCTGGTGCAAATACTTCTTTTTGTACCTTATATGTTTTTACACGCAAGTTGTGCCAGCCCATATACATAAAAAAACTGTTTATTGCAATAAGGAATGAATTAATACTTGACAATTTATATTTTTTATTAGTACGCAGGTCTTCTTTATATTCTGCTACAATCTCCTTGGTAATGCTTTGGTCTTTGGCATATTCCATAAGTTTCCTTACATCTCTTATATATTTACTTGTTGTTGCCAGGCTTTTTTCACTGCTAGTGAGATATGCCCTGTATTTTTCCAATAATTTCTCTGTAATAATATTTTTCATATTTTTCCTCATTTCTACGCTGCTTTTTGCACATTCCAAGTTTGTGGATGCAGCGCAGACACAAACTTGCAGAGTGAAAGATTTTTCAAATCCTTCACTCTTTATCCTCTCTTTAATTTTTACTATAAATTCCTGTTATTACACAATCTGTAACAAAAACTTTCTTATATATTATAATTTAAACCAGTGCAAAATAGCAAAAACTAAACCAATAATTTTACAAACAGGGAAATCTGGATTAACTTTAATTAGTCTTTTGGACATAGTGTAAAAAACTTTTATAATCATATGAGAAAATAAGCTGATATAAAGGCAGGAAATAATATTATGATACAAATTAGTAAAAAAGATAAGAAATAGGATATGTAAATATTGACAATGATATCATTCCTAAAAATTTATTATATTTTTTAGCAAAAAGACATTATATGTCATTGTAAAATGATAATATTTAATTGTCTGGAATGTTACATAAATGAAAATCAAAGAAGGAAATATTTATGATTTTAGCAATAATATATATTGTATTAGGCTATTGGGTAACATGAAAAACAACACATACAAATAAGATATTTATGGGGTATGGCATAGGTGAACTTTTCTTTGAGAGGTTGTATTTTGTGGTTCATATTGGGATGGGCTTTAATACCAGTTACAATTATACGGAGTATTTGGAATTTAGGATTAATAAAATATTTGCACATTGATATATTTGTATTAGATTAATAAATATTTTATTAAAGACAATATAAAAATGTAAAAAAATAAACTGTAAGATTTGGAAATTTAGTACCCTGTCTTATAGCTTATCTTTCAAGATTCGCAATTTAGGCGGTTGCCATCCTTTTCCATTTCCTTTCTTTAATTAATAACTGCTTTAAAAACTCATTTTCTGATTATGTAAGCTGAACTTTATTTGTAAGCTGTTCTATTTATTCGTTGTATTCATCCAAAAAAGTTTCATAAACTTTTCTTTCTGTTTAATATATTTTAGTTTGTTGCAAAATTTCATCTGCTTGTTTTAATAATTTTTCTTCATATTCTTTAGATATCAAAATATTCCTTTCCTTTTTTCCATCGGATGTTCCCTCATTGTAAATCTTAGAATACACAATACTGGTAAATAAAGAAAATATTTATTTTCCATCTGGTTTTATAAAATATTTATTTTATGTGGTTATCCTGAACCGAAATATTCATTTTCGGATTTGTTTCTTTACCGATGGCATAAGAATACTCCTTTTCAATAAAAATTTTCATATCCTAATTTTTACTAAAAAGGAGTCATTACTTTCCAAAAGTCAATTTATTTTACACTACTATATAATTAAGTGCTTAAAGAACAAATATTGGATACATTTTGTTTCTTACAAAATTAAAAAATATTATCAAGACAATCATTCTCATCATCTGCCCCATAATCTTTAATTCGCCGCATTTCATCATATTCCTCAATATCCATATGCCATAGTTCAGGATCTCGATCAAGCCACTCTTCACCATATTCATATTCGTTGATTTGATCCCAATCTTCTTCCGTAAATTCTTCCCTATCCTTATCGTACCATGGAATATCATCCTCTTCGTCCCATGAAATATCATCCTCTTCGTCCTCAATTGGTTTCATACTTTTTATCCTTTCTATAATTAATAACTGTTTATATTACAATATTTTTTAGAATTTCTCTTACTATTCTATTTTTTCATAATAGTGGCAAAAAATCCTGTTTCCATAAATATTTTTCTCCTTTCCATCAGAATAAATATGATTCCATTCATTTTTATTACATAAGCTTTCATCATTGCCTATTTTTAAGCATATTTGTCTACTAATTTTCCTCTCCTCAATGTCCCTTCCTAAAAACAAGTCAATGGCAGCTATTTCCAAATCTATGCCCATAGCAAGTTCTATTATCTTTGAAATCCTGCTACTTGTTTGCCTTGGAGAAAATTCAAGCAAAAAAACGTCACCCTCTTTGGTTACCATAAATTCTGCTGTATAAACACCTGGCAATAATTGGAATACTTTTATTAACTCATCAAAAAGTGGCTCTACTTTCATAGTGATATTCATTTCATAGCTCAAATATTCAAAACCAACCCAATGATAATCAGAAATGCTTTTTGGAGATACCTCATTGCCTTTTATCGGAAATATCCATTTTGTATTCCGACGATTTACAATAAACGGTGTCCGATAGAAATCACCTTCTATTTTTTCTTCAAAAATACACTTATTATCCTTGTCAGGAAAATACATATCCTGGTATTTCTTAACGACAGAATTTTTTATCATAGAATTGTATCCCTCTAAATATTCTTTGACCTCTTTTATATTTTCAAGAGATTTAACGCCAATTCCTCCAAAACCAATCACAGGTTTTGCAATTACAGGAAATTTCATACTGTCGCAAAATTCCGGCTTATATTTCGCATTATTTATCCCATTATATGACAAATAATCTTTGAATCTGTCTTTTGCCAGTAAATCAAAATACATTCTGTCAAATTGATAATTCCACTGTTTGCTGCCATTTATGCTTACCCAGTAAAGCGCTTCCTCATGACAGCATAGCACATTCGCTCTTTTTTTTCTTAAGATATTTAGGTTACCACCATCCTTATCTTTTACAATACAATTAACATACTTTAATAGCGTAACATCCTCTAATTCATCACTTTGCAAAACCACAGAAAGATTTTCCATTTTTTGCTGTTTCAAATAATCCATTTGCTTTTTTGTCGGAAATACTATAATAATTTCATCATTCATTGCATTCATTGTGACTCCATCATTTATCAAAATATAAAGCATCAATTTTGACTATATTTCTAAATGCAAAATAAATTATAATTGCATTTATCAAACTTTTCAACAAATTAAAAGGGAGAAATACTGGCAAAATCATCCCTTTAACCATTTCACGTGTGACCCCCATATATAATGGCGTAATTAGATAATTCCATAACAGCATTGTTACAACTATGGATACACACCCTAATGCTAAACCGGTAATTAATCCTTTATTATTTCGTGTTTTTTTATATACAAAAGATATCGGAACAGCAAATGAACAAGAAGAAACTATATTCATTACCAATCCAATTGTACCATATTCGCTAACCGAAAACATTTGCAAGATTGATACACATACCACACCAGCCAAAGCATACCATGAGCCAAATGCAAGACCACCTATGGTAATAAATATATCCTTTATATCAAATCTTAAAAACGAAGCCGATGGAATAATGGGTATCCTAACTACATATAAAGATGCAAATGCCAGTCCAATTAAAATTCCCATCATTGTAATTTTTTTTGTTTGATTAAATCTTTCACTTTTCATAACTTTTCAATAAATACCATCCTTACATCTTACTTTTACAGCGTTTACACATATAACCAAATGGTGTACCTTGACGCCTATATGTAGCACAACTTTTACATACCCACCGTCCGCAAAACACACATTCTACTATATCACTTATAAAAAATTTTCTTCTACAATCAACACAAGAAGCATATCCGCTTTCATTCAAAGTTTTTGTACTATATCCCATATTATTCCCTTTCTACTAATTGAGCTGAATTAATTTTATATCTTTTTTCAAATTCTTTTTCTGCATCTTTATCCCCATAAAGCCTATTTATAAGGTTCATCGTACCAGGATTTGTTCCTGTTAAACTATTTATTATGTGTCTCTTTTGTCAAAGAAATCTTTCAAACGTTTTCCTAATTCAGTTGCTATTGCAGGAGCTAGTGCAGTACATATTACTGATACAAAGTCTTTCACATAATCCCAAAATCCTTTTTCAATTCTATTATTAGCTTGCTGTTTTTTATTATTATTTATAGTTTCTGTCTTACGTAATCTTTCTAAATCTTTTTCTGTAGCCATACCAGTTATCCTCCTTCACTACTTTGTAATTAAATATATATACTAAATCCGCTATACTGTTTATCCAAAACTTTATTACAATCTGCTAATACAGATAAATCCAAAAACCGCCACTTAAGAAGCAGGGGACTTATCTGATAATGTTAAATCTTGTATTTCAGAGGTACACAATTCCTTCCAATCTTTAGGGATTACAGAAAATTTCCATCCCATTTTCCCACTTTGCATAATTACAACATTTAATAAATCAAATAAATTATACCTCCTCTGGGCAGAGTAATAAGCAATTGCTTCTTTTTTTATACCAGTATATTTTGATAAACTTAATATTATTTCCTTACCTTTCTTTTCAATTAATTCTTCCTGTTCCTCTGAAGGAAGGTTTAAATCTTCCCTCCATTCCATATTTTTACCATTTCCTAAAAGATCAACTTTATTGATACCAATTGCAAATTTCTTTTTTATATTTTTACCACAATTACTTATAATATCTTTAATAATACGTTCATCTTCTTTGATAGCACCATCATCAGCTTGTATAATATACAAAACCACATCAACATATGGTAATTTTTCTTTATAAATTTCCATAAATATTTCATCATTCTTAATAGAATCACCAAGTCCAGGCATATCAATTATTGTTATTTTTGAACCATCACTAAGCTGCAGAACTTCTTCCTGTGCTACTTTGGTTCCTGTAACTACTTCACTTGTATGCCAGTCCACATCAAAAAGATTATTAATTGTAGTTGTTTTTCCAACACCACTTTTACCAATAAGTGCTACCTTTGGTGGTATTTCATTATCATTTTTAAATTTTTCCTCAAATTCTTCTATGATATTTTGAGGTAAAACTGATTTGACTTTATTAAAAAGTAATTTGATTTTCTCTTCTTTAATAGTCATTATCTTTCTCCTTTATCTATAATTATTTTAAATAAATTGTCTATACCAAAACGTTTTGTTACAGAACAAGTTACAATATCACTAATCTGGAAATTAATCTCATCAAACTTTTGTTGTAATGCATAAGAACGTTGTACAATAAGATTGTTCATCACATCATTAGGCATGTTTGTTTTATTATCCCAGTTTTTGTTATATTCACCACCAATCTTATCCACCATGTTTACACAAAGTATACATTTTGTTTCTGGTCTTATAAATGGTTTTAAACGTAAAACCATCTCCTGGTCTGCCCTGTCTGAACGTGTATTTCCTTGTACCACCCATACAAGATAATCTAACTCTGACAGTACATACTGGTAAAAAGGTATATAAAACTCATCATCTTCATAAAAAGATGCAAAACCTGGAGTATCCATAACCACAAATGAATCATAAATATCTCCAAATTTTTTGTCTTTATTATGAATTCTCATTGCTAAAGCAATTTCTTCGGATTCATCCTGCTTATCTATATGTAAATCAAAACCAAATAAAGACTTTACTAAACTACTCTTACCAGATTTGGTTTTACCTATAAATGCAATTTTACAATCTTGGTATTCCTGTTCTATCTCTTTCATATTTCCTCCTGTTTTAATTTAATAGTCTGTGGTAGTATCAGAAAGACTACTAAAATTTTGTTGTTACTAACCTTCATAAATATTATCTTAATCCAAATACTCTTAATCATTCCGCATGGGATATCACTGAACGCTTTTGAAATCTTGATTTACCCTATACTAAATTAATAAACTTATCAATAATATTTTATTTATATATAAGTATATTATACTTTTATAAACATACTATATCATATATTAATTAATATTACAATAAGATTTTAAAATAAAATAGGATAATCACATAAAAAATTATTACATTTTATAGCAAAATGACATTATATGTCATTATAAAATGATAATATTTAATTGTCTGGAATGTGACATAAACGAAAATTAAAGTAGAAAATGTTTATGATTTTAGCAGTGATATAAAATGCTTTTATAGTGTTTTTTATAGAATAATATGATAAGAACATATCCTACGCAATAAACAAAA
>Ga0137308_101428_pt1 | contig 23422 bp, 17 predicted proteins | sample Inofrocosms_June_FD_97181 | JGI IMG/M metagenome (GOLD analysis project Ga0137308, IMG submission 97181) | Mouse cecal microbial communities from Vienna, Austria - N-Acetylneuraminic and N-Acetylglucosamine D2O microcosms_June | ecosystem: Host-associated > Mammals > Digestive system > Large... | reverse complement strand
GCGCCAGTGGCGGATGTTAAGACATCGGAGGACAGTATTTTAGGAAACAGAAGTTTCGGTTCCGATCCGGTACAGGTCGGTGAGATGGCGGCAGCTTATGTGACGGGACTGATGGAGCGGGGGATCAGTGCCTGTGTAAAGACGTTCCCGGGGTTAGGCGGCGTAACGAAATCCACGTCGGATGGAATGGCGGATACACAGCGGAGCCAGAGTGATATGGAGGCGGCGGAATTTCCTGCGTATCAGGCGGCTATCGCGGCGGGAAGCGAGTTTGTCATGGTAGGGACGATATCGGCTCCGGGATTGACCGGAGGGGATAATACGCCCTGCTGTCTCTCTGCCTCAGTAGTCGGGCTGCTGCGAAACCAGCTTGGGTTTGACGGAATTATTATTACGGACGCATTAAATGAGGCTGCGGTCACTGATTATAATACATCTGCGGATGCGGCGGAGAAAGCGCTGAGGGCAGGGGTGGATATGATTTATATGCCGGAGAATTTTGAGGAGGCATATACGGGGCTTCTGCAGGCAGTACAAAGCGGTTCCATAGAGGAGAGCCGTATTGATGAATCCCTGCTGCGGATTTACCGTGTGAAGTATAAAGATAAAGTGGATACCGCACTGGGGGAAGAAGATCCCGGTATGGAAAGTGTACCGGAGGGAGAAGACGCCGGTGCTGAAGAGGGAGAGGAAATGCTTACGGAGTGATCAGACGTACTGGTATTAAAAGAAGCGCCTGAGTTTATGGCGGGAGGATATGTCTCGGAATGATCAGGGCGCAGTTATATAATAATTGATAGAGGGCTGCCGTGTCGGAAATGCTGTATGGTTCTGGCACGGTTTTTTTAAATGTTTTTTTGGCAGTTGTATTAAATGGTGCGGCGGAGAAGCCGGGGACGGAACCGTTACAAAACCGGTGTATAAAATGGCCGGATAAAATGAGAAAAGTTGTTGACAATCAGAGGAAGCAGGAGTATGTTAAACGTATGAACGGTTATTCATATGTTCAATAATAGAAAGATGACAGCAGATTGATACAGGATCCGAACAGTCGTAACCGAAACAGGATGTGGAAAAGGAGAAGGATATGGAAAAACAAAGCGCGGATTGCTGCGATCAGGTTTTTGTACACGAGGATCTGGTGAAAAAAGTAAATGAGGGCATGCCTGAAGAAGAGGAGTTATACGATCTGGCGGAGTTGTTCAAGGTGTTCGGGGATTCTACAAGGATTCGCATTCTCTTTGTGCTTTTTGAGGCTGAGGTCTGCGTTTGCGATCTGGCTGAGGTGCTGCATATGACGCAGTCTGCCGTTTCCCATCAGCTAAAGATCTTGAAACAGGCAAAGCTTGTCAGTGCGAGGCGGGAAGGAAAGTCTGTGTTTTATTCGCTGGCGGATGACCATGTGCGGACCATTATCGCACAGGGACGGGAGCATATTGAAGAGTAGGCGGGACGGATCCCGGGGCAGGCGAAGGGCTCTGTAATATTTACGGGACATAATATTTTATAAACCGGAAAGTCCCCCCGGTTTTGCCGGCCGGGGAGAAAATATAATAAGAAAGAAGGATAAAAAAATGAAGAAAAAATTCAAACTGGAAGATCTGGATTGCGCAAATTGTGCGGCAAAGATGGAGGAAGCCATTAAAAAGATACCGGGTGTAAATGACGCAAATGTCAGTTTTATGGCACAGAAGATGACGATCGATGCAGAGGATGAAAAATTTGACGAGATCATGAAGGAAGTGGCGGCAGTCTGCGCAAAGGTGGAACCGGACTGCAGGATCTTACTATAAAGACCGGAGGGATATAGAGGCCCCAGGCTTTTTGCCTGCGGGTGATGGATATACAGGACGGAAAGGCAGGGTAAAAGGGGAATGTCTAAAAAACAGAAAAATATGCTGCAGCGGATCATAGTTTCTTTTGTTTTACTGGCGGCGCTGATGGTATGTGAGCATCTTGGTGTATTCGGCGCACTGGCGGGGAGCTGGCTGCTGCTGCCGGCTTACGCGGTGCCTTATCTGATCATCGGGTATGACATTATATACAAGGCGGTGCGCAATATTAAAAACGGCCAGATCTTTGATGAAAATTTTCTGATGATGCTGGCGACCTTCGGCGCCTTCGGCGTGAGGGAATATTCGGAAGCGGCGGCTGTGATGCTGTTTTATCAGGTGGGTGAACTGTTTCAGAGTTATGCGGTGGGAAAGTCCCGTCAGTCTATTTCCGAGATGATGGATATCTGTCCGGAATATGCAAATATAGAACAGGACGGCGGGCTTTTGCAGGTGGACCCGGACGATGTGGAAGTGGGCAGCATTATCGTCGTAAAGCCGGGAGAGCGGATTCCGTTAGACGGTATCGTGACAGACGGGGAATCCTATATTGACACGGCGGCGCTGACCGGAGAATCCGTGCCGAGAAAGGTGGCTGCGGGAAAAGAGATTTTCAGCGGCTGTGTGAATGGCAGCGGTACATTGAAGGTGCGGACGACGAAGGAATTTGATGATTCCACGGTGGCAAAAATTTTGGAACTGGTGGAAAATGCCAGCTCCAAGAAGGCAAGGACGGAAAAGTTTATCACAAAGTTCGCCCGGTATTATACACCGGTGGTGACCATAGGCGCGGTATTGCTGGCTGTTGTGCCGCCTCTGGTTCTGGGCGGCGGTTTTGGGGAGTGGCTTCAGAGAGCCTGTACCTTCCTTGTGATATCCTGTCCCTGCGCACTGGTGATTTCGGTGCCTCTCGGATTTTTCGGAGGGATCGGCGCGGCGTCAAAGATGGGCGTACTGGTAAAGGGCGGAAACTATCTGGAAGCGGTGGCGGAGATGACGACCATCGTATTTGATAAGACAGGGACGCTGACAAAGGGTGAGTTTAAGGTGACGGAAATCCTGCCGGCAAAAGAGGGCAGGGAAAACGAAGGAAGTTACGGAGCGGGCAGCGGGGAAACCGCAGGCGTCGGCACAGGCGGAGCAAAGCAGCTGGAACTGCTGGAACTGGCTGCGCTGGGGGAAGGCTATTCCAACCATCCCATTGCGCTTTCCATCCGGGAAGCTTATGAAGAAAAAAGCGGGAAGCCTGCAATGGACCGGGTAAGCGATGCGGAAGAGATCGCGGGACATGGCATCTGCGTCAGGATAGACGGCAGAGAAGTTCTTCTGGGAAATGAAAAGCTGATGCGGTTAAAACAGATTGATTATCAGCCGGTTTCGGCGGCGGGAACCGTTGTATACGCAGCATGCGAAGGAAAGTATCTGGGAGCGCTTGTGATCTCTGATCTTGTGAAGGACGGGGCGGCTGAGGCGATCCGCAGTATGAAAAAAGTGGGCGTAAAAAAATGCGTGATGCTGACCGGCGACAGAGAGCAGGCGGCAAAGGCCGTAGCGGAGGAACTTGGTATCGATGAAGTGCATGCGGAACTTCTGCCGGGAGATAAAGTCAGCCTTGTGGAAAAACTGCTGGAAGGGCAGAAGGGGCGTGAAAAGCTGGCGTTTGCCGGAGACGGTATCAATGACGCACCGGTACTTTCAAGGGCGGATATCGGCATCGCCATGGGAAGCATGGGTTCCGATGCGGCGATCGAAGCGGCGGATGTGGTGCTGATGGATGATGATGTCAGAAAGATTGCGGCAGTGGTGTGCTGCGCGAGAAAGACCCTGCGCATCGTGAAACAGAATATTGTGTTTGCGCTCGGTATAAAGGCGCTGGTACTGCTGCTGGGGGCGCTGGGCATGGCAAATATGTGGGAAGCTGTTTTTGCGGACGTAGGCGTGGCGGTGATCGCGATCATGAACTCCATGCGGGCGTTGAAAACGGAGGAGCGTTGATGGATATTTAAAACAGGCGGCAGAATCTGAATGAATTAAAGAATGAATTAAAGAAAAGGCATTGTACTTACTGAGGCATTATATGATGCAGCGGGTATGGTGCTTTTTTTGAGCGGAAATATTGACTGGATTGGTTAATGACGGGCACATAATAAGAAAAATGTCGCAGAGGTTCACACTCTGCGACGGAAAAATATCGACTGCATTGGTTAAAAGTGAATTATATTCTTTAAACGGCTCATATTTTCTCTTTTTCGTTCCAGATCGGGATGGACATACTGATTCATCGTAATGCCAATATTGGCATGGCCTAAAATTTCACTTAATGTCTTTACATCAAATCCCACTTCAATACAGCGGGTGGCAAAGGTATGGCGGAGGGTATGGAAATGTGCTTCAGAGATGCCGCATTCCTCCAGATACGACTTCAGATAACGCTGCAGTTTTCTCGGCTCCATGCACTGGCCCGTCCCTGTCAGAATAAAAGCCTTCGGATTCCCGCAGTCGAACATCCTGCATAAAGCGGCAATATCCGGCATAAGCGGTATTGTCCGCCGGGAACTGTCACTTTTGGGCGTTCCGACGATTACCTTTGTTTTCCGGTATGCCTCTTCGTCTAGGTCTCTGATCCTCTGAACCGTATGAGTCACCGAAATAGTCAGCGCTTCCATCGAGATATCATCCCAGCGGAGCGCACAGAGTTCCCCGACCCGAAGCCCTGTCCTGAGTGCCATGTAGACACCGAATTTACACAGATCCATTTTATCCGCAAGATACAGGATCAGCCCCTTTTCCTCCTGCTCATTCAATATACGTATCTGCTTTCTGCTCCTTTTGGGGTAAATGATCTCAAGATTGGACGGGCTGCTCTCCGAACGCCTCCCCGCATATACAAAGATAGAATGGAACAATACAAGAATGTCCCGAGTTGTCTTTACCGATAATTTTTTCTCATATATCAGCGTCCGGGTAAATTCATCAACCTTTTCGGAAGTAATGCCGCATAACTGTTCCGCTCCAAAATAAGGTTTAATGTGCTTTTCAATATTTACATAATATTTTGCACAGCTTGAAGGTTTCAGCCGGGAACTGTTCGAGAGAAACCAGTTGTCGCAATACTCAGAAAAATTGAACTTTTTTGTCATATAATGCCACCTCCTTTTGGCTCTAAGTTTAGCGGATAAAAAACACACACCACAAGTCCGGCTGAAAAATTTCCGGCTGAATCTATTGCCAAACAAACAGAGAGACGATATAATACAATAGAGAAAAAGCTTTAATCTATGTCGCAGAGTGTGAACCTCTGCGTCAATTTCCACAAAGCGGATGTTCAAGGGAGTGTACAATGATGGAAAAAAATTTGAACATTACATTCAAGCCGGAGAGGGTCGATTTTACTGAAAAATGTATCCGGATCGTGGATTCCCTCATGGGGAAATGCAGGATTCCCTACGGAGAGCTGGTTCTGGCGGGGATCAGGATACCTGACAGGGATTCCGGCGCCTGGTTCGAGCCGGAGATTACGGATATCACGGAAGAGACAGACGGGGAGTTGTATCTTTATAACTCCGAGAACTGTCATTTCCGGATCAGGACGGAACTGACCGGACGGACAGCGGGAAGCATGATATCGGAACTGAGCAGGCGCGCGCCCTATATTCTGATCGGAAAGCAGATATGGTTTGACCGGGAGGATCAGGAGGACTTTGAGGAAGTTGGCAGAATGGTGAAACTGATGCGGGGATGCGGCTGAGGGCGGAGTGAGAAAGGTGGAAAATCTTAGCGGGGATTTGGGTGGCACAAAAGAGAAAAAGATCATACGATTTGAACTGCTGGGGGCTTTTTCCTATGGGGAAGAGGGAAAACAGGCGCATGGCGCCGGGGCTGTGAAAGCCGGAAAAAGGCCCTGTCTTTTTTACAGTATCTGATCGTAAACCACAGGCGCTGCATCTCTCCGGAGGAACTGATCGAGAAATTCTGGACGGAAAAGAGCAAAGCGCCGGGGAACGCGCTGCGGAATATGCTTTTTAGAGTACGGAATTTACTGAAGGAGATGTTTCCGGGGGAGGAAGAACTGTTTCTGACGCTGCCCTTTGGCTATATGTGGTCTCCCGGTGTCAGGCTGGAACTGGACGCGGAGCAGTTCGAGGAGGCTTGTCTGGAAGCCGGAAAAATGCCGGAGAATATCGATCCGGAGCAGATTTTAAAGGCAATCGCGCTGTATCGGGGAGATTTTCTTCTGGCGAACGACAGTGACTGGGCAATGGTATCAAGGCAGTATTACAGAGCATTGTATCTGGATGCCTGCAGAGCGGTTCTGCCGCTTTTATATAAAAAGGAACGCTGGATCGAGATGACCGGCATTTGCGAGCAGGCATACAGAATTGATTTTGCCGTGGAAGAATTTACAGCCTATCAGATGCGGGCGCTGATCGCGCTGGGGCAGGCGGAACGGGCGCTTGAGGTGTATGAGGCATTTCAGGAAAAGCTGGAGCAGGAATTTGGACTGCTGCCGGGTGGGCAGATAGAGCAGATCCGCGCGCTGGCGCTCGGAATGGGAAGAAACGGATTGCAGGCGGACGATATTTTCAGGCTGATATGTGAAGAGGATCAGGAACAGCATGCGTTTTTCTGTACCTTTGAGATGTTTCAGAATATTGTGGCACTGGAAAAGAGGCATCTGATGCGCTCGGGGCAGAGTTCCACACTTGTTATCGTAAGTCTGGGTAAAGAAGCCGCGCCGGCAACGGATTCGCGCCGGCTGGAACGCATTTTGCTGGAGGGGCTCCGGCTTGGTGACCCTGTTGCAAGGCTCGAAGCCGGCTCTTATATTTTGATGCTGGCGGGAGTTGACAAGAAGAACGCACAGCTTGTGATAAACAGGCTTGACAGCAGTTTCCATAAGGTATACAGGCATTCCAGGACACGGCTTACCTATCAGATCGCGGTGTTGAGATATTGATCTATTGTTTCAGTGTTTTCTTATATATTACAGTTCAACTTTTATCCAAGAAAATAAAAAATAGGGATCATCATTTTCGAAAAAATAACAGGCCGCTAACAGCGGCTTGATATAGTTAGGTTGAAATTGGATGAAAAGGTGGTGGTAGTGTGCATCAGGGCAGAAGGCTTCAGGGAAGTATGTTTAGGAAAAACATGTCTCCCTGCAACAGCCGTGAAGCGGTAGTCTCGATCAGGTCGTATAAAGACGGTGTGATAGAAGGCTGTCTGCAGCATCCGCGGCTGGAGAAAAAGGAAGAGTTACAGAGTCTGTCACAGATGATCCTGCTTCTGGACAGTCTGCTGGATCTGGAAAACTGTCCGGGCAGGCCGCTCCCGCTGATTCATTCGATGTGTGATGACCGGGAGGATACGGCGGTGTTCCGTATCCAGATACTTTTCCGGGAAAACTGCACATGGCAGGGAAAACTGATCTGGCAGAATGAAGATCAGGAGACGGTATTCAGGAGTGCACTGGAACTGCTTCAGCTGCTGGATGAGATACTTGCCGGATAATATCATGTTGTTGAAAGGAGGATATGGAAATGACAACAAGGAAAAAGAAACCGTTCTGGACGAAACTTTTGTCAGCTCTGTTGGTTGCGAGCATGCTTGTAGGCACTGCGGGTACATCCAGCTTTGCCGCAGGTGACCCGCAGCAAAAAACGGAAGCAGGAGCAACGGTTTCAGATGACTCTGCCGGGGATAATGAAGATACTGCAGAAAAAGCCGCGGCAGATACAGTCGAAGAAGATGCGTCAGCTTCTGATGGAGCGGACACATCTGCATCGAAAGCGGAACTGCCGAAGGAGTCGGAAGAGGATACGCTTTCAAATACGGATGGCACGCAGGCAGGTACGCCTGAGGTGATCGGGGGGGTAACTTCTGATATGCCGGATACATCCGATACAGACACAGAGCAGACGGATCCTGCGGCACCTGATAACGATGAGGCGGATACCGCACAGGTTACGGATAGTTCTGAGGACGCGGAGGAGGTTGCGCCGGCATATGCCACGATAGAAGAATTTCTGGCGGCAGTGGCGGCGGTCGGAGAGGTTGATACACAGGAAGATCTTCTTGCGGCTATCGATAACTGTCTGAGCATTTATGACAGGCTTTCACCGGAGGATCAGGCGGCGCAGACAGAAATGTATGAGTATATTGTCGGCTACCGTGAAGAAGTGGCGGCGGGGAATCCGGAAGCAGGGATTGGGGAGCTTGCCCATACTACTTGCCATAGTTTTCGAGTTAAGGTAGCAAAAGTATATTTGGGAGAGAGTGGTAACCAGGAGACACAGTATATCAATGTAACATGTACTTACAGTAGCGGGCACAGTAGCGGTAACTGCAAAACTCAGTTGAAACAGTTTTATCCTACGAATTTGGGCTGGTCAACGAATGATTGGCTTGGTTACCGAAAAGACCAGTATGGAACCTGGAGCGCAAATTCTAGTTACTACGAGAAATTTTATGGCTGGCAGAATACTGATATTATGCTCACTTGTTCTAGTGGGGGTGATAGAGCTTGGGATACAATTTATCTGGTATATTCGGACCCTGTTCCAACGAAAGTCACCCTGACCTACAATGCCAACGGAGCATGGAATTCCCCCCCTGCAGCACAGACAGCAGATAGAGGGACGCAAATTACAATTAAAGGCAAAGAGAATATGACCAGAGAGGGTTATGAGTTTTTGGGCTGGTCAAAAGACAGAAATGCAAGAACAGCTGATTGGCAATCTGGAAATAGTTTTACGCTCAATGAGGATACTACGCTTTATGCAGTGTGGGAAAAGTATAACGGAAAAGGCATCGAGATTGAAAAAAAACGTGTATCTATCAATGGTGACCCCGACAAAACCACTGCTCAGGAAGGCGATATAATCCAGTGGGAAGTTAGAGTGACAAATAACTCAAATGTGGCAAAAAATGTTACTTTAACTGAGAAACTTGAAGGGGCTGTATTCACCGAGAGTGGTAAAAATATTCTTGAAATTACCCTTGCACCGGGCGCATCTGAGACTGTTACGGTATCGTATAAGGTGAAAGCAGAAGATGCGGATACGACGGTGTATAATACCGTCAAGGCTTCGACCGGAGGAGAAGGGGATAAGGAAAATCCTGAGGACACGGATGAAGGTACTGAGATTATAGGTTCCACTGATCCGGATACTATTACCGTAACCTGGAAAGACGGTTATACTGACACTCCGATCAAAATTGAGACGGTTGATGAAGATATTGATGATGAAGAATTAAAAAAACTTTATCCGGATGATCCGATTCGTGAGGGGTATGAGTTTGACGGTTGGGGTGAACCTGAAACGGATGAAGATGGCAATATCACAATTACAGCTACATGGAAACCGTTAGATCCAACTGATGAAACGACTACACTTGAGGTTACAAAGACTGCCGACAAGAAAGAAGTTAAGGCGGGAGATACGATCCAATATAAGATCGAAGTGAAAAACAGCGGTTCGGTTAAAGCGAAGGATGTAAAAGTAACGGATAAACTGGATACAGGTAAACTGGAATTTGAAAGCTGGAGCCTGAACGGCGGAGAACCAAAAACAACAAAACCTGCTGATGATTGCTATATGATCGGAGATATTGAAGCAGGAAAAACAGCTGTATTGGTGATCACTGCAAGAGTAAAGGACAGTGTTTCGACCGGAACGAAGATCAATAATGCAGCAACGGCAGATTATACAAATAAGCCGGAAGATGCTCCGGATCCGGAGGATGAAGTGACGGTAACGGTTGTTTCTGATTATATGCCGACAACGCTTGAAGTGAAAAAGGAAGCAGATAAACAAAAGGTTGCAGCAGGTGAAGAGATAGAATACACGATCACAGTGACCAATAAAGGCGCTAACGAGGCAAAGGATGTTGTTGTTGCAGATAAGTTACCGGAAGAACTGGAACTGGTTAGTGCAAGAATTGGCGATGAGGAGGCAGAAAAGAATGATGCGGGTGCGTATATCATTGGAAGTCTGCCGGCAGGTCAAAAGGCGGAACTGGTGATCACCGCAAAGGTAAAAGGTGAAGTTGCAGTTGGCACTGTCATTAAAAATGTAGCGACAGCGGAATATGTAAATAAACCTGAGGATGAAACAGATCCGAAGGATGAAGTTACAGTAGAGGTTGTCGATAAAGATGAAGCCGACAGAAAGATTACGATCTGGTATGTAGATGAAGACGGTAATGTTCTGAAAGAGCAGGTTATTACGGAAGATCCAAAGAGCGGCGATTCATATAAGAAGGATGTGGATTATGATGTAACAACAAGGGTTGAGAATGAGTTCACGGATGAAGAAGGAAACAACTACGTTAAAAACGGTGATCCGGATGTGGCATTGACAGGAACGATGAGAGATAAGGATATTCTGATTAAAGTACCTTATGCTTTGAAAGATACGGAACCGGAAAATCCGACTAACCCGACTAATCCGATCGATCCTGCCGATCCTACCGATCCGACACCTACACCTCCCGGAGGAGGCGGTGGCGGCGGAAACGGCGGCGGCAGTGATCCTGATCCGACACCTACACCGGGACCTGCAACCCCTACGCCGGGACCTACACCGATCATACCGGGATCTGTTCCCACAGTGGGACCTACGCCGGTCGTACCGACAGTAACACCTGTAGCAGCTACACCGGCAGCACCGACACCGACTGCGGCGTTGGTAAGTCCGACACCGGAAGCGGTGGAGCTGGCGGATGAAGCAGTACCGCTTGCGGCGGAAGAAGATAAACAGCCGGAACTGGAAGCAGTGGATGAAGAAGAGACGCCGTTAGCAGGCGGTAAAGGAGCAGCCTGGGCACTCATTAACTTCGCATTAATGAATCTTGCGATCTTTGAATCGGTAATGCTTCTGATCGGGTATTTTGTAAAGACGAAGAATGATGACGAAGAAGAGAAGAGAAAACTGAAAAAGAAAGGCATATTCCGAATTATCAGCCTTCCGGTAGCGATTATCTCCCTTATCGCATTCATTCTGACAGAGGATATTACTCTGCCGACAGCATTTGTTGATAAGTATACGATTGTTATGCTGATCATCGCGATCGTGCAGACCGTTATGGTGGCGCTCTCTAATAAGAAATATGAGGATGAACAGGAAGTATAAAACATATAGTATTTTAACATGGTAATACAATGGAACCGGCGCTGGGGAATCTCTGGCGCCGGTTTTGCAGAAGGCGGGACGGAAAAGTTATGTGAATTCCGCAGCAGAGAAGCTGAGTGTTGAACTGACATATAAATAATATAAAAGGTATATAAAAGTACTTGCCGGATAAAAAGAATTTTGTTATAGTGTTTTAAAAGCATATATTCTTTGAATTTCTTATGGCGAAGCCATATCTAAGGGAATCTTTCCTGTCTGAATGTTCAACGAAAGCCTGTTTTCGAGATCCCGGAAGGAGAAATGGATGAGCAAAATCAGTCCACTATCAATAAAAATATGCAGTTCAGGTTTCTGCAATATGTGTCCGCAGAGTATGAAGAACTGACAGTATCGAAAAATCTTTATCAGAGAGGACTGGTAAAGATTCCGGCACAGCATTTTCTGGTATTTTATAATGGGACAGAGAGCTTCGGCGGGCGGGCAGAATTGAAGCTGTCAGACGCATTTCAGATACCGGAAGAAGTTCCGGAGTTGGAATTGCGGGTACAGGTGCTGAATATTAATGAAGGGTTTAATAAAAAGCTGAAAGAATATATGTTGTATGTGGATAAGGTCAGGAATTATGCCAAACGTATGCTGATAGGCGAGGCTGTGGATAAAGCGGTGGATGAATGTATCGGGCAGGGTGTTCTGGAAGAGTTTTTGCTGAAAAATAGGGCAGAGGTGAAGCGTATGAGTATTTTTGAATATAACGAAGAGGCTGTGCGCCGGGGGATCAGAGATGAGGCTTATGCGGAAGGTGAAACAATAGGAGGGGCAAGAGGGATAGCGAAATCCATACTGCTGATATTGGAAAAAAAGGGCTCCGTTTCGGAGGAATTGAGAGCGGAGATTTTGGAGGAGAAGGATATAGAGATACTGAAAGTCTGGCTGGGTATAGCCGCTGCATCAAATAATGTTGAAGAATATGTGAATGCAACATAAGAAATGAACGGTTCCGATTGTTGGATTGCAGCAGCAGCTTCAGGGGGAATGCAGATAAAAGCTTGATGGCTGCGGACAATAATAAGGCAGAAATTTAGCAGAAAAAGCGATAAAAACGCCGGTAGAGCCGGATACTGAGAAAGCAGTTGCGTGCGGCTGCTTTTTTATGTTAAGATGATAAACAAGAGTGTAAAAAGGATATAAGGCGATGATTAGCTTAAAGATAAAAAATACAAAAGAATTTATGCAGAAGTTTCTGATGTCGGAAGCCTTTGCGGACTTTTTGCTGATGGAGGCGAGAGTTGACACGTTTGTCAGTTTTGACATTGACGGGCGTATCAGGCGGGAATTTTATACGAAAGAAGAGCTGGAACTGCAGGAAATTTATGAATTTGCAGCCTGGGAGTCTGTGCGTCCGCAGGTAGTGCAGATGGTGAAGGGGAAGCGTACACCGCTTCTGATGAAGCTGGTGCTTGTCTATATGCCCGGGAAGGCGGAAGCGCTGCTGGAAAAGGAAGAGCAGCCGGCAGGCAGCGGGAGTTTTGTTAAGTATCTGCTGTGTACGGTGAAGTATGAGAACGGTGGTATCATCATGACAGGCGGCATTTCCTATCAGGGATTTACCATGGACAAAGGACCGGAAAAGTGCTGGGATCAGGCGCTGTGCCGTCTGGCGGATGAAATAGGGCTGGAATATGAAATTATTTAGTTCATATAATAAAAAGGGCGGGCAGAAAAGCGGTGTCTTCCTGCTCATGATATCTCTGGCGCTTTTACTGATCTTATTTTTGGCGGAGGGAAAAGGGTTTTCCGGCGGGTTGACCGGGACGGTCGAACAGGATGCAGGCACGGAAGTTTCAGGGGATATCGTTAAAAAGGATACACCTGAAGGCACTTTGGAGGTGCATTTTCTGGATGTGGGGCACGGGGATTCTACGCTGGTCATCTGCGGGGCGCATGCCATGATGATCGACTGTGGAGATAGTGCGCAGGGGATGATGCTGGAGGAATATCTGTCGGATCATCATGTGACAAAGCTGGATTATCTGATCTTGACTCATCCGGACAAGGATCATATCGGCGGTGCCTCCGCGGTTTTGACAAAGTTTTCCGTAGGGCAGGTCTTTCAGTCAGTGTTTCAGAAAGGGAGCGAGACGGAAGAAAGGCTGAAGCAGACATTAAAATTGAAAAATACAGACGCCGTGACGCCTGAGCCGGGAGCGGAATATCAGTTGGGAGATGCGTGGTTTACGATCCTGGCGCCGAACGGTATTTATGAGGAGTCCAATAATTCCTCGATCGCCCTTGTGCTGCATTTCGGGGAAAATACCTTTTTATTTACCGGAGACGCAGAGAAAGAAGCGGAAGAAGATATGGTGGAAAACAGCGAAAACCCAGGGCGTTCCCTAAAAGCGGATGTCTATCAGGCAGGGCATCATGGCGATAAAAGTTCCAGTAAAAAGAAATTTTTGCGCGCGGTTTCTCCCGAATACGCGGTGATCAGCTGTGACTACCAGGGGGAGAAGGGGCATCCCGATGCAGAGGTACTGGAACGGATGAAAGAAGCGGATATTAAGGTTTTTCGTACCGATGAGCAGGGAACCATTGTGGCGGTTTCCGACGGAAAAGACATTGTCTGGAGTTGTGCGCCTTCTGAGAGCTGGCAGGCAGGGGATTCGTAAAGCAGGTAAGGACAAAGAGGCGGTCAGCCGGGCGCGAGTGCAAATTGTATGGTTAGAGGAACAGATCACGAATAAGCGGATTATGAAAATAAAGAAAAGAAAATTCAGGACGGCAGTGTTTCTGACGATATTGTCAGTGCTTTTGCAGACCGTGCCGGTAAGGGCAACGGAGGAGGATGAGCAGCTGCCCACGGGACCGGACTGGGCGATAGACATGGATACGGCACCGGAAGTGGTGTCGGAAAGCGCTATTTTGATGGATGCTGACACGGGCGTCATATTATATGAAAAGAATATTCATGAAAAAATGTACCCGGCTTCTGTTACAAAGCTTCTGACTTGTCTGGTGGCGTCTGAGCACAGCGAATTGACCGATGTGGTCACTTTTTCGCATGATGCAGTATTTGGCATTGAAAGAGGTTCTTCCAATATTGGCATAGATGAGGGGGAAGAGTTGACAATGGAAGAATGCTATTATGCGGCATTGCTGGAATCTGCCAATGAAGTCTCATCGGGGATTGCTGAACATGTGGGCGGCAGTATAGAAGGGTTTGCGGCGATGATGAATGCAAAGGTACAGGAACTCGGAGGAAGCGATTCTAATTTTGTGAATGCCAACGGACTGCATAACGATGAGCATTATACCAGCGCCTATGATATGGCGTTGGTCGGCCGTGCGTTTGTCCAAAATGAAGTACTTTTGGAAATGTCAGGGACCCCGTTTTATCATATTGCCGCTACGCCTGCACAAAAAGACGAAATTGACCTGCGGCATCATCATGGTATGCTGCCGGGGGGACAACGCGGCCAAAGCTGGATTTATGAATATACAATCGGAGGCAAAAACGGATTTACTGTTACGTCAAGGCAGACCCTTGTGACTTTTGCGGAGAAGGACGGGCACAGGCTGGTCTGTGTGGTGATGAAGGTAGAGAAACCGGATCATTACCGAGACTCTACCCATCTGTTTGATTACGGCTTTGCCTGTTACGAAGATCCTTCCATAAGGGCGCTGATCGACGCGAAGGCTGAAGAACTGAATCCCGTGCAGGAGGAGGAGACGCCGCAGACAGAGGAGCAGTCCGGGGGACTTACGGCCGGGGAGATGGAAAACGGTGCAGGCAGTCTGGACGATGAAGGGGAAACGAATCCGGAGGAAGCGGACGGGCAGGAAGAAGAGAGCAGGGAACCGGAGCAGAAGAAATCCGGCGGGATACCGGTATTGACTATTATAGTCATAGCGGTGGTCCTGGCAGCGGTGGCAGTCTGTGTGCTGATCATATACCGCAGCTATAGAAGAGAACAGGAGAGACGGCGCAGGCAGGCGGAGATCATGGCAAGGCACCGGGCGAGAAAGCTGCAGCAGGCGGAATGAGCCTTTGGCTGTACCCAAATATTAAAGTGCTTCAGAGCGGAAGAATAAATGAAATGGTTAAGCGGGCGGAAACGGATGTATTTTGCCGTATAAAAGAACGCAGGACTGCAAAGAACAGCGCAGGATCAGAAAGAGGAAAGAGATGGACCGGGACGAAAGAGAAGATAAAAAAGCGATATTACAGGAGCCAAGACAGGAACAGGCGGTGGAAGCCTTTCTGAATGGCTGCAACTGCGCGCAGGCCGTATTTTCCACCTATGCGGATCTGTTTGGGATCGACAGGCAGACGGCGATGAATCTGACCAATTCCATGGGAGGCGGCATCAGCAGGCTGCGGGAGGTATGCGGCACCGTATCGGCGCTGGCTCTTTTGACAGGGCTTGCGGAGGGGGATGTAGATCCGCAGGATCTGAAGGCGAGAGAAAAGGTCTATCAGAGGACAAGGGAACTGCTGGCGAAATTTGAGGAGGAAAACGGCTCTTTGGTCTGCCGGGAACTGCTTGGAATCTTAGGGCGTGAAAAAGCGGCGCGGCCTTCGGAGAGAACGCCGGAATATTATAAAAAGCGTCCCTGCGCGAAGTTTGTGGCATGTGCGGCGAGGATCGTGGAGGAGGAACTGCTGCAGCTTTCGTAACAGAGAGGCCGAAGGCTGAGCTATTCCATTTTCCATGCGACAAATGAACTATTGCCGGATCATAGTCAGGGAAAGGGCAGGTTGACGGACAGCCTGCAGGCAACAGGCAGGATAGGGCATGCTATTTCACAATGGTCATCGGGTCTTTTTCCGCCTCTGCCAAAATGTTGGTTTTAGATTTATAATAGGTAAAATTCATCGGTTCGCTCCCTGCGATCTGCATATATTCGGAAGGGGTGCAGCCGGCGATCTCTTTAAAGACGCGGTTGAAATTCCGTACATTCTGAAAACCGCAGGAAAAAGCGATCTGTGTCATCGGCGTATCGGAGCGGATAAGGAGTTCCGAGGCCAGAGTGATGCGGATCGTATTTAAATATCGGATAAAACCGGTGCCGGTGAGCTGTTTGAATACTTTGGAGAAATGGCTGGGAGAAAAGTGCATTTTTGCGGCTGCCATTTCCAGTGTGATGTTTTCGGCGGCATGTTCTTCCATATAAGAGAGAAGGTTCTGGAAGTCTTCCAGCATGGCGATCCGGCGGTTTTTCATAACGCCGCCCTGATCTGCGGGCATAACACGCAAAAGCCGGAACCAGAAGTCCTGCAGGCCGGCGCGGACAATATCCTGATAGTAGGCTTCCCTCTCGGACAATTCGGTATCGATAAGCTTTTCCAGCGCCGGCAGGCGCTCTTTTAAACCGGATTTTTTCAGTTCTTCTGCAGTCAGGAAGGGCTTTGCAAAACAATGGTATGTATAGTGGCTGCTGATCAGGCCGGTATCAAAAATGATAAAGTCCAGTATGGAGTCCTTGCTGTAGGAATCGCTGTAGTGGATCTCGCCGGAATCGCAGACCACAAGATCCCCTTCCCGGGCGGTGAAGGCATGGTTTGTCACCTGCATCCGGATGGAACCGCGTTTGATGTAGAGTAGTTCGATCTCGCGGTGCCAGTGGGCTACAAAGCTGATATTTTCGTATGCCCGGTGCCAGACCATCAGGTCGGTAGTGTAGTTTCTTACTTCGTGAAAGGCTTTCATAATATTTTAAAGTGAGGGTGCTGTTGTTGAATGGTGGGAATTATGCATAATTGCCAAAAACAGTACATAATTTTTTGCTCTGTAAGAAATTATAACCTAAACAACAGGGATAGTCCAGAAAAATCACAAAAATTGTCCATATGATAATGTAAATATGTCTACCAATTCCGAAAAAATGTTGTATAATGTAGCTTATGAGAAGATGCGGAGCAGATTCTCATAAAAGGCGCGTATTATGCGCCGCAATCTAATGACAGAAAGCGCAGTTTGCTTTCTGGAATGTAGCTTATGAGAAGAAGCGGAGCAGATTCTCATAAAAGGCGCGTATTATGCGCCGCCAATCTAATGACAGAAAGCGCAGTTTGCTTTCTGGAATGTAGCTTATGAGAAGATGCGGAGCAAAAATGCGAGGCATTTGAGCGAGTATGGCTTCTGTAAACATCACACAAATTCATTATGGAGGGAAATGTATTATGGCAAAAAACAGATATATCGGTGAGTATCCGGTAATCGGCATCAGACCTACGATCGACGGCCGCAGGGGCGCGCTGAAGGTAAGGGAGTCTCTGGAAGAGCAGACAATGAACATGGCGAAATCCGCTGCGAAATTATTTGAGGAAAATCTGAAATATTCCAACGGTGAACCTGTGAAGGTCGTGATCGCCGATACGACCATCGGGCGCGTTGCGGAATCTGCGGCATGCGAAGCGAAATTCAGAAAAGAAGGCGTTGCGATCACCCTGACCGTAACTCCCTGCTGGTGCTACGGTTCCGAGACAATGGATATGAATCCGCAGACCATCAAGGCAGTCTGGGGCTTTAACGGCACGGAGAGGCCTGGTGCTGTTTATCTGGCATCCGTACTGGCGACTCATGCACAGAAGGGCCTTCCCGCTTTCGGTATTTACGGTCATGAAGTGCTGGAAGCCGATGATACATCCATCCCGGCTGACGTGGAAGCGAAGCTTCTGCGGTTTGGACGCGCGGCAGTGGCGGCAGCTTCCATGAGAGATAAATCCTATCTCCAGATCGGTTCCGTTACGATGGGTATCGGCGGTTCCATCATCGATCAGGCATTTATAGAAGAGTATCTCGGCATGCGTGTGGAATCCGTTGACGAGGTGGAGATCCTGCGCAGAATAGATGAACATATTTATAACGAAGACGATTATCAGAAGGCTCTTGCATGGATCAAGGAAAACTGCAAGGAAGGCTGGGACAAGAATCCTGATTTCGTAAGAAGTTCCGATGAGAAGAAGGAAAAAGACTGGGAGTTCATCGCAAAGATGGCGGTGATCATCGAAGATCTGTATCAGGGCAACCCGAACCTGCCGGAAGGCTGTGAAGAGGAGGCAGTAGGCCACAACGCGATCTGCGGCGGTTTCCAGGGACAGAGGCAGTGGACGGACCACTGGCCCAACTGTGATTTCCCTGAAGCTATGCTGAATACTTCCTTCGACTGGAACGGCGCAAGAGAGCCCTTCATTCTGGCAACGGAGAACGATGTGCTGAACGGCCTCGGTATGCTGTTTATGAAGCTTCTCACCAACAGGGCGCAGATGTTTGCCGATGTTCGTACCTGCTGGAGCGACACTTCCGTGAAGAGAGTGACAGGTTACGATATCGAAGGCCATGCGAAAGATGCAAACGGCTTTATCCATCTGATCAACTCCGGCGCGTGCTGTCTGGATGCATCCGGCGTCTGCAAGGACGAGAACGGCAACGCTGTTATGAAGGAGTGGTACAATATAACAGAGGAAGACCAGAAAGCCATCATGGATGCAACGGAATGGTGTGCGGCTGACAACGGATATTTCCGCGGCGGCGGTTTCTCATCAAGATTTGAGACAAAGGCTGAGATGCCTGCGACCATGATCCGTCTGAATCTGGTAAAAGGCATTGGCCCCGTACTGCAGATCGCAGAAGGCTGGACCGTGGCTCTGCCGGAAGAAGTTTCCGACACGCTCTGGAAGAGAACGGACTACACATGGCCCTGCACATGGTTCGCTCCGAGAACGGACGGCAGGGAGGGAAGTCCTTTCAAGACCGCTTATGACGTGATGAATAACTGGGGTGCCAACCACGGTGCGATTTCCTATGGCCACATCGGTGCAGATCTGATAACTATGTGTTCCATGCTGAGAATTCCGGTGGCAATGCATAATGTACCGGCAGACGATATCTTCCGTCCGGCTGCATGGGGTGCTTTCGGTATGGATAAAGAGGGTGCGGACTACAGAGCATGCTCCAACTATGGACCTATGTACAAGACAGTAAAATAAAATTGCTGAAGTAAGAAATCCCGGTACAGCAGGTATCATCTGTACCGGGATTTCTGCACTGGTATGTTAAAAGGATACTGCGGAACTGGAAACAGCAGTATCAGATGAAGCGCATAACTCGATTTACAGACGCAGGGCGGCTGTGGATCGAGTTGGGTGAGTATGTGCAGAATATGATACTGCGGAACTGGAATAGGAGGTATTTGATATATGAGTAAAAGAGTACTTGCCTTTGATTTCGGCGCCTCTTCAGGGCGTGCGATCATCGGGGAATATGACGGAGAGAGGATCACATTACAGGAGGTACACAGGTTTTCCAACGATCCGGTCATCATCGGGGATACGATGTACTGGGATACATTGCGCCTGTTTTTTGAGATGAAACAGGGTATGGTGAAGGCGAAACATGCGGGCGGCTTCGAGAGCATCGGCATCGATACCTGGGGCGTGGATTTCGGTATGATCGACAAGGGAGGGCGGCTCCTTGAAAATCCGATTCATTACCGGGATGCCAGAACGGTGGGGCTGATCGAAGAGAGCTTTAAGTTGATCGACAGAGAAAAATTTTACGGCATCACGGGCCTGCAGTTTATGGAATTCAACACGGCGTTCCAGCTGTTATCCCTTGTCAGGGAGAGGCCGGAGGTGTTTGAGAGAACGGATAAGATCCTGCTGACACCGGATCTTCTGGGATATTTCCTGACGGGGGAAAAGCATGCGGAGTTTTCCATCGCATCCACGACCCAGCTGATGGATGCCTATACCGGCAAGTGGTCGAAGGAAGTGCTGGACGCGCTGGGAATCCCCGGACGGATCCTGCCGGAGATCATCCCCTGCGGTACAAAGGCAGGAAAAGTGACGGATGCCATAAAGGAGGAACTGGGACTGGAAGGTGACATTGATGTCATCGCAGTTGCGGGCCATGATACCCAGAGTGCTATGGTCAGCGTGCCGACACAGGAAAAAGACTTTATCTTTATGAGCTGCGGTACCTGGTCTTTATTCGGGACAGAACTGGATAAGCCCCTGATCAACGAAACCTCTTCCAGACTGGATATCACAAACGAGTCCGGCTATGGAGGAAGGATCTCCTTCCTGAAAAATATCATCGGACTGTGGATGATTCAGGAGAGCCGCCGTCAGTGGATCCGGGAGGGAAGGGAATACAGCTTCGGCGAGATGGAAAAGATGGCGCAGGAGGCGGAGCCGCTGAAGTGCTTCGTGGATACGGCGGCGCCGGAATTTAACCCTGCCGGCAATATCCCGAGAAGAATCCGGGAATACTGCGAAAAAACAGGCCAGTATGTGCCGCAGAGCGACGGTGAGATCGTGCGTTGCATCAACCAGAGCCTTGCCATGAAGTACAGAAACACGATCGATCAGATCAAGGCCTGCACCGGAAAGGAATATCCTGTGATCTACATGCTGGGCGGCGGTATCCAGAGCCACATGCTCTGTCAGCTTACAGCCAGCGCCTGCCACCGCGAAGTATCCGCAGGCCCCATCGAAGCCACGGTATACGGCAACATTGCACTTCAGCTTATGGCAACCGGTGAGATCAAAGATATTAACGAGGCGCGCCGCGTCATCGCCGCTTCCGAGCCTATCGCGCATTATGCGCCGCAGGATGGGGAAGTGTGGGAGGAAGCATACAAAACCTATCTGAAGGTGACCGGACAGGAAGCATAATATGTACAAAGTAATCCTTGTAGACGACGAATATTTAACCCGTGATGCCATCAGCAAAAACACCCCCTGGGAGGAGGCCGGTTTTATGCTGGCGGGCACCGCGGAAAACGGAAAGGCGGCGATAGCCCTGATCGAAGAGACAAAGCCGGATCTGATCCTGACGGATATCTGTATGCCGGTGCTGGACGGGATCGGGCTAGCTGCCTATGTCCATGAACATCATCCGGAGATGATGGTGGTCATCATCAGCGGTTATGATGATTTTGACTATGCGAAACAGGCTATGTCCTATGAGGTGGCGGATTATATATTGAAGCCCATTACTTCCGTGGAACTGGTGGAGGAACTGGATAAAATACGCAAAAAACTGGAAGCCTCAAGCCGAAAGCGGGGACAGCTTGAAAAGATACAGCAGGAGTTCAGGAAAAACATGCCGATCCTGCGCAGCCATTTTCTCAGCAGGCTTCTGGAGGGGAGTTTCCCGCCGGGAGATATCGCATCCCGCATGGAGTATTTCGGGCTTTTCGCAAAAGGAGCCTTTCAGGCGGTGACGATGATCGAACTGGAGGATACTTCCGCTTTTCTAAAACTCTATCCGGAGACGACCCGGGAACTTCTGGAGTTTTCCGTCGCCAATATCAGCGAGGAACTGATACAGGAGAACCCTCATGTGATCTTCTTTCAGAATACGGAAAACCGGAGCATCTGCATTCTGGCGGAGGATTCCGAGGAGGCGCTGCAGGAAGAGATCGAGAAGGTATGCGGTAATATCGTGGAAGCGATGTGGCGTTTTATGAAGATCAAAGTCTGCATACTGGTGGGACAGACCGTCTCAGGCCCTGAAAAGTGGGCGGCAAGTTATGCGGGGGCGCTTCGGGCGAGGGAAAACAGATTTCTGCTGGAGGAACGTGTTTTTGTCTATGAAAAAGACTTTTCGGGCAGACAGGGAAACGGCTATCTGCGTACTTCGTTCTGGGTGGACAAGCTTGTGCTTTCTATTAAATTAAACCAAAATGCGGAACTGAAGGAGAAAACCTCTTTGATGTTTCGGGAGTTCAGGGATTCCGGCTGCGAGCGGAAAAAACTTCTTCTGCATATCCAGAATATCGTATTGACCATATTGATCAATCTGGAGGATAATGAGGTGGATATCGGCAAGGAGACGGAAGAGGCGGATTTTATCAACCATTTGCCGGAATACAGGCATATTGCCGATGTGGAGATTTGTTTTCTGGAATTCTGCAATAAACTGTCCGCCGATATCGCGGGAAAACGGGAGAGTTCCAACCAGAAACAGGCGGTGCTCGCCCTGGATTATATGGAAAAAAATTACAATAATGTAAATCTGTCGCTGGGCAGCGTGTGCAGTTATCTCTGCGTCAGCACCAGTTATTTCAGCACGATCTTTAAAAGTGCCACGGGGGAGACTTTTGTGGAGGCGCTGACCAGAATACGGATGGAAAAGGCAAAGGGACTCCTGGAAACTTCCAATATGAAGAGCTATGAGGTGGCGCTGGCGGTAGGATACAATGATCCCCACTATTTCAGTTCCATCTTCAAAAAACATACGGGCATGACGCCTACGGAATATGCAAAGCAGTTAAGAAACTGAAGCTGTGCGCGTTGTGATGATTACATGGCAACGGCTCCATCAATCCGTCTAACGCCGTTTCAACTGAAGCCGTGTGCACATTATGATGATTACGCCCCGCTCTTTCGGAGGGGTGTTTGGGAAGATAGGTATGGCAAGACAAAACAGCAGTTACGCGAAAAGCCTGCAGGGAAAGATCAATATTTCCCTTTTGTTTATTGTGGCGACGGCGGTGGTCAGCTTTATGATCATTTCCATCACACAGAGCAGGATCGCTGTGCGGAATACGGCAATTGAATATACATCCCAGTTGATCGACATGATGAACGAGAGCATTGACTCCTATATCACCAGTATGGAGAGCATTGCCCGGATCGTGGTGGAAAATTCCGATGTGAGAAGCTACCTGTTTACGGAGACGGGGGATGAGCGGCTGAGAGCGGAATACGGCGAGAGGGCGGCGGAACTGTTTCAGACGCTGACGGATACCGGTAGCGATATCTGCAATATCGGCATTATCGGTGAAAACGGCCGTTATCTGATCAACGATACCGCCACGAAAATCAATCCCTATGCGGGATACGAAAATACGGACTGGTATCAGGAAGCTCTGCTGGGGGAGGAAGTAATCACTTCTTCCCATGTCCAGAATGTAGTGAGCGACGAGTTTCCCTGGGTAGTCACACTCAGCAGGGAGATTCCGGGGAGGGGAGACGGCGAGGCCGCGGTTCTGTTTGTGGATCTGAATTTCAGTTCGATCAGCCGCCTTTGTGAAAAGACAAATCTCGGGGCAAAGGGCTATGTGTTTATTATGGACGATTCCGGAAATCTGATCTATCATCCGAAGCAGAGGCTGATCTACAGCGGGCTGCTGGAGGAAGAGTTCACGCCGGATATGCTGCAGAACGGGGATGTGGTCTTTTCCGGGGACGGGCAGAAGCTTTATACGGTCTCGAAATCGGAGATAACGGGCTGGACGATGGTCGGCGTTACTTATCTGGATGAGATGATGTCGAGAACAGGCAGGCTGCGGAATCTGTTTTATCTGATGGCGGTCGTGCTGGTAGGGGTGGCACTGACAATGTCTGTTTTTCTGACAGATATGGTGACAAAGCCGCTCCGCAAGCTGCGGGAGACAATGAAGGTGGTGGAGGGCGGAAATTTTGAGGTGGAGATTGAAGAACCC
>Ga0137308_101427_pt1 | contig 23440 bp, 20 predicted proteins | sample Inofrocosms_June_FD_97181 | JGI IMG/M metagenome (GOLD analysis project Ga0137308, IMG submission 97181) | Mouse cecal microbial communities from Vienna, Austria - N-Acetylneuraminic and N-Acetylglucosamine D2O microcosms_June | ecosystem: Host-associated > Mammals > Digestive system > Large... | reverse complement strand
GTATGAATTAAGGACGCTGATTGAAAAACTGAGCATTGACACCTATTTTGCAACCATGGGCGCATCGAACTGCATCAACGTGGAGGGGCATCTGCCGAAGGACAGGGGACGGATGGTAAAGTGGCTGGATGAGGTCATCGGCGCTGTGGACGAAAAGGAACTGCGCAGATACCGTGAGAACCTGCGGCACCTGTAAGGAGGGGAGCCATGATACAGGATATCTCTCCTTACAGGCTGGATACGGCATACCGCAGTACAGTCCCGGCCCCGGCTGCGGCAGGAGGTGTTCGGATGCAGGGGGATTGGGTATTTCCCCATCTGTGAATTAAAGGGCATCCTGCCGGAATGGGGTTTCTTTGCCGGGGCCACGGCCCTGCACTTAAGCCGCTGGTATAAGGGAACAAGTATTGCGGCAGGTGCGGCGGGAGGATGGAAAGGAAGCTTCCGTACTGTGTTTATGCCTTTCGTTCCATTTCGTATGTCTTTCGTTCCCTCCATCTCAAAATAACTAAAAACTTGCCGATAAATTAAGTGGCGGCAGAAACGGAAATCCGAGGTGATGAATTTTGAATATAGCAGTGGTAGATGATGAAGAAGTTATCAGGGAGCAGATTAGCGGTTTCATAAAAAACGGAATCCTGATTTTAATATAAGTGATTTTGCCATGGGAGAAGAACTGCTTGCGGCATCTTTTTTGATATACAGATGAAGGGCATGGGCGGCATTGAGGCGGCGAAAACCATCCGGCAGTCCAATGCCGACAGGGTTATTATCTTCATTAGTATGCTGGTATGGAGGAACTGGAAGGACAGCTTGGTGATGGTTTTTACCGCTGCCACAGGGGGTATCTGGTAAACATGGTACACATAGTGAAATACGACATTGACAGTATCTTCCTTTCCAATGGGGAGAAGGTAGCTTGCGGCGGCAAAGGCGGCGGGGCAGCCGGAGGTGCCGGGAATGAGCTTTAAGGGTATGTGGCAGGCGCGGACTTACCGCAAGGGGGCATGGGCGGCCCTGAATGACAGAGGGGCCGCAGGTAAGATTTTCGAGGAGGATGAGATTATGTCAATGGAGATCACCGGGAATCTTCCTGACTATGCAGTCAGGAAGCAGAATTACAGCGATTATGGGAAAGGCTACACAAATACTGCAAAGGAAAGCAATGTGACAACAAGCACGGTGGAACTGAAAACCCCAACCGTGGGAACAAAAACGGAACAGATCAAGACAGGGTACAGAAATGTCAATGACTATTCCAAATACCTGCAGGGCAAGTACAGCTATATGAATTCGGGTACAACCTCCATGCAGGGTGTTCCGACAACGGTATCCGTATCGGGTGCTTTCCTGAAGAAATGCATGAACGACCCGGAAAAAGCAAAATATCTGGAAGAAAATCTGGCGGCATTGTCGGATTGTGCCTCTTATGCGGTATCCCATGCGCAGGGAACACTGACGAGTATTTCCTATGAGATTGACGCAAATGGGAATATAACGGGAATTTCTTCCGGTACAAATGACCCTGATGGGAAGATAGCCAAAGAAAATGCGGAACGGCGGGCGAAAGAGAAGAAAGCAGCCGAAGAAAAGGCCGCCGAGAGACGCAGGGAGAAAAAGGCAGAGGAAGAAAAGGCGGCGGAACGGCGGGCAGAAAGAAAAGAGCGGATGGAAGGTACGTTCACGGTGTCTGCCACTGGCACGGATGTGAAAAGCGTTACACAGAATATTGTTGCGGCGGTAATCGGCACATCGTCACCCACAGGGGGCAGTTTTGACATAAAGGCATAAGGAGATAGTGCTTACACCCTATTCCGCAGAGGCGCAAAAGACTTTGCCTCTGCGGTCTGCCCGGAGGTGGTAATGAACTGCTCGGACTTATTACGAGGGAGCGGATGCGGCTCTGAATGACAGAGGAACCGTAATAATAAAAATAATGGAGGATTTGAAAAATGAATATTAACGGAATAGGAACAACAGGATATCCGGCATGGCAGGGAGCAAGGAGGACACAGCAGAATGTGGCTGGAAAGAGTTTTGCAGCGCAGGTGAACAATGTGGCAGGTGCAAAACCACATACATCTATTGTCTATATGAAAACGGATGATATGCTGTTCTCTGGCGGTAACGGGACAGGGCTGTCTTTCTACATCAAATATGCGGAAGGATCAACAGAGGATGATCCGACTGTGATTGCAAAAGGTGTTGATGAGAATGGGAATGAATTTGAGCAGACCATACATATTAACAAGATAAATCCCCGGAATGCTTCATTAGTGGAAATGACGGCTTTGGAATCATATATGGGGGTTGATAAGAATGGAGGGCTTACATCATTACCGCCTGAAACTGGAATGATGGGGTTGAGTGACAGGACAGATTTTATGGATATGTTTCAAAAGCAGATCAGCGATATGAAACTGTTGAGTCAGAAAAAAGCGGCGGCATATTACCAGTACAGTATGCAGGCGTATTGGGATTTCATGAATAAGAAATAATTTCCATAAGTTGCTTATCCTCGATAAGCCACAGCGCGATAAGGCATGGCAGGCATCCCCGGTTTTCCGGCAGACTGAGGAATCGGGGAGCAAGAGGAGAACGGAAAAAGCATCTGCGCTGGTGCAAGCCGGCGAATAACGGGTTTGAACAGCCCAGGCAGTATTTATATGACACGGCATACCAGGAGAAAGCAGTCATGTGGCATTTTGTAAATGACATGACAGGGCTGGACATGAGGGAACTGGAAAACAGGGACGAGGTGATCTATACGCCGGATTGGCGGGACCTGTGGGATGTAGTAACAGAGCAGTATAATGAAAAGCGGGAAAATGGTGAGATGGATGCCCTGCCTATGGAATCCTTGTATAAAGATTATCAGGTATTTATGAAAGAGGGATGGGATAAGGAAGATGGGCGCGGGCTTACCATCGGCTATAAAAATGGCAGTCTTTATGACATTGATACGGAATACGGATATGGGCCGGGCCAGAGGGAATGGCTGGAGGATAGCAGGAATCGGCACAGCCGGTATTGGGAAAATTACCGTAAAGAGCGGGAGGAGACCCTGCGCAGGGAGAAAGCGGCACCGACAGCCTATGAGAAATGGCTGGACGGGCAGATGGCGTATACGGAGGAAGTCCTTTCAGAACTGGGGAACAGGACATATGGGAAGAGTGGGACACTGCTGTCCCAGCCGAATCTGAAAGCGATGCAGCAGCTATTGGATTATGCAGTCAGTAAGGGGCGTGTTGTACCTCTTACGAAAGAAGTATTGCGCCTTCCGGGCAGGGGAACGCTGCGGGGCGGCCTTGATGTAAAGGCATAGAAGGAAATAAAGCCCACAAAGGTATATCCCAACAAGCCACGGCCTGACAAGGCAGGGCAGGCATCCATGCCCTGCCGTCAGCGGAGCGGAATGTATGGGCTCCGGTCTGAGTGCTGTAGCCGGCCCCGGACTCATTTCTGTGAGTGGATTCTGAGGATTTCAGCACCTCCATAAAGAAATCAATCCTTCGGTCATATCTTTTATATTAGCGCTTTCATAGAGAAGCTCCTTATGTCCTGTGAATAAGCGGAAAGCATAATCATATTGCCTTTCACATATCCCCAAATTTTCTGCATAGTTAGTAGAGCCTTCAAAAAGCAGGACCAGATTGGTGGCCTGCCTGTTTTGCGCTTAAAGCGTGGCAGCATTCATGCCGCATAGATTGTTATTGGATTAATACTACAAAAGCTAAATTCGATCTGCTGCTGTGGATGATCCGCCATCCAAGGTTTTCCGGATACGCTGACCATGAGAGATAGCAATAGATAGTCCTTTGACACTGGGTGTATCCCGCCAAAAGCGTTTCTACGTCAGGTATGTATTTTCCCAATGCCTGTCTCATGTTTTTTCAGAAGTGGGGAGAAACGCAAAAATATATTGAAAGGCTGATAATAAAATAGTAAAATAAGAGAAATACGCAGCCCCCAAGGGCCGCTGATAAAAGGGGAGGGATTGTCCTCTAATAACAGATACAGGAGTGTGGATATGGAGTTTTACAGAGAAAAAATGAAGCAGATTCGCAAATTGATGGTGCTGGCCGCCGTTCTGGCCCTGGCGGTTATCTACAGTGAAAAGGTACTATGGGGAGGGGCCTTTCTGCTTGGCATTATGAGGCCCTTTATCTATGGCGGGGGTGTCGCTTTTGTGCTGAATATTCCCATGAAGCTGATCGAGGAAAAGCTCTTGGTACGCCGGAAAAATAAGGCGGCAAAGAAATGGAAGCGGCCCCTGAGCATGGTGCTCTCCCTCGCGCTGATCTTGCTGGTTCTCGCCGTGGTCATTGGGATGGTGCTGCCCCAGATAGCGCTCACTGCCGCGGAAGTCGGGAGGAAAGTTCCCGCTTTTATGGAGCAGATGGTACAGATGTTTGAACAGCTGGCGGAGGACGAGCCGGCGCTGGCGGACTGGGTGGGCAAACTGGAGACCATGGAGATCAATTGGGACAGCATACAGGAAAACATAGTGCATTTCTTAAAAAACGGAGCCGGAAATGTGCTGAATTCCACGTTCAATGTGGCGGGCAGCATTATTTCCGGTGTGGTGAACGGAGCCATTGCCCTTGTTTTTGCCCTGTATATTCTGGCCCAGAAGGAGCGACTGGCAAGTCAGGGAAAAAGGCTTATCTCCGCGTATCTGCCGGCGAGGATCGGAGACAGACTGCTGGAGATTTGCAGCCTGCTATATAAGAACTTCAGCAACTTTATCACGGGACAATGCCTTGAGGCGGTGATTCTGGGCGCCATGTTTGTGGTGTCCATGAGCATTTTCCGTATGCCCTATGCGCTTATGGTGGGAGTGTTGATTGCGGTAATGGCCCTGATCCCCATTGTGGGAGCTTTTATTGGCTGTGCCGTGGGGGCTTTCCTGATTATGATCAACAATCCCTTGCAGGCGCTGTGGTTTGTGGTGCTGTTTTTGGTGCTGCAGCAGATAGAGGGGAATCTGATTTACCCAAGGGTAGTGGGTAATTCTGTAGGGCTGCCCTCCATATGGGTCCTGATGGCCGTCAGTATAGGCGGCAGTCTGTTTGGTATCGCCGGAATGCTGATGTTTATTCCCCTGATGTCAACAGGTTATGCGCTGCTTCGGGAAAGCGTGAATAAAAGAAACGCGCTGAAGGCGAAAAAATCGGCAGCGGATGAGGAGGAACCGAAGGAAGAGAAGCAAGAGAAGGATTGACATATGGAGATTAAGAAAATACGTCTGGGAGGTATACTCCTGCCCTCCAATGTCCTGATGGCGCCGCTGGCCGGATACACCTGCTACCCTTTCCGGATGCTGGCCTATGAGATGGGGGCAGGGCTTTGCTTTACGGAAATGTCCAGCGCCAATGCGCTGAAGTATCAGGACAAGGCCACCAGGCGTTTGCTCTTTACCACGGCGGAGGAACCCGTCAAAGCCGTCCAGCTGTTGGGCGGCATACCTGCGGTGATGGAGGAGATGGCTTGCGGCGAATTGCTGGCTGGCTTTGATGTAATTGATATCAATATGGGGTGCCCGGTTCCCAATGTGTTTAAAAGCGGAGAAGGCAGCGCGCTGATGCTGGACCAGAAAAGGGCTTCGGCAATCATCCGCGGCTGCAAAAAAAGCGGAAAGCCCGTGACGGTAAAGTGTCGGACGGGAATCCATGAGAACAATATGTTCACGGCGGAGTTTGCCCGTATGTGCGAGGCGTCCGGCGCGGATATGATCACGATACACGGGCGCTCGCGCAATATGATGTATGACGGAACTCCCTGCTATAAGGAGATTGCCCACGCAAAGGCCGCCGTCTCCATTCCGGTCATCGCCAACGGCGGGATTTATTCCGCGGAGGACGCGGAGAAAATGATGGAGCACACAGGGGCGGACGGAATTATGCTGGCCCGTTACGCTCTGGAGAATGGCGTTTGCGGAAAGCGGTGTGGAGCAGGTGCGCATAGGCGCGGACTGCCGAAACTATGGCAGCAGCATCTTTTCCGATTGCGACAGACTCAAAAGAATGGTGCTTCAGGAGGGGGTAAGCCATATCCCGGACAAACTGGCCTATGGCTGCACCGCTCTGGAACAGGTGGCTCTGCCGGACTCTCTGGTATCGGCAGGCGTAAACGCCTGGGAGAAGACCCCTTTTCTGGAAAACTGGGTGCGGGAGGGGCAAAAAGGGGAAATTGGGCGCGGTGGGCTGGGAAGGGGAGGGCGCTTCTGAAGGCACAAGCCTGCCGGTGGTGTACGGAAATATCGTCGTCTCCGGGGCAGGCTGCGGCGGAGAAATTGTGCTTCCTGAGGGAATCACGGGAATTGCCCCCTTTGCTTTTTCTGAAAACCGCGATATTACCGGAGTCCTTCTCCCCGAGAGCCTGACCTGGATTGGCGAGGGGGCCTTCTGGGCCTGTCGAGGGCTGAGAGAGATAAGCTTTCCGAAAAAAAACTGTGAAATCGGCGCCCGTGCCTTTGAGAAATGCAGTTCGCTGACCAAGATCAGTGTAGGCGCAAGCAGCCTGGGCGCCTCCGCTTTCGCCTACTGTACATCGCTTACAGAGGCGGTTCTCTCCGGCGCTTCCATTCTTTCCCGGCGCCTTTTTGAGGGCTGCGCGGCGCTTGGGGCATGTGTCTGTGAGAATGCCGCGCGGATACAGGGGCATTGTTTCAGTGGCTGTGTCGGATTAAGGGATTTTGATTTTTCCAGGATAAGCGAGATAGAAGAGTACGCTTTTGAGGGATGCGACAGCCTGGAATGGGCGGAGTTTGCGGAGGGAGTATATATTATGCCGCATGCCTTTGAGGACTGCGGGCGACTGAAAGAAATTTGCCTGGGAAAGAGGCAGGGCCATTTAGAAGAAGAGTATCCGGGCAAGGGACAGGGGCATCCGGAAGAACCTGGCTCGGGCGGAGAGCGGAATTGTCTGGTTGAACAATGCCCGGACACAGGACAAAGTTCTCTTTATCTGCGGGAATATGCTTTTTCAGGCTGTACTGCCCTGAGATGGATTGTGTTTCAGGGGACGAGATGGGAATTTTGTACTTATGCAGATATATTGTCGGACAAAATCCCGGAAATTGTCCGGCTGATTTTCCACAGCGCCCAAAGCTGCTTTACCATAGAACAGGAAAGCGTTCTCTGCGGATACCGGGGCGCGGGCAGAATCATAAAAATACCCCGGGGAATACGCCGGATAGAGGCGGAGGTATTTCGGGACATAATGATGCTGGAGGAGATAACCATTCCCGAAAGCGTAGAATACATTGGCGCCAGGGCGTTCCACGGGACGGCCTGGATGGAGCGGAAAAGACTTGTCTCTCCCTTTGTGACGGTAAACCATATGCTTCTGGACGCCTCCTGCTGCGCGGGGGAGGTAGTGGTGCCGGAGGATGTCAAAATGGTCTGCGGCTGGGCTTTTGCCAACGGAATGGAGATAGAGAGGATACGGTTTTTATCCGAGAGAACCCGGGTGGGGGAGTATGCCTTCCGAAATTGTATTTACCTGAAAGAAATTATTCTGCCGGACAATAGCTCTGTCCGGATAAGGGGCATTGAGAACCGGGATAAAGCGCTCCCGGCCCTGGCCATGCAGGCTGTCATGGACAGTATGAATTGCTTTAAGACAGATGAAAATAATGTGCTTGTGGAGTGTACGGGAAATATTGCCAGACTTCGTATACCGGAGGGGATTACCGCCCTTGGCGAAGGCGTTTTTCGGGACGGAAATCTGCTGACGGAAGTCACGTTCCCTCCGTCGGCGGTATCCGTCGGCAAGGATGCTTTTTCCGGCTGCAAATGGTTAAAGGCAGTGTGGCAGGCGCAAAATGTGGAGGAAATCGGCGACCGGGCTTTTTTTAACTGCGGGGCTTTGGAGCGGATAGAGTGTTGGGGGAAACTTAGACTGCTTGGAACCAGGGCCTTTGAAAACTGCACTTCTCTACAGGAAATCCTGGTTCCGGAGGGCGTGGAGGAGATACCGGAAAAAGCATTTTACCGCTGCCACAGTTTAAAGCGGGTGACTCTTCCCTCCAGCATAAGGCGCATTGGAAGGGAGGCATTTGCCTTCTGCCGGGAGTTGTCCATGATTCATATCCCGGAGAACACTATGGAAAATATCGTGATAGAGGATAGGGCTTTTACGGGATGCGCTATCGAGGGAGGATGTGCTGCCTGCCAAAGCGGGGAGGGATATAGATGAATTATCGCAGGCTCGGACGCACCGGGCTGTCCGTCTCGGAGGTGGGCTTTGGTACGATTCCCATTTTGCGCGGAAGTGTCCCGGTGCTGCCGGATTACTATAATCTGAGCGATGAGGAAGCCCTGACCGTGATGGAACATGCCTACCGCCTCGGCTGTAACTTGTATGACACGGCAATTGTGCCGGAATACGGGGACGCGGAGATAAAGTTAGGGAAATTCGCCGCCCGAATCGGCAGGGAAAAAATTATTATTTCCGACAAGGCACGTTTTTTTGACGGAAACGAAATATATCTGGCGGGCAAGGCTTCCTGTGAAAATCTGGGCACCTGGGCGGACTTGTACTTTGTACACCAGGTGGATGCCGCCCATGAAGAGGCCGTCTTTCAAAAGGGCGGCGCGCTGGACGCCCTGTCAGAACTGAAACAGGAGGGCGTGATACGCTTCGCGGGAGTGGCTTCCCACTACTACGATATATTGCTTCGGGGGGCCCGGGACTTTCGGGTGGATGCGCTGCAGGCAAGCGGCAATCTTTTAGAACGGGGCATGCTGGAACGAATGAAGGCGGAGCCTCTCTTCAGGGAAAAGGGGATCCTGATTAACAAGGTGTACGCGGCGGGGCTCCTTCCGGCCTTTTTCCCGGTGGAAACGTTGCTTGGAGCCGTCCTTTCCTATCCGGTCTCCTGCGCGCTGATCGGAATCGGGACCACTGGGCAGGCCAGGGCGGCGTTTGGGTCCCATGAAAAAATGGACCAGATTCCCGGCTTTGACCAGGTATTATCCGTTCTGGACAGGGTATTTTCCCCCATCCCCTGTGACCGCTGTCAGAGATGTGTCTGCCCCTATGGGACAGAAATACACACGGTATTCAGACAGTATCAGTACTTTCATCTCGGAAAGGAGTACTGGGCGCTGCGGAAACTGGATATGGGCATTGAGCAGAACGCCCGGCGGTGCCGGCAATGTACGGAAATGCCCTGCCTTGCCATGTGTCCCACCAAAATCCGCATTCCCGATGAGATAGAGAAGATATACCGGCTGGTGCAGGTTTATTATCACCCGGACCGGCATCCGGACAACTCCAAAGCCGAGAATGAAAGCATAACATCAAAAACACATAAAAGTATGGTATGATATCTCAGACTGGAGGCGTCCTATGCAAAACATCTTGGTAGTGGAAGACGATATGGACATTCAGGAACTTTTGCGGGAGTTCCTGAGAGAGGCGGGCTATAGCGTTTCGGTGGCCGGAGACGGCGTTGAGGCCATGGATTATTTTTCAAAAAACCAGTACGATTTGATTCTGCTGGACATTATGCTTCCCAAGATCGATGGCTTCGGAGTCTGCGAGCTGATACGGAGACAATCCCAGGTGCCCATTATCATGCTCACGGCCCTGGGAGGCGAGGAGGAACAGATCCGGGGGCTGGATCTGCAGGTGGACGATTACATTGTAAAGCCTTTTTCCGTGCCGGTTTTAATCCGAAAAATAGCGGCGGTCCTGCGGCGGAGCGGGCGGACGAGGGAGGAAGAGCGGAAAACCATCACCTACGGGAATCTGGTCCTGGATCTGGATAATTATTCGGCCACGGTGGAGGGGAATGTCTATGAGTTGACCCAGCGGGAGTTTGAAGTGCTGCGGGAACTGCTGACCCACCAGGGGCGGGTCCTGACCCGGCAGAATCTGCTGGACCGGCTATGGCGGTATGACTTTTACGGTGACGAGAGGGTGGTTGACACGCATATCAAGAATCTGCGGAAAAAGCTGGGAATCGACTTTATCCAGACGGTGAGAGGAGTGGGATACAAAATTGATAAGGAAACTTAACGGTAGTCTATTTGTAAAAGTATTTACTGTCACGGCGTCCATGCTGCTGTGCGTATCTCTGCTGGTGTATGGGCTTTTGGCCTGGCTGATGCCGCAGACCTACTCCAGCCGGTTGAATGCGGTTCTGGATGAAAGGTCCAGAGACTTTATCGCCGAGTTGGAGCAGGTGGCTTTTTCGGACAGCGGGGGATTGTTTGATCGGTTCCTGCAAGACCAGGAAATATATGCTGTGGAATTATACGATGGAAACGGCAGGCCGGTATCCCTGCCAAGTTGGCAGAATTTATACGCGGAGGAGAGCAGCGTTATGCAGGCGGTAACGGAGGGCCCCTATGAAAGCAGTCCGGTCCTGTCCAATCAGTATTACTTTTCTTTTTCCGGCAGCGAGGCCCGCTATATGTTGGTGGTATACGGGACGGCGGAGCAGGTCACACAACTGCGCCAGTCCTTCCTGCGTATTCTGCCGATGCTGTTTCTGGCGGTGTTTATGGTCACTTTGGGGGCATCCTGGCTTTATTCCCGCATGATCACGAAGCCGGTGCTGGAAATCAGCCGCGTTGCGGAGGAAATGTCCGGCCTGCACCTGGATTGGCAGCTGGAGGAACGCAGGACGGACGAACTGGGGGCGCTGGAAAAGAGCCTTAACACATTGGCGCGGAATCTGTCCGCCGCATTGTCCGATCTGCAAAATGCCAACCAAAAGCTGGAGGAGGACATCCGGCGTGAGAGGAAGCTGGAACAGGCCAGGACGGACTTTTTTTCCGCCGTGTCCCACGAACTGAAAACGCCGGTTACCGTCATCAAGGGCCAGCTGGAGGGGATGCTGCTGAACATCGGGGCCTATAAGGATCGGGACAGGTATCTGGCCAGATCTCTGGAGATTGCGTGTACTCTTGAGACAATGGTACAGGAAATCCTGACCATATCGAGACTGGAGGCCGCCGGCGGGGAACTTAAGAAAGAGCCTTTTGACTGCGTGGAAGCAGTAAAGCGGTACTTGCGCGAAACGGAAGACCTCATTGCCCAAAAGGAACTGTGGATCCGCCTGGAACTGCCGCAGACTGCCTTCGTGCAGGGCAACAGGATGCTGATGGAGAAAGTTTTTTCCAACTTGATCGGCAATGCGATCCAGTATTCTCCGCCGGAGGCATCCATCCGGATTTCCGGGCATATGGAGAGGGGGGAATTTTGCTTCTCTGTGGAGAACAGTGGAACACATATACCGGAGGAAAGTATCCCGAAGCTCTTTGACGCCTTTTACCGCGTGGAGCAGTCCAGGAGCAGGAAAACCGGCGGCAGCGGGCTGGGACTGTATGTCACCCAGAGGATCCTGCGGGAACACGACAGTGAATGCGCCGTGCGCAATACGCCTGACGGGGTTCGTTTTTCGTTTGCTGTCCAGGCTATGAACCCATGATATTTAGAACGTTTACTTATTGTTGCCGCCATGCTATCTCGCCCAAATGCCTTCCGAGCGCTTCCAGATGCGCCTCATCAATGGCTCCTGCATGAATATCTGCATAAAATCCATTACTTCGGATCCATGCAATGAGTTTTTCATTTGAATACATTACGGCAATTCCATATACATTGAACTCTGATAGAAGGTGATATTGCTCATCACAAAAATTTTCTAATTCTCTCTCTATATCGAGTGTTGTCACAAACTTGCCTTTGCATTTTCCTTTTTTATAAACAGGCTTGCCCTCCAATGCAATTGTAAGCATTCTGCCCACGCAAAACTGATAACAGCAAAAACCACTTCTATCTATATTCCATTCTCTTTTGTAATATTGTGCAAGACATCCGCTTGTTACATCATAGCCGACAATAGGTATTCGCTTTTTCTTGAAGAAAACAATAATATTTTGCTCCACATAAATCTCATCAAGCGGCAAAAAATGCTCTACACTTGTAAAATATTCTTTCTGATTGTGAATAGCTGTATAAATCAGTTTCAATTCTTTAGGGAAAGGAAGATGGAGCCTTTCTTCAACTGCGGCAAAATCAATCTCCTGATTTATATTGAGATTCATGAACAAGCGCATTTTCAAAAGCATTGTCTGTAAATCCTTATACTTTGGTTCAAGCAAGCTGTGATTATCCCAAAATCGAACAGCCACGTCATCTTCACATATAAGGTGGTCCGAGTAAATAAGTTCCGGTTTGAATATTGAAATACTTCCTTGCCCGGAAACTTGTTTCTCGTCATAATACCCATAATAAATTTTGCCTCTATAAAAGTAAAATCCTTCTTTCATAATGTTTAGTCCGTTCTAAATTCAAATCCATATTCTTGTAATAAAACCTGCCTAATCCTCTCGGATATATTCTGCATATACATTTCTCCAATCATTTTCTACCCAATACTCTGAACCATCCCGAAGTCTTCCAATCAGCTTATATTGATACATCTCCCTGCGAATTAGTTCTATATCACCAAATGCAATATTTAACCTTATAATTTCGTTTATCTCTTTTTCTGTATATTTCCTGTTTGCGTCCATCTGTTCTGTGATTTTTATAAGAACAATAATCCTCATCGGTCTTTTAGATGGATATTGTATTAACCTTCCCTCAGAGTCATAATAGTTGTCCAGTTTTTTATTATATGCTTGAATAGTTTTCTCCATAATATTTCCCTCCACAAAATCTCCAATTGTTGAATTATTTAATGCTACTATTTTAGCATAAACGCACATACAATTCCATTAATTTTTTTAATCTCCATATGCCCTGCGATATTTGTGGGTGTTTTTACCTGTATTTGTTTGTCACCTCTCCGCATTATCCAACATCTGTCGGCTACACACAAATCACACATAAATCCCAAATATATCCCAAAGAAACCTGCTATGCTATAGATACACTTAACAGCATATGACCAAAAGAATACAGAGTAGGTAAAATGCGGAACTCTTAAACAGCATATTACCAGATATTCATCACCAAACTTGTGTGGTTGGAGGTGATATGCGGAACTCTTAATTAGGAAAGGATTGGTGTATCGAAATGAGAAAGAAGAGGTTGACAGTAGTTATTATGGGAGCATTGCTTGTGGGAAGTCTGGCCGGGTGCGGCATGTCGGCGGCTTTGCCGGGGCGGGGGCATGACGCGGCACAGGGATATGATGAGGCACAGATATATGGTATGACGCAGGGATATGGAGCATTACAGAGGGAAGCGGCCTTGCCGCAGGTGTCATATGAAACCACCGCCATTGTCTCATACGCCGGGGAGTGTGGGGAACCCTGGACCAATGAGGATGCAAGCGGGGAGCAGTTCCGAATCTATGAGCCCTTTGGCATGACCTATGACGCGTACAGGAACGAACTGTATTATAACGGAAAATCCGTGCGGTGGTTTGAGGATTATTATCCCGTAGGTGAGGACCCGCAGGCCCAGGCAGGGAGAGATTTTTTCAATGAAAGCGGCGTGGTGGATGTATATGCGGTCCGTGACTTTGGCAGTTTTGTACGGGCCGCCGACGGTTCCTATGATCCCAGCGGGAAACTGGTGGGTCTGCAGGAATTTACGGAGGAGGAATTTGCGGCCCGTGATATAGAGGCATTGAAAAATCCTCCTAAGGAAATAACGGCGGCCACTGGACCGGCGCCATCCGCGGAGGAAATGCAGGAGATGGCAAAAGAGTATGAAAGTTTTGGCCTGACCTATGACGCAAAGGCGGACCAGTGGTATCTGGGAGGCGAGAAAGTCCGCTATTTCCAGGATATTTTGACTTCCAACGGAGAAAGTCTCAACAGCGGCCGCTTTAAGGGAGCCATGCGGTCCTTTGCCAGCGAGGACGGTACGGTGGATGTCTACATGATCCGGGATTATGCGAGAGTGAATGCCCTGGGATATGGAACGCTGATAGGACTTGAAACGGAAGAAGACATAAGACGGCTTCCCGGCGGCAGAGTGGACTATACCGTATATGAACCCTATGGAATGGTTTACGATGAAAAGTTGGACTGCTACACCTACAATGGCAGTGTGGTGCGTTTTTTCAATGATCCGGCGGGCGTCGGCTTTACAAATTTTTTTACAGGAACGGTGGACATTGAGGCAAAGCGGGATGAGAGTAATGAACTGACGGGTATCGTGGAATGCACCCGGGAAGTATACGACTATCATACCGCAAAATATAATCGCTTCCACAATGGACTCACAGAGCCCGGCGCCGTCCTGGAGGGCGGATCCGGGCAATATTGATGGCAATGACGGTGTACCACAAGATTAAGTGCGTTATACTCGTGCCTTGGCGATTGCCAGACTGGATTGCAAATGCATGATACAAAATACCAAGTTGCGGCGGCGGACAATCCTGTGTATAATAGAAGCGTGGGAAGGCGCGCAATAACGGCGTATTGATTGGGAGAAGATAACTTATGGGCATGTTTTTGAACATTGCGTTTTAAGGGAAAGCTCGGCGAGAAATCCAAGTATACAGGCAGGATTCTGGCAGCTGGAATCAGCTAAAACAGAAAGACAAAGGAATATTTCTGTAAGGTGGAGGCGCTGCCTTAAAGATATTTTTGAAATATATCTGGAATCCCAGATAAGAGGTGAGCATGAACTATAAAATTTCTGTCATTGATGACAGCCGCGCCGATGCGGAATACGTTGCCGGTCTTGCCGCCCGGTGGGCCCAATCCGCCGGACACACTTTGGGTATTTCACTATTTCCCTCCGCGGAAGCCTTTCTCTTTCAATACGAAGACGAGCAGAATTTTGACATTCTCCTGCTGGATATCGAGATGGGGGAGTTGAGCGGCGTTGATCTTGCTAAGAGGGTGCGCCGGGGAAATGACGCAGTCCAGATTGTTTTTATCACCGGCTATCCGGATTTCATTGCGGAGGGATATGAAGTATCCGCGCTGCATTACCTTATGAAGCCGGTTTCCTATGAAAAGCTGTGCGGGGTGTTGGATAAGGCCGTCACCAATCTGGCAAAGGCGGAAAAGTGGCTGTGTGTAACTTATGACCGCAGGATGGATTTTGTGCCGCTCTCGCGGATCCTATACATCGAGGCCCAGAGACAGTGGGTGTTGATCCATACTTTTGATGAGATCTACCGGATGAAAAAATCCCTTGCCGAGACCGGAAATGAACTGAATGAGTACTTTTTCAAATGTCAGAGATCATATCTGGTAAACCTTTGGCATGTCACGCAGATCCGAAGCAGCTGCGTGGTGCTGAAGAACGGGGAGGAGGTTCCCATCAGCCGGGGGATGGCGGAGAAGATAGGAAAAGAAATGATACGCCTGTTTTAATTCCAGGCTTAAGAGGTACGTATGTTGTTACAAAAATGGATTGACAAACGAATCGAGGACTACCAGAGCGATCTGCTCCAGAAATATTGTGACGAAGTGGAGTCCATGTATACGAAGATGCGGGGGTGGCGGCATGACTACCATAACCACATTCAGGCGCTGCAGGCCAGCATGGCGCTGGGAAAATATGGTGAGGTGAACGACTATCTGCGTCAGCTGAACGATGATCTGACCCAGGTGGATACTACGGTCAAGACCGGCAGGGTGATGATAGACGCGATTCTGAACGGGAAGATGAATATTGCGGCGCAGAACCATATCGCAGTCAAAGCCAAGGCGAAGATTCCGAAGGGGACGCCGCTCACGGACGTGGATCTGTGCGCCATCATCGGGAATCTGCTGGACAACGCCATCGAGGAGAACAAGAGACTGTCGCTGGAAGAGCGGTTTATCCGCATTTATATCGGACAGAAGAATACCCAGTTTTATCTGGCTATTACCAACGCCGCAGGGAAGAAGAGGGACAGACACAGAAGCTTGTTTCCGTCCGCGAAAGGATCCAGGCATGGGCTGGGGCTTGTACGGGTGGAAAGCCTTGTGAAAAAATACGGCGGTCTTTTTTCCGCGGACAGTGAGGACGGCGGATTTACGGCGGAGTTGTTGATTCCGCTGCATAACAGAGAAGAGTAAAGCTGCATTTCGTTTACCGAAAACGACTTTTGGTACTCGAAATGCAGTTTTTTCGTATGGGGTGATAATATGTCCTATGAGAACACGCAGTTTTCTCCGCAAGCACAATTACAGAGTTCGTGAAGCAGTTCCAGTAATATACTTATCGGAACCAGAGGTGTGCGGAGGTCTAAAGCGGGATATTCATCACAGGTTTGTGTGCTTTACGGGAGTATGCGGACCTTTATACTACATAACGCCAGAATTTAACGTATTGCATTGGTTAAACGTATATGGCTGGCGTTATATAGTCAGGTTACTCGGAAATTTTAACTGTTAGGCAGTATAAATAGGAGGGATCTGGATTCATATGGAGAGAAGGAACAGGGAACAGAAGGAACCGAAACGCAAGCCGAAATACGGTATGCTTTCGTGTGTGAGGTATATTTACCGCATCCTGTGGCAGGGGGAGCGGGGATTGGTGTTTACAGGGATTTTTACGGTGCCGGTTTCCCTGGCGCTGTCGGCTCTGGCTCTTTATGCGCCTCCTGTCATGCTGTCCGCGCTGGAGACATCGGAGCGTTTTTCCAAGGTGGCACTGGTAATTATGGGACTGCTGCTGGCGCAGCTTTTGTTTGAACTGGCCAACAATGTGATCTCTGCCAAGATTAATAGTTCGGAGAACTATGTCCTGAGACAGATGGGCTATATATGGGAACAATTCCAGCGTGAACGGGACTGGTACCATATGTATAACCCCGAAGTGCAGAAGGCGGATAAGCGCGCCGATGATGCCATCACGAACAATCATACGGCGGGCGTACATTTCCCCATGGAATTTTCCAATATGCTCACCCAGGTCCTGAGTTTCCTGCTGTTTGGATCGGTGGTCTCCCTTCTGCATCCGGCTATTATCCTTCTGCTTGTAGTTGGCTGCCTGCTTGGCACCGCCCTGGGAAAATGGGAGCGGGGGAAAAACTGGGAGGACAGGGATATCCGCAATGACCTTGACAAGAAGATTGGATATGCCGCTTTCGGCATGTCCCGTGATTTTAAGTATGCCAAGGATGTGCGGCTGTACGGCATGAAAAAGCCCTTGCATGACCGCCTTGACCGCCTGTTTGCCCTGCGGATGGCCGAGCAGGGAAAGGTGGAGCGGCGCGGTATACTCGCCGCTGCCGCACAATTCCTTGTGATCCTCATCCGGGACGGGGCGGCATATATTTTCCTGATCGGAGAGGCCGTGAGGGGAAATGTGGATGCATCCTCCTTCGTGCTGTATTTCTCGGCGATCACATCCCTGTCCGGGGTGATGGGCGGCATTCTGGGAACGATAAACAGGGTTTCCGAGGGCGCCATGCAGGTCTCCGATTTCCGGGAGGCCATGGAGGTGGAAGACAGGCTCAACCGGGGGCCGGGCATCCCGGTGCCCCAGGGACCATTTTCCATCGAATTTAAGAATGTATCCTATCAGTATCCCAAGGGGGAGAAAAAAGTGCTGGATCATATATCCTTTCGCATAGAGGCGGGGGAGAAGATTGCGCTGGTGGGCTTAAACGGCGCAGGTAAGACCACATTGACCATGCTGATGTGTGGATTGCTTCTGCCGGATGAGGGGGAAATCCTGCTGGACGGACATACCCTGTATGAATACAACCGGGACGAGATGTATGCTCTATTTGGGGTCGTACCGCAGCGGTTCCATCTGCTGCCGGTTTCTCTTGCCCGAAATATCGCTTCCGCCCCGGCAGAGGAGACGATTGACCGTGACCGCCTTGCGGACTGCATCAGGCTGGCGGGACTGACGGAAAAGATCACATCCCTGCCCAGGGGAGCGGATACTCTGCTGGGCAGGGAACTCAACGAGGATGGCATAGAACTGTCCGGCGGGGAGACACAGAAACTCCTGCTTGCGCGGCTGCTCTATAAAAATCCCCCCTGCATCATTCTTGATGAGCCCACGGCGGCGCTGGATCCCATTGCAGAGGATAAAATGTACCGCAGCTACAATGAGATTGCGGCCCGGGCCACATCCATATTCATATCCCACCGTCTGGCTTCAACGAATTTTTGCGACCGTATTTTTCTGCTGGACAATGCCGGCTTCGCGGAGGTGGGCACCCATGAGGAACTGATGGCGGCGGGTGGAAAGTATAAAGAACTGTTTGAAATTCAGAGCAAGTATTACTCAGAACACTAATAAATACCATTCCTGAAGGAGCTTTTACGGATTGCGCCGACGGGGAACATGTGGAACAAAAATAAGGAGGCCGGAAAAGATGGCAGGGAATAATAACGAGGGAGAACGCAGGCTTTGCAAGGAATGGAAGCTGGTCTGGCGGGCCATGGGAATCCTGAATGAGATGCTGCCTCATCTATGGCTGTACCAGGTGCTGGGCATTCTCACGGATACCTTTTCGCCCTACTTTGGGCTCTATATGTCCGCACAGCTGGTCAATGAACTTGCGGGGGACTGTGATTACAGAAGGCTGCTTATGCTGGCGGGGATCACGGTCCTTGGCGGATTTCTGCTCTCTTTTACGGCAAAAATTCTGCAGAGCAAGAGGGCAATATATGACAATTTCCTGTTTGACAAGCATGAAGCCTATCTGGCGGACGCACAGAATGATTTTCAGTATGAGCACTTGGAGAACCCGGAGGTGGTACACCTGCGCTCCAGTATTTTCGCAGGCATGAATGCCACAGGGGCGGGGCTTGTGACGGTTAAGTGGCAAGTCTCTGACCTTATCAGCAACATTCTGGGCGTTATTTTCTCTGTCTCCCTGACAGTATCCATGTTCACTATGGCAGCCCAGGGCCAGTATACAGGAATCTTCGGCTTTATCAATTCTCCGGCTTCTGCAGTGGTGATTCTGGGGTTGATTATCCTGAATGCATTCTGTTCCATAAAAATTTCTGCTGCCAGCATGGTCAGGCAGCAGAAGGCCCTTGGCAAGCTGGCGGCCGATAATACACATTATTCTATTTTCTGCCGTCTGTGGGGAGCGGATATGATTATGTTTGATCTCAACAGGGTTGTAATAGAAGAGTTCCGTAAGCGCAGGCTCCGCCCGAAATGGGTGGCGGAGAGAGAAGAGACGGTCATAAGATACAATTCTCTGTCCATCATTTTGAACGCGGTTGTAAATGTTGTCCTGTTCTTCTTCACGGCGGCCAAGGCATACATCGGCGTATTTGGAATCGGCAGCTTTATTCTGTATCAGGGGACTATCAAGAGGTTTGTGGCGGCTGTTTCAGGGATTGCCAGCGATTTGGGTGGGCTGAGACACAACAATTTTTATCTGGCGCTGCTGTATGAATATCTGGATCTTCCCAATGACATGTACAAGGGGACACTGGCCGTGGAAAAGCGGGACGATATCGACTATGAAATCGAGTTCAGGGATGTGAGCTTTAAGTATCCCGGCGGGGAAAACTGGGCCCTGCGCCATGTCAGCATGAAATTTAAGATCGGCGACAAGCTGGCAATCGTGGGGGAGAACGGTTCGGGCAAAACCACGTTTATCAAGCTTCTCTGCCGCCTGTATGATCCTACGGAGGGGAAGATTCTGTTAAACGGCATTGATATTACACGATATCGGTACGAGGAATATATGGCGTTGTTCTCCGTGGTTTTCCAGGATTATGCTCTCTTTGGTTTTCCGCTGGGCGAGAATGTGGCGGTGAAATTAGACTACGATGAGGACAGGGTGCGAGACTGCCTGGTTCGCGCAGGTTTGGGGAATATTTTTGCGTCAGAACCATCTGATAGTGACGCAAGTGATCTTCCAGAGCAGGCGGGAACCGGGCTCAGGCAGGCCTTGGATAAGTCGGAGGAAGATAAGTCGAAAAGTCTTGAAAAGTGTTTGCATACGAAGGAGAAAATGTCTTGAAGCGGGCGATCGGGCGGGAGTATGACTCCGAAGGGATCGACTTCTCCGGCGGGGAACGGCAGAAAATAGCGCTGGCCCGGGCATTGTATAAAGATGCTCCTTTTGTGGTACTGGATGAGCCTACGGCGGCTCTCGACCCCATTGCGGAGGCGGCGGTCTATGAGAATTTCAATGTGCTGGTGGAGAATAAGACTGCTGTGTTTATCAGCCACAGGCTGTCAAGCTGCCGGTTCTGTGATTCCATCGCCGTGTTTGACCACGGGCAGCTCATACAGCAGGGGACACATGATGCGCTGGCGGCGGACGCAGGCGGCAAATACAGCCAACTCTGGCACGCCCAGGCCCAGTATTATGAGAAGTAGAACTTTCATGAGCTTTTCTACTAAAAAGGGCTTTCTGAAAAATCCGGAAAGCCCCATAAATGGAATAAATATACTTTAATCAACATCTATTTTAAATACAATGGGATATTCGCTTTGCTGGCTGCATTTGATGTGCAGTCCGTCCTTATCCCGGCTCCACGGGCAGACTTCCCCGGTTTCCAGTACACGCACATCCCGGATGATTCCATGGAAATTGGCCTGTCTGGAGGCGTCCTGCTCTCCCAGAGAGGTGACGCAGTAATTTCCGTCCTCGCTGCATCTGAGGGCGGTGGCATAGAGATAGCCCTTTGCGGTGGTGAAGCGGAAATCCTTGGATGTAAAATGTTTCTTGATTCCGTCCGAAAACTGTCCTTCCACAATCTGTGTAGGCCCCTCGCCGTATTTTCTCCAGATATCCGATTCGTAGATGGCTTCCCCGTTTACTTTCAGCCACTGCCCGATTTCCAGAAGAACCTTTTCATCCTCGGCGGAGATGGTGCCGTCTGCCTTAGGGCCCACGTTCAGCAGCAGGCACCCGTTCTTACTCACAATATCCACCAGGTCGCAGAGAATGTCTTTTGCGGGTTTAAACTGATTGTTTTCCGTGTAGCACCAGGAGTTGAGGGCGATGGCGGTGTCCGTCTGCCAGAAGAAAGGTTTCACATCCGCAAACTGGCCCCTTTCCACATCCGGCACTGCAGTCCCAAACTGGAACGCATCATGTTTGTAGGTGACGGCAACCTCCGCGCCCCACTCGGCGGCCCGGTTGTAGTAGTAGGCGGCAATCTTCCGCAAATAAGGTTTGCAGACTCCGCGCTGTATCCACCAGTCAAAGTAAAGGAGCCTGGGCTGATAGCGGTCAATTATTTCACAGGTGCGCACCAGCCAGTCCTGCAGGTATTCCTCCGTGGGCTCCGGGTCCTCGAAGAGGGCCTGGTGATCGGGTTCCGGCATGGCGGGCCAGTAGAAATCCCCACGCTGCATAGGCTCCCTGATGTCGCTGTCAAATTCCTTTCCGTGTCCCATGAAAAACCAATGTTCCAACCGGTGGGTGGATGCTCCCAGGGTCATCCCGGCCCGTTCGCAGCTTTCCTTCAATTCTCCCAATACGTCCCGCCTGGGTCCCATCTCCCAGGCGTTCCAGTGAGAGATCTCACTGCGGTACATCTGGAAACCGTCATGATGCTCCGCCACCGGCACTACATATTTGGCTCCGGCCTGCCGGAAAAGCTCCGCCCATCTGTCCGCCTGGAAATGCTCGGCGCGAAACAGCGGGAGAAAGTCCTTGTAGCCAAAATCCATATGTCTGCCGTAGGTCTTAATGTGATGCTCGTATTCCGGCGATCCCTGAATATACATGTTGCGGGAATACCACTCGTTACCGAAGGCGGGCACACTGTATATTCCCCAGTGAATAAAGATTCCGAATTTGGCTTTCCGGTACCACTGGGGAACATGATAGGAAGACAGAGATTCCCAGGTGTCCTGATAAGGGCCGCGGGCGATCACATCGTCAATTCGATGAAGATATTCGGTTAAATCATACATTTTAGACCATCCTTTCTTAATTCGAGTTTGGCATTAGTGTTCCGCGTCTGCCCTGCCGGTGTTTCTGCTTTATGCGGACAAATGCTGTGTTGAAAGTCATTGTAGCATGAAAACGGAAGCGAATCAATACAGGTTTGGAGGAGTATATCAATTATTGGAGCGGGTTAAATAGTTCTTTCCCTGTTAGTACAGCTGTGTTATAATTTTGGTGTTGTAAACGGTGACAATGTATACGGAGGTCAGCAATGAACAGCAGCGAAAAGCAATATATTCACACACTTTTTGAGACGGGTAATTTTTTAGAACTTTATCAGGTTCAGGCAGAAACGATTAATGAGATGTTATCAATTGATAACCGGCAGGAGTTTGAGGATTTTTTAGAGAGCGAAGATTTTATAGAGGAAGATGTGTTCTGGCTTCACTATGCCGCAGTACAGGGGGAGAGTTTGCTGGTCGGCGGATATGAGGAAGATGTTACCCGAAAGATTGCGGATTTTCTGCATCAACAGCTTCCGGAAGATATATTCTGCAAAATCCAGGAGGGACTTCAGGAAATATATGTGGACATAGATGGGGAAGATACTCTTGAGGAGAAAATGGATTTTTGCAATCAACGCTTATCGGACACAGACTTCCTGCTGCAACTTGACTTTGATGATACATATTATGCGGGAGTATATTTTTTGTCAGTTAAATCGACTGGCTTATAGTGGAATCCCTCTTGTTATAAAAAGCTCTTGTATGCTATAATGGCCTCATGTAAATAGGGAACAGACTCAATCGAATTGGGAGAGCAGTAACGCGTCGTGAGCATGCAGGGAACATACAAAATACTCATTATGCTCATGAGCGTTTAGCTTTTCTTTTCTGACCGACACATGTTGCCCGATTATGCGACATGCGTCGGTCAGAAATTGCAAAATCTTAGCGCTTTTAAGTATAAGAAACGTGGAAGAGAAATGGCAATAGAAAGAGTAAAGGCATATTTCAGAGAACAGTGTATGGGGGAAAGAGTACTGGAATTTGACACATCCAGCGCCACGGTGGAACTTGCCGCCGCAGCGCTGCACTGTGAGCCCCAGAGGATTGCAAAGACGCTCTCTTTTATGGTGGATGGACATGCGGTGCTTGTGGTGACAGCGGGGGACGCGAAAATAGACAATTCCAAATATAAGGCACGGTTCGGTACAAAGGCCAAGATGCTCTCAACGGAAGAAGTGGAAGTTCTGGTGGGCCATGCCGTAGGCGGCGTGTGTCCCTTCGCGGTCAACGAGGGTGTGGATATATATCTGGATACATCGCTGAAGCGTTTTGAGACGGTCTATCCCGCCTGCGGCAGTTCCAACAGTGCCATAGAACTCACAATACCGGAGCTTCAGGAGCATTCCGGGTATATAGAATGGGTGGATGTCTGCAAGGGATATTAGGGGCGGGATTTCCCCTATTTTTTCAGGAACATTTTCCCGGGAGCGCCCCATGCGCCTTTTCCGCCTGTCCCTTGGATCAGGCACACGGCGCAGCAGTTCTATAGGATTAAATTCGCCAAGATTTATTTTTGTTATGTGCCATCAAAGCGCATCGCAGTGGTAAGGAATATGTGGGACGTTTTAAGTCCTGGCTGCTGTGGACGGCACAATCAATAATAATGGGTGCAAACCCAATC
>Ga0137308_101424_pt1 | contig 23534 bp, 19 predicted proteins | sample Inofrocosms_June_FD_97181 | JGI IMG/M metagenome (GOLD analysis project Ga0137308, IMG submission 97181) | Mouse cecal microbial communities from Vienna, Austria - N-Acetylneuraminic and N-Acetylglucosamine D2O microcosms_June | ecosystem: Host-associated > Mammals > Digestive system > Large... | reverse complement strand
ATCCCTTGCTCCCATTCTATCCTTGTTGATCACCGAAATAACTGTTGGTTCTCTGTCCTCATCCATGCAAAACACAAAATCAATGCCATCCGTAATAATCAATTTATGCCCGAGTGTAAGGTACTTTTTAATCTGAGCCGCATATGGTACAGAATCAAAAGGTTTATTAGAGAGCCCTTTCCCTTCGATATACCCGTAGATTCCCATCGTATCTTGATTATGGATTCGCCAATCTGGACGTCCTACCCTACCCTGTGTGGCTGGCTCCAGAATAACATCAATATGCTCATTAGGGCTAAATTCCTTAGCCAGTGACTTCTCCATTATATCTAACGGCATCCTGTATGAAAGTTCCGCAGTATATTGCCCGCTACTAGATGCATTTCTATATTGTTCTTGAAGCTCTTTCAAATATCTCTTGATTATTGTATGATATGACATCAGTCCTTCGCACTCCTTTTATAACATTCGATAATGCTATTTCCTATCTCTTTGGCAAGAATTGGCGGCACAGCATTCCCTATCTGTCTTGCAACATCCACTTTATTTCCTATGAAAGAAAAATCCATAGGAAAGGTTTGCAGCACTGCGCCTTCCCTAAGCGAGATGCTCCTGTCCTGTTCAGGATGTCCAAATTTTCCCCGTGTAAAACTATCAAATCTTGCAGTAATTGTAGGCGCAACTTCATCCCACGCCATTCGTCCATATACATTCCTATAACCTATAATCGAGCTGTCTACCTTATGGCAATTCGCAAGCAAATTATCTGGCAAATGCTCCCGTCCTTCCCCCTGCTTCAACGCACGAATTCTTTTCAGGTTTATATCCGACAGCTTATCCCTTCTATGTAATGGTAATCCGAAATAATCACTACCGTCTAAAGGCGGTTCCGGCAGATTTCCGATGGCCTCCCGTACGGTACAAAATTCTCCCGTAGGAGCAGGATAACGATAATGAATTCCCATATCGTTTCGTTCACCAACTATAATATATCTCTTCCTCCTTTGCGGAACACCATAGTTTTGTGCATCCAACAGCTCAATATGCACCTCGTACCCTATATTTTTCAACACATCTATTAGCTGTCCAAGAATGGTTTTTCCACGTTTCCCAGCAATTCCAGTCACATTTTCCATAAGAAAATATTTCGGGTACAATTCCTCAACTAATTTTGCATACATAAATACTAGCTGATTACGAGGATCAATGTCCGCACCACGGCGCTGTATGGAAAAACCTTGACAAGGCGGCCCTCCCGCAAGAAGAAACAATTCTCCCCGTTTCATATTGCAAAAATTCAGGACTTTGCCATTAAGCATATCGCTTATATCAGCAACCACAGCAAGATGTTTAAAATATTTTTTATTTTCATGAATCGTGTCAATACACTTTTTATCGATGTCAAAACTTAGCTTAACATCAAAACCCGCCTGCTGAAGACCCAATCCAAGGCCTCCTGCTCCACAAAAACTATCAACACAAGTGTATTCCATCATATATTTCCTCTTTCTGCCGGATTTTAATTCCAGCAATAACGCTTGAATAAGAACTGCTAACTGGACTATCTATGGATTTCGGGCTTGCTTCCAATTGTTCATCCGACGGTTCTGACGATAATAGTTCAATCAAAATGTCCGTCGCTATTCCTACAGCAAAAAGCGGAGGAACAGCTTCTCCTATCTGACGATAGATATCATCAGAGTTCCCCATAAACTCAAATCCATAAGGAAAACTTTGTAATAATCCAGCTTCTCTTGCAGTAAGCCCCCTGTCTTGCTCAGGATGGGTGTACCTCCCGCTTGCTGGATTCCGCGCATAATGAGTTATCGTAATGGAAGGGCGATCCCAGTAAAGACGACCATAAGTATCTGAAAAACCTTTTGTTCGGTCGAGGCAAGCAGGTCCAACCCCCATTGGCCTATTTCCTCCATCATGTGGAACCTGCTTTAAAACTTCAATTGTACTCTTTTTATGCGCTGCACTTTTATGCATCGCATCGCTCGGATCTGCCACTCCTGCCAAAACAGGCCGCAGCCCACCAATAGCATCCCGAACCGTTTTATATTCCGCAGGCATTAGGAAACCTTCTGGCAGAAGGAATTCTTTTCTCATTCCTATCACAATCGAACGAAACCGTTCTTGTGGCACCCCGAATGATGCAGCATTATATATATTTTCTTTGACAATATAGCCATCTTTCAAATACTTTTTCTTTGCCGAAGAAAAATACCTCCAATACCTATTTGACAAAAATTCAGGAACATTCTCCATTACAAAAGCAAGCGGCCGAATATACCCCACAATTTCTGCAAATACATTTACAAGGCTGTTTCTTGTATCATCTTCTTCATCCCAATGTTTCTTTCTATGGGAAGTAAACCCCTGACAAGGGGCACATCCTATAATAATTGTTGGTTTATCCTTATCATAACCAATTTTGTCAAGGAAACCATCTAATTCTTCCTTATCCTGCGCCAACTCTATAATGTCACGATTGACAAGCGGAGTTCCAAAGTTATACGCATAACTTTCTGCCGATGCGCGATTAATATCGCAACCGCCCAAAAAATCAAAAGCCGAAACCACACTGTTAATCGCTGCAAAACCAAGAGAAGTTCCCCCCGCACCACAAAAGAAATCAATCACTTGAATAGGATTTCCCATATACTCTTCTTTTTTCAACGGCGAAAACTGCTTTTGCCATTCTCCAGCATCTGCCTGCAAAATAGGTTTAAGCACCCTATAATCTTCCTTTCCCCAACTCCCTTTAGAAAGGCATCTCTGTAGCATTTCAATGTTCATCCGAATATCCTCCTATCGTCATACTCTTCGTTTTTATCAACAATCTCCAAATTACTTTCAAAAACAGAATTTTCCACCTATTTGAATTAATATATCATACCACGTCTACTGGCTGCAATCAAATTTAAATACATTACAAAAAATCAATAGATTTCTTCCAGCTTTGCATCTTTATCTAAAACATATATCTATGGCTCTTTCATATGGGACAAATGATATCATCTCCTATCCCCCTTAATATGCGGCTTCCCTTTTCGCCCAACCAGCGCCCTCACCCCCGGCATCAGCTGCACCACATGGTACGCCGCCACTGTCAGCACAAAGCTGCCGCTGCAGACCGCAAACGCCTGCCATGCCACCCCTTCCGCTCCCTGCACTGTATAATAAGCCACTGCCACCAAAATAGTCTGGTGCAGGAGATAAACAGGGTAAGACGCCTGATTCAGATACTCCGTCACCCACATCCTCTTGTCCAAAAATTTTCTTCCCAAGGCCAGCAGCACAAGCACTGTAAGCCACCCAAGGAAATTAACCCAGAAATCCCCATAATAGGAACAGTGATAATACAACTCCACGGAAGCCACACTTCCAGCTACGCACAAAGCCGCCATCCACCAAATGTTCCGTTCCAGCCTGCCCAGCGCAATTCCGTTCCCCAACACATAATATCCTGCCAGATACAGCGCAAAACACTTCCCAAGGCTGAAGCCGCCCACATTCCCCAAATAGTAAAACAACCAGATTGGCACAAACAGCAGCAAGATTCCCACGGCCGGCATGCGTTCCACATATTTTTCTGCCTTCCCATAAGGCAGGAACTGGGACAAGGCCAGCGCCGCCATAGAAACCACAAATAGATACAGGATAAACCAGAGGTGCCCCGGCGTAAAAGCCCCGTCATAGCCAGTAAAATCCGTCACATGGGTAAAAAAGAATTTCAGATGCGCAAGATACCCACCTGAATACCCTTCAAAAAACCTTCTTGCATAAAATGACTGCACTGGCACAAGGAACGCCATCCCACCCACAAATGGCAGCAGCAGCTTACGAGCGCGCTGGGCCATGAATTCCTTTGCTGTCCTTTCCCCCAAGGCATGGCGGGCGCTTATCCCAGCCAGCACAAACAGCATCGGCATAAACCATGGGTTTACCAGCACGATGAAAGAGCTTAGCCCCTTCTGTTCCCCCTGCCATATGTAAAATTTAGAGCCAAAATCATTCCAGACCATAAACGTATGCACAGGAAATAGTAATAGAATCGTGAAATTCCTCAAATTATCTATATAATATTCCCTGAATCCTTCTTTTTTCAAAATAACCACCCATTTCTTCCACTTTTAGAATACTTGCCATGGAAAAGCGCTGGGGCTGCATCACTCTCCTAATAGTCCATATAAAAACAACCGCCCTCCCCTGTGTCTGCTATCTACAGACTCAGGAAAGTAACGGTTCTTTTATGAATGGCATATTCCTAATTCTCCAGTGAAGCGCCTCACAGCAAGCTACAAAGCATACCCTTCTGGTTCTTCAATGAGCCGCCCCAAAGGCCGATACATCTCTGTCAGCCTGCCTTGCTGATAATCTTCTTCGGGCATTTCTCTGCGCAGGTGCCGCATCCAGTACATTTTTCATAATCAATATGGGCAATGTTGTCGGTAACGGTAACCGCCCCTTCCGGGCAGTTCTTTTCGCAAAGCTTACATCCAATGCATCCCACGGAGCAAGCCGCCATCACGTCCTTGCCTTTCGCCTTGGAATTGCACTGTACCTTGTTCTCGGCATCGTAAGGAACCAGCTCAATCAGGTTCTTCGGGCAGGCTGCCACGCATTTCCCACATGCCTTGCAGGCATTTTTATCCACCATGGCAATGCCATTGACGATATGTACCGCATCAAAGGGACATGCCTTCACGCAGCTCCCATAGCCAAGGCACCCAAAGCTGCAGGATTTGGGCCCGCCGCCGGGAATAAATGCCATAGCCGCACAGTCCTCCACGCCAGTATATTCATAGTCCTGCTTTGCTTTCTCGCAGTCCCCGGCGCATTTCACAAAGGCAACCATTTTCACGCCGCCTTCTGCTGAAACGCCCATAATCTCGCCAATCTGGGCTGCAACTGGGTCGCCGCCCACTGGGCATTGGCCTACTGGGGCTTCCCCTTTCGCAATGGCTGCCGCAAGGCCGGAACACCCTGCATAGCCGCAGCCGCCGCAGTTATTCCCCGGGAGCACCCCTAGGATTGCCTCTTCCCTCTCGTCCACTTCTACCTTGAATTTTTCCCCAAAAATCCCAAGGAAAAAGCCAAGGAAAATACCAGTTCCGCCCACTACAAGGGCGGCAATGATAATTGCTGTTACATTCATTTTTTTCCCTCCTAAATCATTCCTGAGAATCCCATAAAGGCAATTGACATTAAGCTGGCTGTAATCAGCACAATTGCTGTCCCCTGAAACCGTTTGGGAATATCGTTATATTCAATTTTCTCACGGATGCCCGCCATAATCACAATAGCGATAAAGAACCCGACGGAGGTTGCAAGGCCGTTTACCACGCCCTGGAGCAAATCATATCCTTTGCTCACATTGTTCAGGGCAACGCCAAGCACTGCACAGTTTGTTGTAATCAGCGGAAGGAACACGCCCAGGGATTCATACAACGGGGGCATATTTTTCTTTAGGAACATTTCCACAAACTGCACCAAAGACGCAATGACAAGAATAAATACAATGGTCTGCAGATATTCCACATGGCAGGGCTTCAAGATAAATTTGTAAATCAGCCCAGTAACAAAGGAAGCCAGCGTAATAACGAAAATAACTGCACCGCCCATCCCGGCCGCCGTTTCTGTTTTCTTGGAAACGCCCAAGAACGGGCAGATGCCAAGGAACTGGCTCAACACTACATTATTTACAATGGCAGAGCCGATTGCAATGATTAATAATTCTTTCATCTCTCCTGCCTCCTATTCTTGTGATTTCTTTGCGGAATCCGGCAATTTCCCAGTGCACATCGCTGACTGGGAACAGCTTGCGCAGTCCCCGGACAGGCAGCCGGAAGGAGCTGCCAGGGGCTTGCCCTTCTGTTCCATCTTTTCCCGTACAACGTTCATGCCTGCAACCAAAAAAGCCAGCACAAGGAAGGCTCCCGGCGCCATAATGAATACGGTAATCCCAAGGTTTGCCCCTAAGACCTGTCGGATTAACCCAATGAAGGTCAGGCCCACGGTAAACCCAAGGCCCATGCCCAGCCCGTCAAAAATAGACGGCGTAATTGGGTTCTTGGAAGCATAGCTTTCTGCCCTTCCCAAGATGATGCAGTTTACCACAATCAAGGGGATATATACGCCCAGGGACGCGGAAAGCGCCGGGGTATATGCCTGCATGATGAACTGCACAATGGTAACAAGGGATGCTACCACCACAATATAAGCCGGCATACGCACTCCGTTTGGGATCACTTTACGGAACATGGAAATCAGCAGGTTGGACATTACCAGCACTACCGTGGTGGAAAGGCCCATGCCAATCCCGTTTACTGCAGAAGATGTTACCGCCAACGTGGGGCACATGCCCAGCATCAGCACAAAGGTAGGGTTTTCCTTAATAATACCGTTATACAGACGTTCTACATATTTATTCATACTTAGTTACCTCCCTGCAAAGCGCTTCTGAAATACACAAGGCATGCATTTACGCCATTTGTGACTGCCCTAGAGGAAATGGTGGCGCCGGTGACTGCCTGAATCTCATTTTCAGCCGCCGGGGCTGTCTTTACGACGGAATACGTTTCTTCTGCTTTCCCCTCAAACTGGGAATAGAAGGGCTCCTCCTGCACCAGCACCCCAAGTCCCGGGGTTTCACTGATAGCCGTAATGGAATAGCCGTTTAAGGTCCCGTCATTCTGGATGCCCACAGAAAAGGAAATATCTGCCTGGCTCCCTTCATGGGAGGTTACATTGATTACGTACCCAAGCACGTTCCCGGAAGCGTCCAGCGCCTTGTTAACTGCCGTAATCTCGTCCTTGGAAAATTCGCTTGCCGCAATAATCTCCGCCGCTTTTGCCGCATCGAAGGATTCATCTTCCTCAAAGGACGCCGCGTCAGCAAAGACCACTTTATATGCCTCGTCCAAAGCAGCTTTTTCTGCCGCTGCAATAGGCTCTTTCGTGATATCGTATACGACCCCCAAAAGGAACCCAAGCACTAACGTAAAGGCGGTTAAAATCAACGCATCATGCACTATCTTCTTATTCATGCTATTTTACCTCCTTTTTCTGGCCAAATGCCCTTGGAATGGTAAATTTCTCAATAATCGGAACCAGAAGGTTGCCTAAGATAATTGCAAAGGAAACGCCTTCTGCATTTGCCCCAAACAGGCGGAACAATCCCGTCAGGATCCCAAGCACAATCCCAAATACCACTTTCCCCATTGGGGTAATGGGGGACGTCACATAGTCTGTCGCCATGAAAAATGCCCCAAGCATCAGGCCGCCGCCGCAAAGGTGCGCGGTAAGGTACGCCATGTCAAACCCATGCCCCCCGAACAGGAGCACAAACACGCCAAAGGAAAGGATATAGCTTGCAGGGATTGTTAAATCAATGACGCCCATCAGGATCAGGAAAATTGCCCCGATTAAAATAGCAATCACGCTGGTTTCCCCAATGGTCCCTGCCGTCGTCCCAAGGAGCATTTTCATAGTATCTACGCTCTCGCCGTTCTTTAACAATGCCAGAGGGGTCGCCCCTGTCACACCGTCATATGTAAAGCTTGTCATAGTCCCTGCAAAGGAAACCAGCAGGAAGCACCTGCCCCCCAGCGCCGGGTTCATAAAGTTCTGCCCCAGGCCGCCAAACAGCATTTTTACAATGACAATGGCAAATACGCTGCCCAGCACTGCCTGCCAGACCGGCAGGGTATGGGGAAGGTTCAGCGCCAGCAGAAGCCCTGTCACCACTGCGCTGAAATCATTCACCGTGCTCTTTTTATGTATCAGCTTCTCAAATGCCCATTCCGAAGCCACGCAGGTTGCAACACACACACAAATCAATACCAAAGCCTTAATCCCAAAATTAAAGATACCAAACACGCTGGCTGGCAGCAGTGCGATCGCCACATAAAGCATAATCTTGGCAGATGTATCTTTCGCACGGATGTGGGATGAGGATGATACGTTATACAAATCACTCACAATAAGACACCTCTTTCTATTCTTCTATCAGTTCCTATTTATATCCCTTGCCTGTTCTATAGGAAGGACGGCTGCAATTACTTCTTCCTCCGCTCTGCAAGAATCTGCTTTTTCATTGTACGGATGGACTGTGCCAGAGGTATTTTGGCTGGGCAGATGTAGCTGCAGCTCCCACATTCAATACATTCCATGCCGTTCCATTTCTCAAAGCCTGCCATATCCCCATGGCCTGCCATTTTTGCCAGCCTTGTAGGGATAATCTGTTCCGGGCAGGCGGACACGCAGCGGCCGCAGTTAATGCATGCCGTCGTTTCACTGGCTGCCACGTCGTCTTTGGCAAGGCAGAGCAGGGAGGAGGAAGTCTTAGTGGTTGGGATATCCAGGCCAAACATGGAAAAGCCCATCATCGGCCCGCCGGAAATGATTTTCTCAGGCTGCACCTTGAACCCTCCTGCTGCTTCTAACACTTCCCCATAACTCATGCCAAGGCAGATGTCGAAGTTCCCCGGCTCTGCCACCGCATCCCCTGTCACCGTAAAAATCCGGTTCATGACAGGTTTTCCAAGCTTTACTGCTTTATAAATGGAAATTAAGGTTTCCACATTGTCTACAATGCACCCTGCGTCTGCCGGGAGCATGGTGGAATTGATTTCCCTGTGGGTGGTGGCGTAAATTAACTGCCGCTCGCCCCCCTGCGGGTATTTCGTCTGAAGCGGACATACTTCCATCCGGGGTTCATCTTTTGTAAGCTCCTGCATTTTGGCAATGCAGTCCGGTTTGTTGTCCTCAATGCCAAACAGGCCTTTGGCATGGTCGAACAGCTGCAGGACAATGCGCATCCCCTCAATCAGCTCTTTGGGATTTTCCAGCATACGCCGGTAGTCCGCAGTCAGGTAAGGCTCGCACTCTGCACAGTTGGCAATGATGTACTCAATTTTCCCCGGTTCCTTGGGGGATAATTTTACATGGGTGGGGAACCCAGCCCCGCCCATCCCTACGACGCCTGCTTCCTTTACCTTCCCGATGATTTCCTCTTTGGAAAGGGCAGTGACGTTTTCGGCAGGGGTATACTCCACTTCCTTCATTTCCCCGTCATTTTCAATAATGATGGAATTCACCATGTCGCCCACTGCGCCCCTGCGCGGCTGGATTGCCTTCACCTTGCCGGATACGGAGGAATAGACCGGTGCAGATACGAAGCCGCCGGCCTCTGCAATTTTCTGCCCCCGCAGCACGGTATCGCCAACTGCTACCACTGGGCTTGCCGGCGCGCCGATATGCTGTGATACCGGAAATACCAGTTCATTCCCCGGCAGCAGCTCACGGATTGGCTTATCCTTGGAAAATTCTTTTCCATCGTGCGGATGGACACCGCCCTTAAATGTCATGAAACCCATTTTTCGTGCCCCACTTTCTTTTCATTATTTTTTTACGCAAATGCATGTTCCCTTAAGTACAGGCACCTGCCTATCTTAACATATTAGGAAACAATGGTGGTTTATGTGTGTTTTGGAACCATAAACCAACAACTTTGATTATAGCACATTTCAATTCCTATAGTACATAGTTTTTCGATAATTTTTTACTTTTTCTGATTAAGGGTGTCAAAAAGTCTTACTGCCTTTGGCAGCATAGATATCCTGGCACTATGAATTGCAAAATTGGGGTTACTGTTCACTCCTGAGCCGTGCACTGCGCACGGCTACAGGCCAATACAGTAATGGAGCCAGAATCCGGCCTCTTGCCATAAGGCAACTTTAAATAGGCCGGATTCGTTACTGTGGACACCATGGGTGTGAACAGTAACAAATTGGGAAACTCAACCCCAGATTCTATTGCCAAATATTAGAAATTTCGATATAATTCCAAGTAACATCCGGGGTATACGACATATCAAACAAACATCATTATTATACTAGGAGGAGTATTTATGAGAAAAAGAGGAAAAACCCTCAGCTTACTGCTTGCATTTTCACTTGCACTGGGCTCTTTTGCCCCTGCGCCTTTTGGATTTGCCTCCTTGGGGCAAGTGCAGGCTGCGGAACAGGAAGATCCTGTAACACCGCTTTCCGGAACTTGCCGGGAACAGGCAGGTACGTTTGGCTGGGACCTTGTAGAAGATCCGGACAATACTATTTTCCCGGAAGGAGAACCGGATACGCAGCCAGTTTCCTATAAGCTGGTTATCACCGGGACAGGGGAATTGGGCGGCGCAGGCAGCATGCCCTGGCAAAGTTCCTGCAGTTCCATCACTTCCGTCACAATAAACGAAGGGATTACAGCCATTGGGGATTACAGCCTTGCTGAACTTTGCAACGTAACGTCCATAACCCTGCCGGACAGCGTTGCTTCCATCGGCGCATACGCCTTTCAAGGGGACCATTCCCTGAAAACCGTTGTATGCGGCAGCGGGCTTATGAAAATTGGGGATCATGCCTTTGAAAGCCTTCCCTCCCTTGCAGGCGTCACATTAAACGAAGGGCTGGCTGAAATTGGATCCTTCGCGTTCCGAAACTGCGAAAAAATAAGCGGGATTACCCTCCCGGACAGCCTTACCGCCATCGGGGAGTCCGCTTTTGAAGGCACATCCCTTACCAGCATCGCTATTTCCCGCAATGTGGCGGAAATCGGCCATGGGGCCTTCCGGAGCAGCGCATTGCAATCCGTTCAGCTAAACGAGGGGTTAAAAACGATTGGCCCCTGGGCCTTCTCCCACTGCAGCATAAGCGCAGTTACCCTCCCGGACAGCCTTGCTTCCATAGGGGAATATGCTTTTTTCGGCACACCCCTTACCAGTGTCACTATTCCCCGCAATGTGGCGGAAATCAGCCATTCCCCATTTCCAGAAACACCCATGGAAAACATCCAGGTTGACGGGGGGAACCAGCGCTTTTTTACAGACAGCAACATCCTCTATGAAAAAGAGCCAGGCGGTTCCCCGAAACGGGCCATCGCATATGCCGGCAACAGTACAGCCGATACCGTTAAAATTTTAGAAGGGACAGAACGAATTGATGATTATGCATTTTATGGCGCCCGCAATTTAACTTCCGTTACATTGCCCAGTTCCCTGGCTACCATTGGCGAAACGGCTTTTTCCAGAAGCGCGCTGCGCGAACTGGATCTGCCGGACAGCCTTGCTACAATTGGCGCATACGCATTTTCTAATTGCAACAGTTTAACAGAAGCCGCCATCCCAGACAATGTAGGCACGCTGGGAGCAGGCGCTTTTCTTAGCTGTGCTTCCCTGGCAGCCGTTTCTATTGGCAAAAAAGTGCCAGTCCTGGATGCCCCTTTCCGCGGCTGCATGAACATAGCTACCGTTACGGTTTCCCCGGAAAACCCTTATTTAGAGTCCCTGGAAAATGTTGTCTACAGCAAAGACCATACCCAGTTATTCTATTATGCTTCTGCAAAACAGGGCAGTTCCTACCATGTATTAAACCAGGTAAAAAAAGTGCATACCGGCGCCATTGAAAGCGCAAGTACACTGGAAAAACTCTATTTCCCTGCATCGCTGGAAACAATTGACAGCTATGGGATTTTCAGCAACCAAAACTTAGCCGCCATTTATTTTGCAGGGAACTGCCCCAAAACGGATAGCACAGGCACCTGCATTTACAGGAACGCAGCAAGCCTTATCCTTTATAAGCTGGCATCTTCCACTGGATGGGGCGCTTCCGCCTTCGGATCCCCGACCGCAGACTGGAATCCTGCAGATACTACTCAAAATGCCGGCTCACTGGGTGGAATAAGCTGGGAATACAACGGCAACGAAGGCCGCCTTACCCTTATCGGTTCCGGCCAGCTCCCGGATTTCTCTGAGGAGTCCCCAGCCCCATGGAACCTCTATATGGGCGATATCCAGTCCGTAAAAGGGGATGGCATCACCGGGATTGGGAATTATGGGTTCTGCGGCGCATCCAGGCTGATCCAAGTGGAAACAAATTCCGGCCTGGAACACGCAGGCGACTACGCGTTTGCCGGCTGCGGGAACCTAAAATCCATAGACATTGCCGCAATCCGCACCATAGGGGCTGCTTGCTTTGAAAATAATACCAGCCTGCCCAAAAACCTCACGTTGGAAAAAGTGTCTTCCATAGGCGAAGGGGCGTTCCGGGGCTGCACTTCCCTTTCCTCCGCCACCCTGGGTTCCTACCTAGCGGATTTGGAAAAAGAGGTATTTGCGGGATGCACCCGGCTTTCCTCCTTTCTCATCCCGGACAGTGTTTCCACCATCGGCGAAGGGGCGTTCCGGGGCTGCGCCAGCCTGCGCTCCGTCAACATCCCAAGCGATACCTATTCCATCGGCGCACAGGCTTTTTCCGGGAATTCCTCTCTGGAAAAAGTATATTTCTACGGGGCTGTCCCAGCCAACTGGTCCAAAGACAGCTTTGAAGGATGCCGCAGCAGCCTGAACCTGTGCTACCATGCCAACCAGGCAAGCTGGGCAAAGCTGAACGGGGCCTGGAACGGCATCCCGCTTCTGAAGCAGGAACGCTTCTACCAGGGAGGGGAGGACCATTACTCCTTTGCCAACAGCGCAGAATCCTTTGGCTACCCGGCAGGCTACCGGTTCCCCAAGCGGAGGTATTGGGATGCCCTGGGGAATGCCTGCCTTGGGACTTACTATTACGTCATCAGCCCCAACTGGGCCGGCTCCAGCTACGGCATGGCTGCAACCACGCTGGAATTTTATGAAAACCCGGACAAATTCCGCATTTCAAGCTACAGCCCTTCCGCAGGGACGCTCTATGGGGTTGCCGCGCCCAGGGACAAAGACGCCCCACTGACGCAATTAATTGAGTCCTACCAGATTTCCCAGTACCATCCCCTGATTTCCGGGTGCACAGGCGCATTAAACGCCAACCGGGACGACTATCGGGGGCTGGTGCAGAAAATTGAAGAATTTGAACGTTCCGGCGGGCTGCGGGCAGACTCCAATGCAGAGCCCCTTGCCCTCGTGCTTTACTCCAATTTCAGCGGCCATGTGGTAATCCCTGTTTCCGTCCGCCAAAATGCAGAGGGCGATTTCCTTGTCATGGCTTATAACCCCAACCGCCCCGCCGGGTTGGAAACCATTACCGTTAAGAAGGATTTCAGCGGCATGGAAGGCTCCTATGGCAGCATTTCCTATGTGCCCTACCAAGCCATTGCCGCCATGTACGGCATGGATTTCCAAAGCGAAGGGGCAAGAGCCCAAAACGCCGGGGACAATTCCCTGTACCTTTCCATTGACAAAGAGCAGGGAATGGCAGCCGATGCCGCCGGGAACGACATTTCCCAAATAGAAGGGGCCTACGAGCAAAAGCCCCTCACTGGAGGGAATGGGGATACCTTTACCGGCATCCGCAGCTTTGTGCTTCCGGAAGGGAATTACCAGCTTTCCGCAAACATGCAGGAAGGCGGGGACGCCGGCTCTGCTCCTGTTACCTTTTATATGGGCTCTAAGGACTGCTTTGCAAAAGTTGCCGCCTCCGACGGGCGGGCCTCCTTAACCGTATCCGAAACTGGAACGCAGGACAGCGTCCTTATGCTGGAACTGAAATCCAGTTCTGCAGGAGCAGAAACTGCATTCTTTACCCTCGTCAACCCCCAGGGGGAAGAACGCAGCATCGGCCTCAACAGCAGCAATGCCTCCATCTCCGTAAAAGCAAACGACACCATCCAGGTACATGCCCCGGGACAGGATTCCATTACTGTGGATGGCAAAAAAATATCCTTACAGGACGGGCAGGCCTCCTTCCCCTTCCCGAAGGGCACAGGCAACGGAGAACCCGAAACCCCCGGCTCCGGAAACCCCGGCAATTCCGGCGGAAAAGAACCAGGTTCCGGCAATTCCGGCCACAAAAACCCAGATACCAGCAACCCTACTGACAAAAAGCCAGGCGGGACGGTCCCGGGCAGTTCCGCCGGTAAGAAGCCATCCGCCGCAAAACGGGACCAGGCCGTAACAAAAATAAAAATAAATGTGAAAAAACTGACCCTGGGCGTTGGCGAAACTTATACCTTAAAGGCGTCCGCCCTCCCGGCAAACGCCGCCAATAAGAAGCTGCGCTACTCCGCTTCCAACAAAAAAATTACCGTAAATTCCAAAGGGAAGGTTACTGCCAAAAAGACTGGCTCCGCCAAAATCACAGTCAAATCTTCCAATGGGAAAAAAGCCACCGTACAGGTTACCATCAAGAAGAAGCCCACAAAAATAAAGCTGAACGCAAAGACAAAAACCATACGGGTCGGCTGGAAATTCCAGATAAAAGCCAAATTCCCAAAAGGGACGGCCAGCAATAAGCTTACCTATACCTCCAGCCGGAGAGCCGTGGCGTCCGTTTCCTCCACCGGGAAAGTGACCGCCAGGAAAAAAGGGACAGCTATTATTACAGTCAAAACCTATAACGGGAAAAAGGCCAAAATGAAAATTATTGTGAAAAAGAAAAAATAACCCTTACAAACACGGCTGCAGACGGAGGAACCCAATGAAAATCTGGCAAACAGAACTTACACATTTAACTGGAAATTATTATATAGAAAACTGCTTCTCCCCTTCCTCCATGTTTTTTGACATTGAAACCACAGGTTTTTCCGCAGCCCACAGCCAAGTATACATGATTGGATATGCCACGAAAAAAAATGGAAATATAGGCATTACCCAACTATTTGCGGAAACCCCATCCGAAGAACCGGAAATCCTTGCCGCATTTCTGGAAGCCCTGTCCCAATACAGCACTCTGGTTTCTTTTAACGGGACAGGGTTTGACGTGCCTTTCTTAAAAGGGCGTTATGCCCATTATAAAATGGCAGAAACACTGGATTCCTTCCAGCACATTGATATTTACAAACAGATCTCAGGCTTCAAGCATATCCTAAAATTGCAAAATTTGAAACAGAAAACCCTGGAAAGCTTCCTTGGTATTTCCCGGGACGATAAGTATTCTGGCGGGGATTTAATCCCCATTTATTCCGAATACGCCAAGCATCCCTCCCAAGACGCCTGTGCCCTCCTGAAACTGCATAATTTTGAAGATATGGCAGGAATGGCAGAATTGCTTTCCCTGCTGTCTTATCCCAGCCTTTTGGAAGGGAATTTCCAAATTTCCTCCCTCAAAACACAGAAATGGGACACCTACGAAGGGCAGGAAGGATGGGAATTAATTCTCTCTTTAGAAACAGATGCCCCATTGCCTAAACATTTTTCCTGTAAAAAAGGGGAACTCTATGTTGTTGGCTTCGGGCATCAGGTAAACCTGCGGGTACAGCCCTATATTGGGGGGCTGAAATATTTTTATCCAAACTATAAAGATTATTATTACCTTCCTGCGGAAGACAGGGCAATCCACAAAAGCGTTGCCTCCTATGTAGATAAAAACTTCCGCACACAGGCCGCTGCCTCCACCTGCTACTGCAAAAAATCTGGGTGCTTCCTGCCCCAGTACCAAACGCTCTTTACCCCTTCCTTAAAGCAAGAATACCAGGATCAGATTTCGTATTTTGAGCTTACAGAAGATTTCAAGGCTTCTGGGGAAAAGCTGAAAATATATGCTATGCACCTTTTGAACTATTTCCTCTGAAGGCCGAAAACCTTGAACAAAGTGGGCAAGCCCACTTCAACCCCCTAGCCCCCATTCATGGGGGAATTAGGGGGTTCTATATGCCATGGAACGCGCTACCTCTATGTCCTGTAAGATGGTAAATGTCCAGCACCGTCATTGCGTTTTTACCATTTGCGTTCCCAGATATGCCACGTCCCCTGAAAGGGTTCTATACCAGTCTTCCATGTTCCATCTCATATACCGTATCACACAAAACCTCTATATCCTCTTTATTATGGCTGGCAAGTATGACGGTTTTTCCTTCTTTCTTTAATCCCAAAAGAATATCCCGCACATCGTTTACCCCCTGATTGTCCAGTCCGTTCATTGGTTCATCCAAAATCAAAATATCCGGGTTTTCCATAATTGCCTGGGCAATACCGAGCCTCTGCCTCATACCAAGGGAATATTTTCCAACTTTTTTGCGGCTGTCGGGATCTAAGCCTACCCGTTCCATGCTCTCCCTGATCTGCTCCCTGCCTATCAATTTACGGATAGATGCCAAATATTCCAGATTTTTGTATCCTGTGTATCTGCTTAAAAATCCGGGATTTTCAATAATAATTCCCATATTGTCTGCAAAATCAATATCTTTTCCGATCTCCTTTTCTCCCACTACAACCCTTCCGCCTGTCGGTTTTAAATATCCAATCATCGTTTTGAACAGAACAGTCTTACCGGAACCGTTCCTTCCTATAATCCCATATATTTTTCCTTTTTCAAAACTGATGTTAATACGGTCGAGTGCAACAACTTCGCCAAACCTTTTTGTTACATTCTCCACACGGATTGCTTCTGCCATATTCGCAAACCTTCCCTTCTTCAAATATAATCTGTTTCTTTTTTCAAATATTCCCGCCCGACAGCAAAACTGGCTGCCAGCAAAACTGCTTCCGTTACAATTATCACTCCGACCGGAAAGCCGCCTGTTTCATTTAAACTGCTTCGCAGATACATCCCCCACATTCCATACATTGCATGGGAAACTGCGCAAATCCGGCAGCCAATCATAAATGTCATGCCTTCCAACAGGAATAACACCCCCGGAACAAAACGCCTGATGGGGAATAAATCCAATAACACGAAAAACGCTGCCATACTGATACTATGAAACAGCCACAAGACACTGATTTTTGCAAGAAACCCTGCGGAAAGTAAAATCAATTTCCCCATAACAATATCGCAGGTCAAAACAATGAGTAGGAGCAACATTGCCGTCTTTATCCCCAATATCACCCTTTTCACAAAATGCTTTGTCCACCAGTCCGAAACTGTTCCATAACGGTACAGGGAAAATATTTCCACCTTTCTGTTCCGTTCTGCATAAAAACCCACTGTCAACAGAAAAAAGCCAATCGGCAGAAGCCATTGTCCAAAAGGAATCAGCGGTATGGCTTCAAAATAATCGGATGGTACTCCTGCAAACAGCCTGATAAACACACTTTCCGACATTATCCTTCTACCTCCGTTCCCGACTGAAACTCAATTTTTTTCACAAAAATAGATGATAAAACCATTAAAACCACAATCAGTGCCAAAAACAAAGCGGCAGACTGCCAGTAAGACAATGTCCCATCTATAAAATTTCCCGGAACTGCCCTTGCCAACAAAGAAGTTTCCGTATAACCGTCCATCATTCGTAAATATCCGGTCAGATGCACCCCTATTACAGCCACCATTCCGGCTATTCCCGAAAACAGCAGTGCAGCAGCATATAAAAGCACTCCCATAAAAGCAAGATACAGATAAAGGAACAAAAATGTCACTGCAAATGCCTGTGGAACAGACATGACCTTCATCATCACAAGCCACGGAAATGTAATATTATATTTGGCTCCAATGTTGTTTGTGACATCACGTGCAAGAGAATATACCGGACTGCTCCACATATTCCCCACAAACCCAAAAAAACTGCTGATGATTATGGTAAATGCAGCCATAGCCGCAGTATAAAAAAATGCCTGCATCAATATATAGAAAAACATTCCCATATTCCAACGCTTTCTGCCGCATCGATATAAAAGCAGGTAAATATTCCCTTTCATAAACGGGGCGTCTGCCACTACCAGAAGCCATCCTAAGACCAAAAACAGCATATTCACATAATGCTGCTCAACCACGCAGAAGGCTTCCAGTATATTGACTGGTTCTCCTGTGTCAGCCGCATACCGCAAAAAACCACTCATCCAATAGCCCACGATCGCAAATCCCAAAAGATATCCCATGATAACCCTGACGTTTCTTTGCTCCTGCCGAAACATTCCTTTTATGATTACCGCAAAGCTACCCATTCCGATACCTCCTCACAAGTCCTGCCATAATGACGGTTGATACGGCAATGATATAGACACATTCTACTCCTGCCGCCAAAGGGTAACTTCCTACATCATCTCCCCGAAGAAGAAAGATTGGATTCAGCCATATAATCTGATATAGTGCAATCCACAGGGACTCATATAGTACAAAGGGTGCAATCAGGGCAACATAGCGGTTTGGAATCCATACTGCAAATGCGAATCCCACAAGCGCCCATACACACCCAAATAAAAAACCGAGAACGGTTTTCCCAATGGCAATGTACCAATCCCCATATTTGACGATATAGGTAAGAATAATTGTCCCATCCAGCAGTCCCTCGTCCGAGCCTTGCGGCACGCCCGGAACGCCAAGAATATAAGCCATGATACAGGCAGACGCAATCGGAACTGCCAGCATGACGCCCCCGGACAATGCAACGCTGCATATACGGATTCTTCCAAAGCGTGTCGGGCTCATCCTTGAAAAAATCATACGGTAATACCCGCTCTGATATTCTTCACAAAAACGAGTCGCATAAGCCAGCACGGGAAAGACAGCCGCAAAAGGCCCAAATCCCGAAGCGCCAAACACATTGAACAAAATATAGTAGCTGCTCCGTATACGTCCCGGCGGTGTCCCCGTCACCACCGCAGCCGTCAAAAGCGCTGCCACGGAAGCCATCCCGACAAAAAAACCCATATTCAGGAAACTTCTTTTCATATCCTTCCAAAAAAATCCATTCATTTTATTCCACCTTTATCAATTCTCCCGTCACGGCATCCAGATAGATATTCCACGCCGCGCCGCTCTCGACCGCTTCCTGCCATACTGTATCGCCAGACTCCATTGCATCTATCCTTTCGTTGAGCGGAATGTAGATGTGCCATGCCGGTGTCAGGATCAGTTCCTTTTCCTGAAGCGTCGGATAATATATAAGCTCTGCCTGCGTCAGTTTTGCCTTGGAATTTCCGAAAAGCATATTATTTTCCAGATATTTTTCCAAAATATCAGTCACCTGTGAGAACGTCAAAATATTCCCTGTTTCAGACCGTTCCACAATTTTGCCGCAATAATCTTCCAAATTCATCATCGCTATGCCGTCCTGCGTAATCCATGCAGTTCCTCTCGGCTGAACCTCCCCAAGCACAATCTGGCCAAACTCTGACGCTACTCCAATCGCTTCATAAGAAGGCGTGAATGTCAGTTCATAAAATGCGGTTCCGTCAAGCTCATAATACAAAGCCCTGGAAATATGTATTTCTGTAATATCCAATACTGCCAGTTTCTCCAGAAGAATTTCCTTCGCATGGGAAACGGGAAATTGGGCGGGAGCGGTTTCACTCTCCCTTATAACATCAATTTCCGGAGCTTCTTTATAAATTGCATCACAGTTCTTTTTTAATATTTCATCCGTATAACTTACAGATGTATTTCTTGCAAGAGATACCTCCTTCTGTCCGTCCGACAAAATCATAAGAGAATCATCACCGAAATTCATCCATTCAACCGGCTTATCTTCTTCATTCATTTCACTGAACTCTTTTTCCCTCTGCGCAAGATATTCTTCGGTGATGTCCTGAATATTCCCGTTTTCGCTGTCAAGCAGTTCTTTCAGCTTTTCCGTATCCCAATCGCCTCGTTCCTGCAAAGTCAACGCCAAAACGGCCTGTGGCACGTCAGGAATATCAGCGCAAATCCAGATACCGTTTTCTTCCGTTCCGACTAATGCATCGTAACCTTCTCCCTGCTCAGAGCCGTCTGGCCCTGCCGTACTTCCGTCAGACTCCTTGGCCACGATATTCTCCACATCGCCCTCCAAAGAGCTTTTTGCATGATAAACATCGCTGTTCCCAGACGCTTGCGGCGCTTTCTGGCACCCTGTCAGTACACATATTCCTAATGCTCCTGCTATCAGTATGCTTGTAATTTTTTTCTTCATCTTAATAACCCTGCCTTTCTCTCAACCTGCTTCCTGTAAATTTCCCATCCGGGTTATAAGGGATTATACACTTTTTCATCTTCATTTTTTAATTTCAGCGAAATTCTACCATATTTTTCCGAAATCAACCCAGAAATCTGTTACAAAAAGCTTTATGAAAAAGCTGCCATAATCATATGACAGCTTTTTCAGTGTTTACAGGTTTTTCATATACAGCATAATCTCTGTTTCCATATAGTTGTCTTTACAATACATTTCCATATCGCCATGATATTTTTCCACAATTCTCTGGACATTGGTAAGTCCTATCCCATGCCCTGCATAAGACTTCTCGGAAAGCCTGCGTATTTCGCATACACCTTCGGGTATCCCCATGCAGCTATTTATCATATGCAGGAGCAGAACGCCGTTCTCCATCCGCATACTGAATTTTAAAAGCTGTCCGTCTGTCTGAACAGATGCTGCTATTGCATTGTCCAAAAGATTTCCAACAATGACATTGAAATCGAAAGAGTGCAGATTCATCTTCTCAGGAAGCACAATATCCGTTTCCACTTTTTTTAATACTTCTTTTGCCCTTTGCAGCTTGTAATTCAGCAGGCTGTCCAAGGCTTCATTCCCAGTATAAATATGTTCTGACGGATTCTTCATAAACTCCTGCATGGAATCAAGATATTCCATCAGTTTTTCTAACTTTGAACCCTTTGCCAGTCCCTTAAGTGCTAACACATGGTTTTTCATATCATGTTTTAATGCCCTGATACGGCTCTGCGACTCTTTCATAATCTCAAACTGGTTCTGATAAGCAATCGTCTGCTGTTTATAAATATCCTGTTCCCTTAGCTTCACATAATTTTTAAGCAAAATATGGTACAAATAAAACACACACAGATTAAGCGCTAAAACCACAACACACACAAATACCGCTGTCAATCTGCCAATGTTTTCATACATAAACCCCCAAAATACCGTCACGCTTAATATGGGAATTGCAGACAGCAAACACATCTGCTTTTTATCAAGCACTTTTTCCCTTCCTTCTCTCGAATCAGGAATATGACACACAACCACCACGCAAATCAGCAAGAGCAAGGCAGAAACCGCAGCCTGCTGCATTCCTACCATCTCTGAACAGGCAAGGGATACAGCCGTCCCGCTGCCTGTATCCAAACAGAACCAAACCATAGAAATCCATATTTTTTTCTCCCATGCCCCACAATAAAAACAAGCCACGCCAATAATACCCGCCAAATTACATATTTCATAGGGAAACGATACATGAAATACACTGTAGGCGGCTGTTGTCAACAAATAATATCCCGCAAAAACGATTTTCCACATCAGCCTGTCCTTATCCCCTGCAGGCAGAAAGGTATCCAAGACCTTTTTCAGTAGTGCCGTATGCAAAATGCCTACAATCAAAACCACTGTCAATTCATATACTATCTTATAATGCATTGTACATTTTTTCCTTCAAATATTGTTTTATTTTCGCCCTGACTTCTTTTCTGTAGGGCTTACTGACACTCAGGACATCACCATTCATCATTTTTATGCTTTCATAGGAATACTCGCTCACATATTCCTGATGTATCACATAGGACTGGTGTATCATCAAAAATCCTGCCGGAAGCTGCTCCATGACATTTTTCAGCTTGCCATAAAATTCCTCCTGTCCATCCTTTTTTATCATCAAAACCTTTTTATCCATGCTCATAAAATATAATATTTCCTTTACCGAAACACGAAAAATCCGGCTCCCTCTTTGATATTCAAAACAGCTTTCCGCATACTTTTTCCTTTTCATGCTTCTTTCGAGCACTTCTTTCAGCCGTGCGGCGGAAATTGGCTTTACCAGAAATTCCAATGGCTGCATCTTGAAAAGTTCCATCGCATAACTCTGCTTTGAAGAAATATAGGCGATATGGGTATCTGTATCCTCCATCTCATCACGAATAAAAGCTCCTATCGCAATCCCATTTTTCTGCAATAATTCAATATCAAGAAAAAGGATATCCAATCCAACACCTTTTTTCAAATCACTCTCCAAGCTCTCTCCGCTATACCATACCTCTATTTCAAATTTTACTGAAAATTCTGCCGAAAGCCCCTGAATCTGTTCCTCCAGCAAGGAACACAAAACTTTATCATCATCACATATTCCTACTCTGTACATACAATCAATCGCTCCTTTAAACAATATCGTTTCTATTGTACTTTATCTTTAACCTGCTATCAAGGTTTGGCATTATGTAAAATAAATTTTTCCCACAAGATATTGAATCCTCCTTTGGGAATATCGAAGCCCAAAAATCATACAAATTTCCATTATGATAAAATTGGTAAATCGGCAGAAATATATTTTTATTAACAGCACTCTAATATGCTTCCTTCTTATTTTTCAGTTCTTGCAAATGCCTAAGCTGCGCTTCACTTAATGTTCTAGGTTTCCCAATCCTAATAAGATTTTTGGGTAAAGCATAGGTCTTGCTTACTTCCGTCCATGACTTTAAGCGGATTATTTCCGGAAACTCCCTGTGCAGCTTATCCATTTTCCGCATCCATGCCGGATTCGCTGTGTAAACCGTTGCTTCGTCCTCATCCGCATTGAGGTTGATGACAACCTCCTGCTCATATCTTGATAATTTCATTCCATACCCCTTTCTCCGGTGTCGAATTTTTCTGCCCAAAATTGGGCGGTTTTATAAATCTGCTGTTCTCCCCTTGCTGTTTCCTGACAGGCAACCCTTGTCGGCGCTGTGTCGTCCAGTATTGGCGCTCAAATTACTTTAAAATTGGTCTTGGCGGTATATGTCAGCTTGGACAGTCATTTAATTGTACTGCCATTATCCAACAAAACAGCCTGCTTTCCCGTATATCCATCATGTCGGAAATCTGCCCAAAAACTGAAAATTTCTATCATGCCGGAAAAATATGATAGGAATCCGTCGCTTTATGTGATATTCTGTTTTTCGTAAAGGAGAGATTTATCAATGAAAACACAATTAAGTATTCAGGAACGCCTGAAAGACCTGCGTGTGGAAAAGGGACTGACTTTAGAGCAGCTATCACAGCAGACAAAAATTCCGGCTTCCACGCTTGGTTCTTACGAATCTGATGATTATAAGGAAATACCCCACAGGAATATCTGTGACTTGGCAAAATTCTATGGAGTGTCAGCCGACTATCTGCTTGGTATGACCGAAAACAGGCAGCTTGACAATATCTCCATATCCAACCTGCACCTGAGCGATGCCGCCCTGTCGCTCCTCAAAGACCGGAAAATCAACACACTGCTCCTGTCAGAGCTTATCACCCACGAGCAGTTCCGGAAACTTATGCTTGACTTGGAGATATATGTGGACGGTCTTGCGGATATGCAGGTCAAGTCACTCAACCTTGCGGTGGAAACAGGCAGAAAGATACTGCTCAAACGCCACAATCCCGATGAATATAACCTGCAATTAAATGTATTAAAGGCATCGCACCTTGAACTGAACGAGTATTTTTCCCATGTGATTGATGATGATATGCATACCATTATCAGGGACATCAGGAACGCCCACAAAGGCGATATTGATTCCGCCCCGCCCAAAACCGTAACTGAGCATTTTGAAGAAATCATCGAAAAGGCAGAAAGCTTCGCAGGCACTTCCAAACAGAAACTCGCTTACATATTCAGCCAGTTTTTGAAAATCAAGCCGACTGAAAAGAATATT